>Ga0208082_1000235_pt1 | contig 16744 bp, 11 predicted proteins | sample LakMenE09Jun09ns_FD_150683 | JGI IMG/M metagenome (GOLD analysis project Ga0208082, IMG submission 150683) | Freshwater microbial communities from Lake Mendota, WI - 09JUN2009 deep hole epilimnion ns (SPAdes) | ecosystem: Environmental > Aquatic > Freshwater > Lake > Epilimnion/Euphotic zone ... | reverse complement strand
GAGGTCGAGACCTTGTCGAGCGGAATCCCCTGGAAGAGCGTCTCCATGTCGGCGATGGAGTCGATCGCAACGCCGACGCGGCCGACCTCCCCCTCCGCCTCTGGCGCATCGGAGTCGTACCCCATTTGCGTTGGCAGGTCGAAGGCGACCGAAAGGCCGGTTTGGCCCTGCTCAAGGAGGTAGCGATAGCGCTCGTTGGATTCGCGTGCCGTTGAGAAGCCAGCGTACTGGCGCATCGTCCAGAGGCGGCCGCGGTACATCGTCTCCTGCACGCCACGCGTGTACGGGAAGGCACCCGGTGCACCGATCTCTGCGGCGACGTCGCGGGATGGGTTCGGGCCATAGCTCGTTTCGAGGGGTGCGCCTGAGGTGGTGGTGTCGCGCGCGGCGTCGCGGCCCTGCTCCTTACCCACGCTCACCTCCCTCCTGCCCCGTTACGGGCACTTCGCTCCGCACGATTCTCCCACACCCCCTGCGCGGTACGATGCGGCGAAACGGTGGGCCGCAAGGCGCACGAAGCGAAACGAGGAGGCAGCATGCCGAAGGGGAAGCAGCCAACGGGCGATTCGGGGCTGAGCGGGCAGGAGCCCGACGACTCCATTCTCTCGCTCCTCCCGCCCGAGGGCGCTCAGGGTGACCGCTCGGTACGACAGATCGCCGTCGACCGCGTCACGATTAACGCCAAGCAGCCCCGCCTCGCACTTCCACCGCTGGCGATCGATGAGCTCACCGCCAGCATTCGCGAGCATGGGGTGCTGCAGCCGATCATCGTGCGACCAACCGAGCCAGGCTCCTACGAGATCGTTGCGGGCGAGCGCCGCTGGCGCGCCGTGCTTTCACTCGGACTCCCAATGATCCCGGCCATCGTTGAGGCGATGAGCGATGAGATCGCCCTTGAGGTTGCGATCATTGAGAACCTCCAGCGTGAGGACCTCTCCCCGCTTGATGAGGCGGCGATCTTCGCGCGCATGACGAGCGAACTCGGCTACAGCATTCGCAAGCTGGCTGAGCGCATTGGCAAAGACAAGGGCTATGTCGAGAATCGCCTGCGCCTGATGCATGCACCGGCCGACATTCGTGCCCTCGTCGCAGAGCGCTCCGACACCATCAGCCACGCCTATGAGTTGATGAAGATCACCGATCAGGCACGCCGCAGTGAGTTGGCGGCGCAGGTGATGCGCGGCGAACTCTCGCTCGCCCGCCTTAAGAGTGTGGTGCGCGATGAGCGCCCAGAGCCAGCCCCCGCACCAGAGGTCGTCGCGCCATCAATCTTCCCGTACGCCTCACCGAACGAGCGTCCGATCATTGCGGCCAAGCCAGTGGCAACGAGTGCATCGGCGCCGATCTCGGCACAAGCGGCAGCCATCGCTTCAGCGTCAGACGCGGCGTTGACCAACGCCCGCGACAGCCTGGCAAGTTCAATTGACGCGCTTGCCGCAGTGCTGCATGAGATTGATCAGCCGGAGGCGGGGGCACCACTCAGCGAAACGGATCGCGCCAACATGGCGAAGTGGCTGCTGATCGCGCGCAATAAGCTCGATAACCTCGCCGCGATCTTGCGGCAGAAGTCGGAGTAGCCGACCGCAGTTAGATGTAGACGACCTCTTCGAAGGTCGCTACCAAGAAGGCAACCAGTCGCTCACGACTCCCCTTCGGATCTACCGTGCGCAGGCCGGGGACAAGGCACCAGAGGCTGACCGCAGGGAGGAGGAGTCGCCCTTCAGCGTCACGCCCCATCGTTGCGGCTGGGCCGCCACCGAGCGTGTATGCGCCTGCAAGGCCATCCTCGTCGAGGTGTGCGGCATGGGAGAACTCATGGATGGTGGCGACGATCCCCTTGCGCTTCGCCATGTCGCGGAGTGAGCCGGTGGCCCAGGCATCGATCTGGCTGTCGCTCTGCTCGAGCAACTTCACGCGGTAGGCCTGAGGGCTCTCGCTGAGTCCGGTTGCAACCATCTCTCTTAGTTTCCCGAGTCCATGCGGTTGCCTGGGTAAGCTGCCGCAGCAACGATTGATGCTCCAAATGCGGCCAGGATTAACGCGATGGCGATTCGACTAGTCATTTCTCTCTCCCAACCTTTCTCTCTCAACGGTGCCGACTCCAACGGTAGGTTTTGAACCTACCACAGACGTTTCGATCAGGTGGTCAGCGGGCTCTCTTTGGCGTCGCCCTGGCGGCGGTAAATCGGTGGAGCAGGAGTAGCATCGCGAAGAGCGCCACACCAGACAGGATTAGCCCACGCAACTCTTCGAACGTTGCATTTGGTGAGAAGATCCCCTGCAACTCCCCACCATTCATGAGAATGGCGATAACCATCGTGATCCCTATGGCGAGGAGCAGAACCCACCGAGCGAGCGAGTGGCGGCGAAGCGCCCTGGAACCATCTTCGGCCGGGTTAAGAAGTGTCCAGATCAAACCTTGGCTCCCTGCAACGACTAGGGTACCCAGCACCATGTCAGAGATGATGCGTAACGGTGCCTCTGGGTCAGTGATGAGCAGCGCAATCCACTCCAGCCCGAACCACGAGATCAGGGCGGCGGCAATCAGCATCAGTGAGAGGTGCCACGAGCTCCTCGCAGATCCGCTCTCGTCAAGGCTCTTCCGGAAGTGGCGTGTCGCGAAAATTCCGACGATGAGTCCGGGGGTGATGCCGAACGACTGCGCAATCGCAACTGCACTGATGGCGAGCACGAGGCTCAACCACTGCGCTCGCATCTCGCCACTGTCGTTGTTCTTACTCCGCTGTAGGCGAATCTCTGGCCACTTCGTGACCGCGTGGATGATCAGAGCGGCAATTGCACCATACACGCAGCCGAGGATCAGCTGGTGGATCGGCGCAATAGCGTCAAGCGGCGCATTGAACGCGGCGATAAGCTGGCCGACGATCAAGAATGGGAAGACGTCGACTCGGATGCCAAAGATCTTCCAGAGTCGAGATCCGCGATCCTTCGGCTGAATGTAGGCAACGACGCGCGTATAAATGTCTTTGATGCGTCGTCTGATCCATTCAAATGGTGCCTCTAGGAGGATGGCTCCGAACGCGAGCAGTATGGCGGCAAGCAGGCCGCTAAACCAAAGGCCTGGGATGCTGAGCGCCTGCTGGATTGACGGAATCGATGCTGCCAAGAAGCTCGACGAGGATCGTTCGTCGGTGTAAATACGCGTGCCGTCGGCAGTATCCGTCACGAGCACCATCGGCTGATCCGTTGGCGCTACCGATGGCGTAGCTGACGGCTGCGGCGATGTCCCTGGCGACGTACCCGGACTCGGACTCGTATCTGGTGACGCGGTTTGACTTGGTGATGGCGTGACAGCGGCGCTTGGTCTCGGCTCCGGTGATACCAGCGCAACTCCGCTTCGGAATGCACCTGCAAGGTCGCTCGTTGCCTCTGAGTCGATTAAGTTCGGGGCGGCAAAGGCCTCGCTTGCAGAAGCAACCGCAAGGGAGGCGGCGATGAGGAGGGAGCACGCAGTTACCTGAAAGGGCCGAAGGGTGCGGAAGAGGGGGGCGTGCTTCCGCAGATAGGCCACCACTTCAAATGGGCTCAGCACTCCATTGCCTCTCTCGCCTAGTCGCAATAACCTAGCCAGGTTGTTGAGATCCTACACAAAGAGGGTGCACAATCACAGGTCTAGGCGGAAGCTGCGCCATTGCGGCGGGGCATGCTGAAGCGGGGAAGATTACGTTCAGGCAGGTTGGCTCCGGCGGTAGGATTCGAACCTACGACATGGCGGTTAACAGCCGCCCGCTCTACCACTGAGCTACGCCGGAATGACCGCGGCCGCTGCCGCGAGCGGAATATTAGCAGGGAGGGCCGTCGCTCCTCCCCGCCGCACGAACCCCCTAGTCGAGGTAGTCGCGCAGCTTGCGGGCTCGCGATGGGTGGCGTAGCTTGCGCAGCGCCTTCGCCTCGATCTGACGGATGCGTTCGCGGGTCACGTTGAACTCCGCTCCGACCTCCTCCAGGGTGCGCTGTCGCCCATCTTCCAGGCCGAAGCGCAGTCGAAGTACCCGCTGCTCGCGGAGGCTGAGCGACTCCAACGTGGCCACGATCTGCTCCGAGAGGAGCTGGCTGTTGGCGGCCTCGTCCGGCTTCTTCGCCGACTTGTCCTCGATGAAGTCCCCGAGGTGGCTGTCCTCCTCTTCGCCGATCGGCGTTTCGAGGGAGACCGGCTCCTGGCTCACCTTGCGCATCTCGCGCACGCGCTCCGCGGTCACCTCTGACTCGGTCACCTTGGTGAGCTCCTTGGCGATCTCATCATCCGTTGCCTCGCGGCCGAGCTCCTGGAAGAGCTGGCGCTGGACACGGGTGAGTCGGTTGAGCTGCTCATACATATGCACCGGGATGCGGATCGTTCGTGCCTGGTCCGCGATCGCTCGCGTGATCGCCTGGCGAATCCACCAGGTTGCGTACGTCGAGAACTTGAAGCCCTTGATGTACTCGAACTTTTCAACGGCGCGAATCAGACCGATGTTCCCCTCTTGGATCAGGTCCAAGAAGCTCATGCCGCGACCGATGTACTTCTTGGCGATCGAGACGACGAGGCGCAGGTTCGCCTTGGTCAGCTCCTCGCGTCCGCGCCAGCCGAGCTGCACAACGTAGCCTTCACGTCCGCGGAGCTTGCCGAGCGCTGGATTCTCGGGATCCCAACCCGCCTCGCGGATCCAATCTTTCCCATCCTTGGCGATGTGCTTCCCCTGGACAATCCACGTCTCCAGTGCTGGCCAGGCGATCTCATCACGCGCCCAGAGGAAGAGCTTCTGGAGCACGCCGTTGTCGCGGCTCTCCATGTCGCCGGTTCCCACCGTCTGGAAGGCGAAGTCGATCATCTCCGCCGTCTTGGCTGCAAGGTTGCGTCGGTTCGGATCGTTGAACGATTTTACGAGGCTCTTCGCAATCATCAAATTCTTCTTGGCGGTCTCGCCCGTCACTTCGCGCGAGGCCTTGTCAAAACCGGTGACCTTGCACTCGTGCACGTGATGCCCCTTGACCCACGCGCCAATTGCTTCGGCATACGTGGCGTGCGCCTTAGCAGCGAGCGCCGGATCAAGGCGGTACCACTCCTTCTTCTTGCGCGTCTTGAGTTCCGTCTCGTGATGGGTCCACTGGTGCAGGTTGTAGACGGCCTTCCACGGCTCGTCGGCCATCTGCTCGCCGAGCTCAATCATCTTGGCAAGGACAACCTCCTCTTCGGCGGTGAGCAGTCCAACACGACCAATCTCCTTGAGGTACATGCGAACTGGATCGTCGACACCCGTTGACTCTGCAACTGGCTCAACCACTTCGGGCTTCGGTGCCTCTGGAGCAACCTCGGCAACAAGGAGTGCAGCGGCCGCCTCTGGGCTGAGCATCTCGACGCCATCAACTTCAATCTCGGCGAGATCCGCCGCGCCAGGCTCGGCGACGCCATCAAGCTTTGCGGCTGGGCCGGCCGACGCCTTCCCCTTCGCAAGTTTTCCCTGCGCCTTTGCGGGGGCAACCTTTGCAACTGGTGCCGCCTTCTCGATCTTTGCCTTCTCTGCCTTCGGCTTCTCGCCCTTTGATTTCGCGACTGGCGCGGACGATGTCGCGAGTGAGGCAGGCTTCTTCCCCTTCGCTGGCGCAGGCTTCGCAGCTGGCTTCGCCTTGGCGCTCGGCTTGGTTGGACTCTTCGCAACAACCTTTGTTGGCGCTGACTTCTTCGGGGCCGGCTTTGCAGCAGGCTTTACAGCAGGCTTCGGAGCAGCCTTGGTGACTGGCTTTGCAGCAGGCTTCGTCGTCGCGAGCGATCCGCGCTTTGCAACCGGCTTGGTAGGCGACTTCACGGCTGGCTTCGTTGCGACCTTCGCCGTCGGCTTTACGGCTGGCTTTGGGGCTGGCTTAGAAGATGGCTTCGGGGCAACTTTTGCGACGGGCTTCACAGCAGCCTTTGGGGCGACCTTGGTTGATGCAACCTTTGCTGGCGCCGCCTTCACGGGCGTTCCTACGGTCACCTTGCTTACCTGCTTCGCCTTCGTCACTTGCTCCCCCCCTTTGCCGCTGTGAGCACTCCCGACGCCAAGAAGCGTCGGTCGAGCGCCTTTCGCTTTTGTCCTAGATCTCGTTCTGCCTCCATAAGGGTCCGAACACGAGCGGCATCGCCCTCTCGCTCCGCCTCGGCAATCTCACTGCGCGACCAGGCCATCGCCTCTTCCAGGCGATCAGCCTCCAGCCGCAAGACGGTCTGATCAATACCGATCCGGATACGCGTGAGCTCAACGGTGGCCCCAAGGCGTACGGAGAGTGCCTGGGCCAGGCGGCGCTCTTCGCCCTCAATCGTAACGGGTAGGCGTTCCAGAGCATCGACGGTCGTTCCCGCCTCCAGCGCGCTGTCGAGTGCCGCACGGAGTCCGCGCCAGAGCGAGCGTGCCAAGCCGCTCGTGAAGAGCTCATCGACCAGAACATCACGCACGCGGAGCCGCTCGGCTGGCGCCGCAATAAGGAGTCGGAGCAGCTCGGCCTCAGGGGGCGTCACCCCAGAAAGGATGGAGTCGACGTCACCGTCCGCGTCGGCGGCGCGCACGCGATCCGCGGAGATGCGGCTCTCTGCGCCGGCCGTCTCAGCGCCGCGCTGGATCATCGCTTCGCGAATCGAGTTCTCGTCGACGCCGATGCGCCGCGCAGCGGCAGAGATGTAGCCATCGCGAACGATTGGGTCGCGCAGGCTGCGGAGGATCGGCTTGATGCCGTCGATGGCGCGCTTGCGACCGCCGAGATCCTTCAAGTCATGTGCCTGCGCATGGGTATCAATGAGGTACTCCACCACCGGAGTCGGCTGCTCCGTTGCGGCGCGCCACACCTCTGGTTGATCGCGAACAACCTCGTCGGGATCTTTCCCGTCGGGGAGACGCACGATCCCCACATCAACAAGCGACGGTCCGCCATCGGCACTGCCAAGCTCGGTCACGAGGCGCAGCAGCTCGGTGGCTCCGAAGGCGCCCGCCTTCGCGCCAGCCGCATCAACGTCGTACGCCAAGAGAATCTTTGACCCGTAGCGCAAGAGGAGGGCGACCTGCGCAGGGGTCAGAGCAGTACCCATGCTCGCCACAACGTTGGTGAACCCAGACTGATGCGCCATCAGTGCGTCGGTGTATCCCTCAACGAGCACCGCGGTGCCGCTCTTGCGCATCGCCGGCTTCGCCTTATCAATCAAATAGAGGGTGCGCGACTTGTCGAAGAGTTCCGTCGCTGCGCTGTTGAGATACTTCGGGCCGCGATCGCCGCGCTTGTCATCTTCGGGGAGGAGGCGACCACCGAGGCCGGTGATCTTCCCATTCGCATCGCGGATCGGAAAGATCACGCGCGCACGGAAGCGGTCATAGGCGCCGCGACCACCGTCGCGTTCCGTGGTGAGGCCGACCGCCGCGAGCTCCGCGGGCGTTGCGCCGCGCTTTGCGGCGAGCGCCTTGGAGCAGGCGTCCCAGGAGTCTGGTGACCAGCCGAGTCGCTGGGCTTCAATCGTCTCGTCGGTGAATCCGCGCGAGTGCAGGTAGTCGAGTGCAGGGCGTCCGAGCTCGTGCGAAGTGAGGATGGCGTGATAGAAGCTCACCGCACCTTCAAGTACGTCGCGGAGTCGCACCTTGCGCGCATCCTCGGCGCGACTGCGGTCGTCGATGGTGACGCCAGCCTTGGCGGCGAGCAGGGTGAGCGCCTCGCCGAACGGCAGGCTGTCGCGCTCCATGACGAAGGTGAAGATGTCGCCCCCCTTGCCGCAGCCGAAGCACTTCCAAGTTTCACGGGCAGGCGTGACCACAAATGAGGGGGTCTTCTCGCCATGGAATGGGCAGAGGCCCTTGAACGCAGCGCCCGCCTTGCGGAGCGCGACGGTCTCGCCAACAACGTCGGCGACGGCGAGTCGGCTCTTGATCTCAGCAACGCTCCCGGAAGCCATCGGTGGGGGGACCTCCTTTACGGTTTCGTGATCGGGCAAAGCAGTTGCCCGTGGGTGTCAAGCGCTGTTGGGCGCAGAATAGCAGTCTGACCCTCCCCAGGACCAAGGCATCTACACGCCCCCTCCCCTACACTCCCCTGCAACGGCGACGCTCAGCGTCGCACCAACCGTGAGGAGGCCCCATGGCAGAGACGGCACCTACCCCCGCCTCGTTCGGCATCCTGGCCGACGATCCCGCCTACAACGCCACCCTCGCGGCACGCATCGACGATACCGACACGCTCGCCCGCGTCTGGATCAAGCCCGACGGCGTGCCAACCCCATTTGAGCCCGGCCAGTACGTAACGATCGGCGTCAAGGTTGGCGAAAAGTTCGTGCAGCGCCCCTACTCCGTTGCCTCGTCGGCACGCGCCCTTGACGGCGGTTACGAGCTCTACCTTCGACTCGTTCGCGGTGGCGCGTTTACGCCGCTCGTCTTCTCGCTCCCTGTCGGCCACCGACTGCGCGTGCTCGCCCCAAAGGGGAAGTTCACGATGGAGCCGGCCGACACGCGTGTGCAGATCTACGTCTCTTCGGGCACAGGGATTGCGCCGTTCGTCAGCATGGCACGCACTCTCGCCGACGACGGTGCCCCGCGACGTGCGATCTACCTCAATGGTGTGAGCTACGTCAGCGACATCGGCTACCGCGAGTTGATCGAGGGGTGGGAGAAGAGCGGGTCGTACCCGGCAACCTACGTTCCAACCATTTCACGACCGGCTGATCCACTCAATGCTGGCTGGACGGGCCGCACTGGCCGCGTTGAGAGCATCATTCAATCAGCGCTGCGAGATCTTGGCGTTAACGCAAGTGAGGCGATCGCCTACCTCTGCGGGAATCCCGAGATGATCGTCGCGGCCGAGCGCGAACTCTCAGCCTACGGCCTTCCTGAGGGGGCGATCCATAAGGAGCTCTACTGGCCAGCTGGCAAGCAGCCGACAGGCGCGACCGAAGCCTAAGGGCGCGAGGCGCGCAGCTTCGCGAGGAAAAACTCTTCCAGACGATCAGCGCTGACGCGCTCCTGCTCCATGGTGTCGCGATCACGCACGGTGACAGCGTTGTCATCCATGGAATCCACGTCGACGCAGATGCACCACGGCGTGCCGATCTCATCCTGCCGACGATAGAGCTTGCCGATTGCCGCGGTGTCGTCGTAGACGGCGGTGAACTCGCGCGAGAGCCCGTCGCGAATGCGGTGTGCCATCTCTACAAGGTCGTCGCGCTTCTTGAGGAGCGGTAGGACCGCCACCTTGTACGGCGCGAGCTCTGGGTGCAGCGAGAGGACGACGCGCTTCTCGTCGCGCACCACCTCTTCGCGGTAGGCGTCAATCAGGAAGGTGAAGGCGGCGCGATCTGCACCTGCCGCGGCCTCAACGACCCACGGGGTGAATGAGGTTTCGGTCGCTGGGTCGAAGTAGTCGAGGCTCTCGCCACTCTCGGCGGCGTGGCGTGAGAGGTCGAAGTCGCCACGGTTGTGGATCCCCTCGAGCTCCTTCCAGCCGAATGGGAAGCGGTACTCCACGTCGATGGCGCGCTTGGCGTAGTGGGCCAACTCGTCAGGGGCATGCTCGCGCATGCGCAGACGCTCCGGCGAAACGCCGTACGACTTGTACCACTCGAGTCGGCGTGGCAGCCACTCTTCAAACGCAGCGGTTGCAGCCTCGTCGGGGCGCACGAACATCTGGAGCTCCATCTGCTCAAACTCGCGCATGCGGAAGACGAAGTTCCCTGGGCTGATCTCGTTGCGGAACGACTTGCCGATCTGGGCGATGCCGAACGGGATCTTCTTGCGCGACGAATCGCGCACGTTCTTGTGCTGCACATAGGCGCCCTGCGCCGTCTCTGGACGCAGGTAGATCACAGAGGCATCCTCTTCAACGGGGCCCATGAAGGTCTTGAACATCAGGTTGAAGCGGCGTGGTGCGGTGAGCGTGCCTTCACAATCCGGGCACTTCAGGCCCATCTTGGCAACGATCTCGGCATCGGCGAGCTGCGTGGTGGTGAGGTCGCCTGTACCTGGGAGTTCGTCGAGTCGGTAGCGTCGCTTACAGGCGGTGCACTCAACGAGTGGATCGCTGAAGGAGCCGACGTGGCCCGACGTCTTCCAGACCTGCGGGTGCATCAGGATGCCGGCGTCGAGTCCAACAACCTCGTGGCGCTGCTGCACCACGCTGCGCCACCAGGCGCGCTTCACATTGTTCTTCAGTTCAACGCCGAGTGGGCCGTAATCCCACACCGCGTTGATGCCGCCGTAAATCTCGGAGCTGGGGTAGACAAAGCCGCGGCGCTTCGCCAACGAGACGATGGTGTCGAGCTCCGAGACCGCCGGGGTCGCGTCAGCCGCTGGGGTTCCAGCGAGAGTCTTCGAGGAGTCGGCGTTGATGCTCATTGCGAGGAAGCCTACCCGATCAGGGAGAACGCCTACTTCGCGTCGCTCTTTGGGGCTGGGGCTGGCGCGCTCGCGGGCGCATCCGAGGAGCCCGAGCCACCGCTGCGGCGATCAAGTTTGGCCCAGCCGCTCCCCTTGAAGTGCACGCTCGCCGCAGAGAATTGCCGCTCAAGCGTCCCGCCACAATCTTCGTGGGTTCGAGCCTGCTGCTCATCGATGCCGTGCAGGACCTCAACGGTGGCGCCGCACTTCGCGCAGAGGTAGTCATAGAACGGCATTACGAACCTCGCTCCAAGCGGGCGATCTCATCGCGCAGTTCGGCAACGCGGCGCTCTGCCCCTGCGACCACGGCGGCCGGCGCCTTCCCAGTGAATGACGGGTCGGCGAGGCGAGCCTCCGCGGCGGCGAGCTGTGCCTGCGCGGCGGCGAGGTCCTTCTCGCGTCGGGCACGATCGGCATCAAGCGCTGCAGCATCGGCCTGCGGCGGCTCAAGTCGCGCGGTGAGCGCACCCGCCACCACGAGCAAGCCCTCGCCCTCGGCCGGAAGTGCAGCCTGAATGGTGAGCGGTCGCACGCGCGCCAGCCGCTCGATCGCGGAGCGCAACCCTTCGCCCGATGTCGCGAGTGCTGGTGGTGCCGCGACAGTGAGTGGAATCCATGCACCAGCGGCGAGCTTTGCGGTAGTACGCGCCGCGCGAACCTCGCGCACGAGGTCAAGCCACTGATCAATGCTGCTTGTTGCGCTGCTCGCCGCCGCATGTCGCGCCGGCCAGGCGGCTGTCGCCAAGAGTCCAGGGTCGCCAGCGCGTCGTGGCAGTGCCTCCCAGATTCCTTCGGTGATGAATGGGGCGATTGGGTGGAGCAGGCGCAAGAGATCATCGAGCGCGTCGACGAGCGTCCACCAGACGGCGGTGCGCTCCGCGGCCGGTCGCGTCTCGTCGGCGAGTGTGACCTTGGCGATCTCGATCGCCTGGTCGCAGTACTCCGCCCAGATTGCGTCGTAGATGCGCTGCGACGCTTCAGAGAAGCCGTACTGGCCAAGCGCGCGATCAACATCGTCAACGGCGGCGCTGAGGCGCGTCGCCATCCAGGTGCCAAACTCCCCCGCCGCCGCATGTGCATCGGCGGCAGATGGCCGATCGCCGGTTGCCTCAATCGGTCGCGCGCCAAGCACGTACCGCGCGGCGTTCCACAGCTTGTTCATGAAGTTGCGGGCGTTCTCCAGCTTCTCTGGGGAGAGGCGCTGGTCGGCGCCCGGTGCGGTCCCCGAGACGAGTGCGAAGCGCAGCGCGTCAGCGCCGATCTCGTCGATCACCGAGAGCGGGTCAACGACATTCCCCTTCGTCTTCGACATCTTCTGCCCCTCAGGGTCGCGCACCATGCCGTGCAGATAGATGGTTTCAAATGGCGGTGTGCCCATCAGCTCAATGCCGAGCATCATCATGCGCGCAACCCAGAAGAAGAGAATGTCGTGCCCGGTCTCCATCACCTGTGATGGGTAGTAGCGCGCGAGGTCTGGCGTCTTGTCGGGCCAGCCGAGTGTGCTGAATGGCCAGAGGCCGCTGCTGAACCAGGTGTCGAAGATGTCGCTCTCCTGCTGCAGTGTGTTTGACTCGGCGCCGCAGGTGCCGCAGCCGACTGGACCCTCTTCACGATCGGTCACGGTGATGTGCCCATCGGCGCAGTACCAGGCGGGAATGCGGTGCCCCCACCAGAGCTGTCGGCTCACGTTCCAATCGCGAATCTCGGTGAGCCAGTGCTCCCAGGTCTTCTCAAAGTGCGCCGGCACGATCTGCGTCGCGCCAGAGCGCGTTGCGGCAAGCGCCTTCTCGGCGAGCGGCTTCGCGCGAATGAACCACTGCGTGCGCAGGCGTGGCTCCAAGATGTCGTTGCTGCGCTGGCAGCGCGCTGGGTTCGCCGTATGCGGCTTGACCGAGACAAGGAGGCCAAGCTCTTCGAGCGCGGTAACGATCGCCTTGCGCGCCTTGAAGCGATCCATGCCAGCGAACGGTGCTGGGGCATCGGCAACGATGCGCGCGGACTCATCAAGAATGGTCGGCGCTGGCAGGTTGTGCCGCAGGCCAACCTCGCGGTCGTTCGGATCATGCGCCGGAGTGACCTTCACCGCACCGGTGCCGAAGCTCATCTCAACAAACGCATCGGCAACCACTGGCACGGCGCGGTTCACAAACGGCACCATCACGCGCTTCCCAACCAGTGCGGTGTAGCGCCGATCGTCGGGGTGCACGGCCACACCTGTATCGCCGAGGAGCGTCTCCGGTCGGGTCGTTGCGACCACGACACCGCTCGTGGCGTCGCCCCCTTCTAGTGGGTAGCGAATCTCCCAGATGCTCCCCTGCTCTTCGGTCGCCACCGACTCAAGGTCAGAGACGCTCGTCTTGCAGCCTGGGCACCAGTTGACGAGCGCCTCACCGCGATAGGCGAGGCCGCGCTCGTAGAGGGTGGCGAATGCGGTGCGCACGGCGCGGCTTGAGACATCATCCATGGTGAAGCGGGTGCGGCCCCAGTCGGCCGATGCGCCGAGGCGCTGGAACTGCCCGAGGATGGTGTTCCGCGTCTCGTCCATAAAGCGGTGCATGCGCTCGAGGTAGCGCTCGCGGCCCAAATCGGCGCGGCTGCTCCCCTCCTTCTCAACGATGCGATCGAGCACGTACTGGGCGGCGATTGAGGCGTGATCGACACCAGGGAGCCAGAGTGCCGCTCGCCCCTGCATCCGCGCGCGGCGCACCATCAGATCTTCGAGCGTGACGAAGAGTGCGTGTCCTACGTGCAAGCCACCGGTGACGTTCGGCGGCGGCATTATGATCGTGAAGGGTGGGAGTGACTCGCGCCCCTCGGCATCGCGCGTCTCGCGTCCGTCAGGGCTGCCGTAATCGGTTGCCGCCCAACGGGCTGCAACGCTGCGCTCTACCTCAGCGGCGCTATAAGAGGGGCCGAGCTCGCGTGCCGCCGTCACGCTGAAGCGCGGGGGGTGGCCGTGCGCGTGCGCGGTGCGCGTCGCACTGGTGCCGCAGGCTCACTCACGCCAATCTCGCGCTCGGTGAGCATGAGTGGCAGCACGCCGGCACTGATCGTCTCTTCGGTCACCACGCAGCGACGCACGTCGGGTCGATCTGGCAAGTCGTACATCGTGGCGAGGAGCGCATCTTCGAGCACGGCGCGCAGTGCGCGCGCGCCGGTCTTGCGCAGCAGTGCCTTCTCGGCAACCGCATGCAGCGCGGCCGGCGTGAACTGCAGGTCAACGTTGTGCATCTGGAAGAGGCGCTGGTACTGCTTCACGAGCGCGTTCTTCGGCGCGACAAGGATCTCAACGAGGTCGTCGAGGGTCAGCGGATCAAGGGCAACGATCATCGGTAGTCGCCCGATGAACTCAGGGATGAGGCCGTAGCGCAGCAGGTCGTCGGGCATCAGCTGCTCTAACACACGGTTGCGCTCATCTTTGCTTGCGGGCGTATCGGAGCCGAAGCCGATGCCGCGTCGACCAACGCGGTCCGCAACGATCTTCTCGAGCCCTTCGAATGCGCCACCGCAGATGAAGAGGATGTTGGTTGTATCGATCTGCAGGTACTCCTGATGTGGATGCTTGCGACCACCCTGGGGCGGCACGTTCGCCACCGTTCCCTCGATGATCTTGAGCAGCGCCTGCTGCACCCCTTCGCCAGAGACGTCGCGCGTGATTGACGGGTTATCGGACTTACGGGTGATCTTGTCGATCTCGTCGATGTAGATGATGCCGCGCTGCGCGCGCTCAATATCACCGTCGGCAGCCTGAATTAGGCGGAGCAGAATGTTCTCGACATCCTCACCGACGTAGCCAGCCTCGGTCAGGCTGGTGGCGTCAGCGATGCAGAACGGCACATCAAGGAATCGGGCGAGCGTCTGCGCGAGGAGCGTCTTGCCGGAGCCGGTCGGGCCAACGAGCAGGATGTTTGATTTGGCGATCTCCACGCCGTCGGCAACGTTCGGTGCGCCAACGCGCTGATAGTGGTTATGCACGCCAACGGCGAGGGAGCGTTTCGCGCGCTCCTGGCTGACAACGTGCTCGTTGAGCGCCGCGTGAATCATGCGCGGGGTTGGCGTGACGCCACCGAATGACTTGCGCTGCGGTGCCGATGGTGACTGCTCGGTGGCAATCTCGGCGCAGAGGGCGACGCACTCGTCGCAGATGTAGACGCCCTGGCCGGCGATCAACTTGCGAACCTGCTCCTGCGTCTTGCGGCAGAAGGAGCAGCGATACGATCCCGTGCCCGCGCTACGTGGGCCGCGCGTCTTCCCGCCTCCCGACTCTCCGGATCCAGTTCCTCCGCTCATGCGGCGCGCCTCACTTCCCCTTAGGCGGGACGATTGCAGGGAGCTTGTAGACCTCGTCGATGATGCCGTACTCCACCGCCTGCTCTGGCGAGAGGAAGAGATCGCGGTCCGTATCCTTGACGACCTTATCCATCGGCTGGCCCGTGTGGGCGGCGAGGATCTCTTGCGTCGTTCGCACGAGCTGCTCCATCTCCTTCACCTGAATGAAGACGTCGGGCGTGTTGCCACGGAACCCGCCGGAGCCCTGGTGGATCATGATTCGGCTGTGTGGCAGGGCGAAGCGTCGACCTGGTGCACCAGCGGCGAGGAGTACCGCGCCCATTGACATGGCGATGCCGGTGCAGATCGTGCTCACAGGGGCGCGAACGTAGCGCATCGTGTCGTAGATCGCGAGGCCGGAGGTGATCACACCCCCTGGGCTGTTGATGTAGAGCGAGATCTCCTTCTCGGGATCCTCTGAATCAAGGAAGAGGAGCTGCGCAATGATCAGGTTGGCGATGTCGTCTTCGACAGGGCCGCCAAGGAAGATGATGCGCTCCTTGAGTAGGCGTGACCAGATGTCGTAGGCGCGTTCACCCTTGCTTGAGGACTCAATCACCATTGGTACGAGCATTGGTCACCCCCTACATGTGCACCCGCTCTCTGCGGGAGGCTGAGTTTACTTGGCGGAAGCCTTCGCGGCGGTAGGCGTCGCTGGGCGCTCAGGGGCCCAGGCTGGCCATGCCTTCGGATGAGCGTCAAACCACTCGTCAACGAGACGCTCAACCACAAGGGAGCGGCGTAGGGAGGCGCGGATCGCTCGGCGACCGCGCTCCGATGAGAGATAGGCCTCGAGCTTGCGCTGCCCCTGAGTCTGCGGGCGGGCGCGCTCAACCTCTTCGTCAATCAGCTCCTCTGGGACCTCGACCCCTTCGGCGCCGGCGACCGCGCTCAACACCAGGAGCGTTCGCGCGCGGCGCTCGCCGCGCTCACGCATCTCGGAGCGAATCTCTTCCACGCTCTTGCCAGCAGCGCCGAGGTACTGCTCAAAGGTCAGCCCCTGTCGCGCAATGCTGCGCGCCAACTCGTCGACAAGTCCGTCAATCTCTTCTTCAATCAGTGGATCGGGAATCTCAACGGTGGCGCCCTCCATGGCGAACTCAACGATCTTGTCGGCGAACTCGTGGCGGGCGCGATCAACGGCACTCGCCTTGAGGCGCATCAAGATCTCGGCCCGCAGACCAGCAACATCGGTGACGTTCGCAACCTGAGCGGCGAAGGCATCATCGAGCGGCGGCGGGACCCGCGCGCGCAGATCGTTGATGACGACATCGAATCGCGCTGGCACGCCCTGCAGCGCCGCCTCTTGGTAGTCCTCAGGGAAGGTCACCTCAACGGTGGTGGCGTCGCCGACTTTCGCGCCAACGAGCTGCGCCTCAAATCCTGGAATCAGTCGATCGGAACCAAGCACGATCGGCATGCGCTCTGACGACGCGCCATCAATCGCAACGCCGGTGTCAACGCGATAGCCATCGAAGGCGATGATCGCGTAGTCGCCCAACTCGGCCCCGCGATCGGTGACGGCGGTAAGCGTTGCGTAGCTGTCGCGCAGGTCGCTGACGACCGCCTCGACCTTCGCCTCATCAGGCTCCTCGAACGTTGGCTCAAACGTGTAGCCACGGTAGTCGCCAAGTTTCACCTCTGGCGGCACAGGGATGAGCGCGGTAAAGGTGTACGCCTCGCCTTCAACGATCGGCTTGGCATCGATCTTTGGGCTGGTGAGGGGAACGATGTCCGACTTCATGATTGCGTCGCGATAGCCGCGCTCAATCAGGATCTCAGTCGCCTCATCAAGGATGCGGTTGATGCCAGCAAAGCGCTCAACAATGGAGCGTGGCGCCTTCCCCGGGCGGAAGCCTGGGATGCGGCTATGACCAGCTACGTGGCGGACCGCCTGGGCGATCGCCGCGGCCACGTCTGCGACTGCGAGGGTGACCTCGAGTCGGACGGTGCTCTTCTCTGCAGGAGTGGTCGTGAATTCCATGAGCGCACAGGGTACCCGACGACCCTTGTTCTGGTGGGCGAGGTGAGAC
>Ga0208082_1000232_pt1 | contig 16781 bp, 19 predicted proteins | sample LakMenE09Jun09ns_FD_150683 | JGI IMG/M metagenome (GOLD analysis project Ga0208082, IMG submission 150683) | Freshwater microbial communities from Lake Mendota, WI - 09JUN2009 deep hole epilimnion ns (SPAdes) | ecosystem: Environmental > Aquatic > Freshwater > Lake > Epilimnion/Euphotic zone ... | reverse complement strand
CCTGCCTTGAACCGTTATGTTGTTTAAACTTGCCTTTAACTCTCAAATATACGAAGTTCCCAACTTATTTATATTTTTTGTATTTAATTTTAAAACAAAGATAATGAATTATTTAAAACGAAATTATAAATTGTTGGATACTTGCGTATTTTATGTATAATATTATATTAAAAAGTTTCGTATTTTGTATATATTGTTTATAAAAATACTTTCGTATTTTGTATTTATTTTTGACCACATTGTCAGAAATATGAAACTTATTTCCTAACTAAAAAAATATCTAATTCTCTTGTTTACGGGAGAGTTAGATATTATAGGAGCTTTAGTATCTTGGTAAGAGACTATTTAGTCTCTCAATTGCTGTACCATCATGGTCTTGAATTTCTTTTCAGCTTCTAGCAGCTGTACGACCTTTTTTTCTGGCAAGATTTTTCTAAATCTTTCTAGATATTCACGCTGTAGATTGATTAAATCCTGCTCTATACCTATGATTTTATCGACAGATTTTTCAGAACTGCGTCCTTCCTGTCTCAGTGCTTTTCTAGTTTCTTTTTTCTTTTGTATATATTCATTGTAGACCGGAAAGAAAGCATCGGCCTCGCTAGAAGTCAGTTGAAGCTCTTTGGTGATAAATTCTTTTCTTACATTGGCTACATTATCATTCTGAGCGAATATGCTCAGTCCACAAAAAATAAAAACTAAAGTTATAATTATTCTATTCATGTTCATTTTTGTTGTGTATTGATTCAAAGATATATGATTTTTTAGTTTTTTGATCGATTAATTGAATTGACCACAATCCATTCCTTCCACTTCACAGAGATAATTTTTAATTTCATCATCACTCAGTTTTTTGATCTTTATGGCTTGTTCTGCCTTGGAAGGCATTTCTAAAGCTAAAAAGTCTCCTTCTTCTTCTATGTAGGTCTTGACATCATTTTCACTCAACTGAGGACCACTCGATTTCATAACAGTAAAAATACCCAGGCTCAGGATAGCAAAGGCGGAAACCGCTGCTATAGCATAGGAGAATCTTTTACCGCTAAAAATCGAAAATTGCTGTGCTTCTCTAGGGGTTGATTTTTCTCGCATCTGGGCGATAAACTTATCTTCCATTCCTGTGAAAAAATTATCAGGCACATCCTTGCTTTGAGCAAAATAATGCTTATCTATCTCCGCCAATGGAGATTGCAGTTGTTGTAGCTCTTTCTTTAATTCTTCGTTCATCTCTTTATAAGTTCTTGGTTATCTATCTATAGTCTTAAATTTCAGGTATATTCTTTAGATAAAATTCTATCGCTCTGGTTTAATTCTTTTTAATAAATTCTTCTATTTTTTTGACAGCATGGTGAAAAGAGGCTTTCAATGCGCCTTCCGAGGTACCGGTAATATCAGCGATCTGATTATAAGGAAGTTCCTCGTTATAGCGGTAGTGAAAAATCAACTTCTGCTTATGTGGTAGTTTTTCTACAGCTAGTTCTATTTTTTTCAAAACCTCTTCCTTATCATAGAGCTCATGAGAGAACATTTTATCATCTGACTGAGACTCTACTGCAGGCTCTGAGGTCTCCCAGTCCGCTAGCTTTTGTTTCTTTCTACCTTGGATATAGGAGATAGACTCGTTGTATGTAATTCTATATATCCAAGTAGATAAGGCACTTTCACCTTTGAAACCACCTATGTTTTGCCATATTTTTATCCAGACATTTTGCAGGACTTCTTCAGCATCATCATGGTGCTCTACGATTCGCTTTATCTGCCAATAGAGTTTTTCCTTATACTGCACTATGAGGTGACGAATGCCCAGCTCCATTTGAGCAGCATCCTTGCACATGATGACTATCTTATCATCCTCTAGTTTCACGCCTTTGGTTTAAATGAACTTACGATATTGCCTATCTCAGTCTCATATTTTTTATATCGCTCTTGACCACGGGTCCATACCGTTATCAGAAGGCTGTTTCCCTGCTGATAGATTAGCTTCTGGGTATAAATAATAGGTTCTTTTTCATCTTTAAATTTACCTTTGATGGTCGTAATAATCTGGTCAGGTCCTCGCTGTAGAGTGTCTATTTTATGTTCTGCTAGAGATTTTGTGAGACGCTGTGTGGTTTCTACCCAGAGACTATCTCTGGTAATTGAATCTTTTAATTGAAACACGACAATATAGAAATTTCTAAATCTATTGGCATATTCTACCACAGCGTCCTCTGCCAGGTCTTCTTCTTTTACAAACCCTGGTAAGGTGAGTTCGAAATTTTTATTGTCTATGCGAATAGGCTGAGAATAATCCTGACAAGAGGTAAAACACAGAGCTGATAGCACGGAAATTATAAAGAGACTATTCTTCTTCATCTGAATAAACTTTTTTAGCTGATTTTTCTAAGCGGAATCCTAAATCTAATAAGTTTTTCAACTTTTCTTGTCTCATTTCATGAATGACATAGAAATTATAGGTACCTTTAATAGGGAAATAGGTTCTTTTCATAAGGAGGATTCTTGAAAAACAAATATCTCCAGCGCATTTACCCAGCCATTTACCACCTTCATCGCAGAGGGGCAGAGATACCACCTCAGATTTGATTTCGCCATTCGGCAGTTGTGTGATCACCTTTACATATAGATTTGTATAGTCGTAGATATCTCTGTGTCTGACCGAAAGCGAGAGATCATAGCGCTGAGCAGAGTCTTCTATTTCTAAATTATACTTTAGGGTATCTGTCATTTTCCATCCATAAGCACTTACTGGGATTGACTTTTCATAAACCACATCTGTCTGGCAAGCTGAACATAAAGAGATAATAATCAGTATGAAAAATAAACGGTTCACTAATTAGGATTTTGGTGGGGGTTTTCTGAATGGTTTTTTCTTTTTTGGTTTAGGTTGGTTTGGCTGCTGCGGATCACCTGTATTGCGAGCAGCAGGTGGCGGCGTCTGCGGATTTTGAGGATTTTGCTCTTGGTTTTTTTGAGCTATCGGTCTGTTGGTATTTCTATTTCTATTATTATTACTATTGTTATTATTATTTTTTCGCTGATTAGGCTTCTTCTTTTCTAGTGTTTTTAGCTGGATTTGACCTACTAGATCTTCATCTTTCTTCACCTTTTCATCCTCTTTTTCTTTGATAGCCATCGTAGATAAACTCTGAGGTTTTTCGCCTTTCTTATTCATCTCTACTATTAGTTTCACATCATTCAGACTAAGCTTGTAATAGTCGCTTGCAGGATCATTTTTATAGGTAAAAATAACCTGTCTCTTCAGAATCTCTGTTTTTCGAATGACTGCCACACCTTCCTCCGTTTGAATTTCATGGATATTCGACGGAAATTCTTTGGTAGCTTCTACATATTGAGCCAATTCGTAGTTTAGACAGCATTTGAGCCTTCCACATTGACCTGAAAGCTTTTCAATATTGATAGAGATGTTTTGATATCGGGCAGCACCCGTAGTCACAGACGGAAATTCATTGAGCCAAGTACTACAGCATAATTCTCGGCCACAGCTACCCATACCACCTATTCGAGAGGCTTCTTGTCTAGCTCCTATATGTTTGAGTTCTATCTTGATTTTATATTCACTTACATAGCGTTTGATCAGTTCTCTAAAATCAACGCGCTCATCGGCTATAAAGTAGAAAATGGCTTTTTTTCCATCGGCTTGATATTCTACCTCGCTTATTTTCATTTCAAGATTGAGCTGCCGGGCTATGAGTCTCGCCTTTATCATAGCTTCCATTTCCTTATTACGAAAAATCTCCATAGTAGCCAGCTCTTTCTCGTTAGCCTTTCGGAGTATTTTGAGCAAAGGTTCTTTTGTAGTATCTATTTTATTCTTTTTGAGTTGCAGCTTGACTAATTCTCCTTTTAAGGATACCTGACCTATATCATAGCCTCCGCTGCCTTCTACACAGATATAGTCTCCTTTGATGAGGTCTATTCTTCTATCATTGATATAATAATCCTTTCTAGATCCTCCTTTAAAGGAAACCTCTACGACATTATACTCATCTATGCCAGAGGCATATTGTATATTGGAAAACCAATCAAAAACATTTTTTTTATTGCAACTTCCTGTGCTACAACCACCTGAGCTACAGCCTCCACTTGAACATCCCATATAATTTATATATCTTAACTACTTACAAATTTTTCAAATTCTTCTCTATCTTGAATCTTTCCCGATTCAATGGCCAAAGATACGAAACTTATTTTTACATTCGCATTTCCTTCTATGGCATAGTGGTATTTATCCACGAGCTGGCTCCAAACCTCTATCTGGTCTATATCTAGCATGTTGGCGAAGTGGTTAGCGGCTTTGAATAAGTTCTCATTGAGTTGACATGTCTGAGTGATTTTTATCAAGACCAGCTGTCTCAAAAAGTATTGAAAATAATCTAAAAACTTCTTCTGATTTGGCCTCGATTGGCTAGCGAGAACCTCTGCCTGGAGAATACCCTTATTGATATTGTCAAATTTACGCTCATGAAAGTTAATCAAGCCTCTCAGAAAGTTTAATAAATTAGCTTCTAGCGGAAACTCACTATCTTCATCTGCCAGATAACGCTTAGCCTCCAATATATCGCCCTCTGAAAAGTGAACCGCACGCAGGAGCATTTCTCGGGATTTTCCCTCACTATCTTTCTCCAAATAGTGGGTCAGCGTGTCAGATTGTAAAGGCAGTATCTTGTGTATATTGCATCTAGATAAAATGGTAGGCAGAAGGTCAACTGATGATTCTGCTATCAGGATAAAGAGGGTCTGTGGATTCGGCTCTTCTAATATCTTCAATATTTTATTCGACTCTTTCTCTAGGCTTTCTGCCATCCATATGATTTGCGTTTTATAACCATCTTCATAGGAGGAAAGACCCATGTCATGAAGAATTACATCGCATTCCGCACTTCTTATTTTAGCATTTTTCTCATTGTTGTGATCATGCCAATCTTTTAGATCAAATCTAGCTTCCGTTTCTTCGATCAGATTTCTAAACTCTGGCATGAGTGTTTTACTGAGAGCTTCTTTTTTGAAACTGGGTATGGTGAAATGAATATCAATATGCTCCAGCTTAGTTATTTTTAGGCAATTGGCGCATTGGTCACAACTATCCTCTACTTGCTTATCTTTACAGTAGATGTATTTTACAAAAGCCATAGCTAATTGAAACGTGCCATAGCCCATTTTACCTAGAAATAGGTGAGCATGGTGAAGTTTGCCACTATGTGCTTGGATTATTAGAGAAGACTTGACCTCTTCTTGACCAATGATGTCGCTAAATTGGAACATTTATTTAGTTAAAGTTGAAAGTTTCAAGATAAAAGTTGAATCAAAGAGAAAAAATGACTTTTGAGAAAACGTCTTCCCTGATAAAGCGAAGCGGAATTCAGGAATCTCTTCACTTTCGGCATGCCATCGAATAAGTATAAAAATAATAGGGTATAGCATGATTATCTTTTAGCTACTACACTTATTTCAATTCGGGCATCTTTTGGCAGGCGAGCGACTTCCACCGTCTCTCTAGCTGGATATGGCTCTTGAAGATAAGATGCATAGATTTCATTGATTTTAGCAAAATCATTCATGTCTTTAATGAATATACTTACCTTAATAACATGTTCGAATCCTAAACTAGCTTCGGCTAATAAAGCTGTTAAATTTTTCATCACTCGGTGGGTTTCAGTTTCAATGCTTTGATTGTCCATTTCTCCTGTTTCTGGAATCAGTGCTACCTGGCCGCTCGTATATAATAAATCTCCTGCCCATACTGCTTGGCTATATGGTCCAATGGCTGCTGGTGCATTTTTCGTATTGATGATTTCTTTCATGTTTTTTAATTGTGATTCTTTGTGATGACAACCTAAATTGAATAATGCTAGAAGACTAATTATGCTGATTAGCATGCATATATCTTTTTTATGACTAGGTCTTACATTAAATGGAACAGCCATTTATAGCTTGAGTAATTATGGTGTTACATCATTCATCTTTAGATTGCAGGCGCGCAGCTCTATAGTTTTCTTACTGCCTATATTTGCTCTAACCGGCTTTATGCTCACTAGGTAATGATCTCCTTTATTTTCAATGGTGAGCACAGAGTCCTTATCATTATTATATATAAAACTTTCCGATATATAACTACCCGATATTTCTCGAACAAATAGTTTTTTGTAAGTCATAATCTTACCAGAATCAGGCTTGGTCAATACATCTACCTGCAATCTATTGACACCAGAATTGGTGAATACAAAGCGATGGTAACCCCCGCCCTGATTGAAAAGAAATGTATCTAAGCTTTCTTGAGGATTGAAGCTATCCTTCTTGTCTACTAGCCAAATTCCCCCTTTGTTACATAGATAACTTAGGTCAGGTGCCGGTTCGTCTTTTTTACAAGAAATCAAACCGAATAAAAATAATGCAAGAAAGGAGAGAGATTTACTCATGTTGTTATTTTTTTATGCGCTTTTAGGGCAAATTTAGATGAAAAATTTTAATTCTAGTTTTTTTGAAATAGAATCGTCCTATGAATGAAATAAAACCCAATTAAGAAAATTCAACTAGTTTTGTCATCCGTATTCACTAAGCACATATACGGAAATGACCAAATATATATTCGTCACAGGAGGCGTGACCTCCTCGTTGGGAAAAGGAATTTTTGCAGCCTCATTAGCTAAAATTCTTCAAGAGCATGGTTTTGAAGTGACTATTCAAAAGTTCGATCCCTATCTAAATATTGACCCCGGTACACTTAATCCATATGAACACGGAGAGTGCTATGTGACCGAAGATGGAGCTGAAACTGATTTAGATTTAGGTCACTACGAGCGTTTCCTCAATACCCCTACTTCCCAAGCCAATAATGTAACGACAGGGCGAGTGTATCAGACGGTGCTAGACAGAGAGCGCAAAGGAGATTTTCTTGGTAAGACAGTTCAAGTCATTCCTCATATCACGGATGAAATTAAGCGCAGATTCTCAGCTCCGAATAAAGAGAAAAAAAGAGATTTTATTTTGACAGAACTAGGTGGTACGGTCGGCGATATCGAATCACTGCCCTATATCGAAGCTGTAAGACAGTTTATCTGGGAAATGGGTAAAGAGAATGCTATTGTATGTCATCTAACACTCATTCCCTATCTAAGTGCTGCTAAAGAATTAAAGACTAAGCCCACCCAGCATTCAGTTAAAATGCTACTCGAATCAGGTATTCAACCAGATATATTGATTTGTCGTACAGAACATGAATTGAGTAAAGAAATTAGAAAAAAACTGGCTCTATTCTGCAATGTGGAAGAATCCGCCGTGATACAAGCGATAGATAAAGATACGATTTATGATGTGCCTTTAGAACTTCAGCGGGAGAATATTGATAAAGTAGTACTGAAAAAGCTAAAAATGAAGTCCAAAAAAGAGCCGAAACTCGAGAAGTGGAATAAGTTTTTGGATAAGTTAAAGCACCCAAAACAAGAAGTCAATATAGCATTAGTAGGTAAGTATATTGAGCTACAAGATGCATATAAAAGTATTTATGAGTCTTTCATTCATGCTGGAGCAGCCAAATCTACCAAGGTGAATGTAGTACCGATCCATTCCAAATCAGTGACAGCAGAAAATGTCAAAGAAATTCTTGGGAAGTTTCACGGTGTGTTAGTTGCCCCAGGTTTTGGAGAGCGCGCTATCACTGGAAAAATAGAAACTATTCGCTATGTGCGTGAGAATAATATTCCCTTTTTTGGTATTTGCCTTGGTATGCAAATGTGCGTGGTCGAGTTTGCGCGTAATGTATTGAATATGAAAGACGCCCACTCTATCGAAATAAACAAGAATACGAAATATCCAGTCATAGATATTATGGAGTCTCAAAAAACGAGAATATCCATGGGCGGAACTATGCGTTTGGGTTCATATGAGTGTTCTATCAAAGATAAAAAGTCGCTAGCCTATAAGCTATATAAGACGAATACCATACATGAGCGCCATAGACACAGATATGAGTTCAATAATGACTATTTAGAGACTATTAATCAATTCGGTTTAAAGAGCTCCGGTAAAAATCCGGACACTGGACTCGTCGAAATCGTGGAATTAGAGAATCATCCTTTCTTCATCGGAGTACAGTATCATCCTGAGCTCAAAAGTACGCCTGAAAATCCACATCCATTATTTATAGGATTAGTGGAAGCAGCGCTGGAGAGAAAAAACAAATAAAAAACCCGACCTTTTCAGATCGGGACACTAGGTTTGTTTATTTTGTGGGCAGTATTGCCATTAAGGCCTAAAGGAGGGTTTGTATAGTCAAAACATCTTCTGACTAGTAAAAATAGTTCTAACCTGTATATTTTTTAAACACAGCAGAGGCATTGTGACCCCCAAAACCGAAGGTGTTGCTTAATGCAGCATTTACAATTCTCTTTTCTGCTTTATTCAATGTTAGATTCAGTTTCTGATCTATATTTTCATCCGGTGTGGTGAAATTAATCGTAGGTGGTATGATATCCTCCTGAACAGATTTAATACATGCTATAGCTTCAATAGCTCCTGCAGCACCTAGCAAGTGACCTGTTTGAGATTTCGTCGAGCTGATATTGATATTATATGCTACATCACCGAATAGTTGTTTAATCGCTTTCAATTCAGCTATATCTCCAAGTGGCGTAGAAGTTCCATGCACATTGATATACTCTATCTGATCTAAACCTAGTCCAGCTTCTTCTATCGCATTTTTCATTACATTGTATGCACCTAATCCTTCAGGGTGAGGTGCGGTCAAGTGATGAGCATCTGCCGTAAGACCTGCACCCACTATTTCGCAGTATATTTTAGCGCCTCTTTTGAGTGCATGCTCTAGTTCTTCCAATATCAGTCCGCAGCCTCCTTCTCCCATCACGAAGCCATCTCTTGTGGCATCAAACGGTCTAGAAGCGGTCAAATAATCATCATTTCGTTCACTGAGAGCTTTCATGGCATTAAATCCACCAATACCTCCTTCTGTGATGGCAGCTTCAGAACCTCCTGCTACGCATGCGTCTATCCTTCCATACTTGATATACATAAATGCATCTGCTATTGCTATTGTAGAAGATGCGCAAGCTGCAACTGGAGCAAAGTTTGGGCCTCTGAAACCATACTTCATGGAGATATGCCCCGCACTAATATCAGGTATCATCTTTGGAATAAAGAATGGATTGAATCTTGGCGTACCATTACCTGTAGCGAAATTAGTTATCTCTTGTTGGAAAGTTAAAATACCTCCTATACCAGAAGACCACAGTACACCTACTCTATCTGGATTAAAGCTGGATAGAATACCACTATCCTCTACTGCTTGAGTTCCTGCAGCAATAGCATAAATAGCAGATGGATCTAGACGAGAAACTTCCTTCTTCTCAATATAAGTAAGTGGGTCAAAATTCTTTAACTCACAGGCAAACTTTGTCTTAAATAAAGTTGTGTCAAATTTGGTAATTAAATTGGCACCTGAAGTGCCTGCCAATAAAGCATTCCAAAAGGTGCCAACATCATTACCAAGAGGTGTCACAGCTCCAAGACCTGTAATGACAACTCTTCGCATACTTTTCAGTTTTTAAATTTATTTAGCTATTAATTAAGCTTTATGAGCTTGTTCGATAAAGCTAATGGCATCGCCTACAGTCTGAATTTGTTCAGCCTTATCATCTGGAATAGACATTTCAAACTGATTTTCAAACTCCATAACCAATTCTACAATATCCAAACTATCTGCACCTAAGTCAGTGGTAAAACTAGCTTCTGGCTTTACTTGTGCCTCATCACAGCCTAATTTATCTACAATAATTTGGGTTACTTTTTCCGCAATGTTTGTTGTTGACATTTTCTATTTTATTTAAAGTTTCGGCAAAGATAGCTACTTTTGTCCTTCTTCAAACCTAAAATTAAAAAATAGCTTAAAATATATGCTAGAGACTGTCTTTACTTACTTTCCTCAGTTGAATCCACAGCAGAGACTAGCTTTTCAACAGCTTTATAACATTTATAAAGAATGGAATGATAAAATAAATGTAGTCTCAAGGAAAGATTTTGACAATTTCTACATACACCATGTATTGCACTCTTTATCCATAGCTAAGTTTGTTCAGTTTAAAAAAGGTACTTTAATTATGGACCTCGGTACTGGAGGGGGCTTTCCTACAATTCCCTTGGCCATTATGTTTCCAGATACCAAATTTCTAGCGGTAGATTCTATTCAGAAAAAATTGAAAGTCATTGACGGTGTGGTAGAAGCTTTAGATTTGAAAAATGTCAAAACACATTGGGGTAGGGCAGAGGATATTTCATTTCAGTTCGATTTTATTATTACGAGAGCAGTGGCACCGTTTAAGGATTTGCTCTATTGGTCTAGAGGCAAGATACATCCTATTTCATTTAATGATCTTGACAATGGATTGATAGCGTTAAAAGGGGGAGATCTGACCGAAGAGATCAAAGAATGTAAGCGAAAAATTAAGACTAAACCACTATCAGACTATTTTAAAGAAGAGTTTTTTGAAACCAAATTCATCACCTACGTAAAGCCATGATTTCAGTAAATCTTTATTTTCAATTTATATCGTATAATTTTGCCCTTTTGAATCCTATTATATGACTAGTTTTATAAAGAATTATATAGATGAGACCAAGCTGGTTCTCATGACCAATCTAGATGATCTGATTGAGTATTATTCTGAATCGCAGGAAAAGAAATCGGTCGTTCTACTAATGGTTGTACTCAGTGCTATTCTGGTATGTCTGGGCCTTAATTTTGATAAATCACTTGTTGTATACGCTGGATTATTGATTAGTCCATTTATTTTCTCCTTTCTTCAGTTCACTATAGGTATTTATAAGCGAAATAGTGATATGGTGGTCTCTGCCTTGGTCAAGATTTTCATAGGAGGTGTTGTAACCTTCATAATAGGGATATTATATTTTTATATAACGCCATTTACATTTAGCTCCCAAGTAATTCTATCATGGTCTGAGGTAGATATAGCTACTTATATTGCCGTTTTTACTATTACGATTGCCATCTTTCTATTTAATAGTCATCGTATATCTATGATTATTTGGATATTGAAATTTCTTGTCAAGTGGCCTGTTCTAATAGTAGCTTCTTCAGTTATGTTATTAAAAAAAGATTACGATACAATTTTTGATATTGTGATACGCTATAAGCTTTTGTTTTTGCTTCTTTTCATGGGATTATCCTCCCTTCTTTATTTATCTAGAGTATCTAGAATTGGTATTAAAAATAATCGGTTTAAGTGGATTTATTTCGTGACTACTTTAGTTTGCTTTTTGTTTGGTTTGTATTTTAGCTCTACGGAGCTAACTCGGGCTACTACTAGGTATAATTTGGAGAATTATATTCAAAGCGAATTGACTTCTCAGTCATTCACAGTCCATAATTTCGTTATAGACAAATGGACAAAGGAAATTATAATATACTATTCAGGAAATAAGTCGCCTAAGGTGCAGGATGTCCAATTAAAATCGAGCTACCATTTAGAGGGTTATCATATAGAGTATAGGGAATTTAAATAAATGAGTACACAACAAAAAATTGCCTTTCATACCCTAGGCTGTAAACTTAATTTTTCTGAAACGTCCAGTCTGGCGAATCAGGCTATCGATGCAGGCTATCAACGAGTAGATATGGATGAGCAAGCAGACGTCTATGTGATTAATACCTGCTCGGTCACAGAAAATGCAGACAAAGAATGTCGGTACATTGTCCGTAAAATTAAACGCACGGCACCAGAATCCAATGTAATTATAATTGGATGCTATGCGCAGCTAAAACCTAAAGAAATAGCTGAAATAGATGGGGTAGATATGGTGCTAGGTGCTTCTGAAAAATTTAATCTTCTAGACCATATTCAGCAAATAGAGACGGGCTCTACCATTGTAAAAGCTGACGATATAAAAGAAATCAATGAGTTTGTGCCTTCATTCTCTAGCGGTGATAGGACGCGCACCTTTCTAAAAGTGCAGGATGGCTGTGATTACTTTTGTACCTTTTGCACTATACCTCTGGCTAGAGGCCGCAGCCGCAGTCAGTCGATAGCTAAGACGATGGAAGCTTTCCAACAAGCAGTGCAGACAGGCGTGCGAGAAATTGTCCTCACAGGTGTCAATACAGGTGATTTTGGAAAAACGAGTGATGGAAAAAAACGCAGTGATGAATCCTTTTATGATCTAGTGCGTGAAATAGATAGCCGATATAGAAACACTGGGCTTCGAGTTCGAGTGTCTTCCATCGAACCCAATCTTCTCACAAATGAAATCATAGACCTCATAGCAGTAAGTGATGTATTTATGCCTCATTTTCATATACCACTACAGAGTGGTTCTGATACTATGCTAGCCAGCATGCAGCGCAAATATGATAGCGCATTTTACGAGGCAAAGATTCGCTATATCAAAGAAAAAATTCCTCATGCTTGCATTGGTGTCGATGTCATCGTCGGTTATCCCGAGGAGACGGATGCTTATTTTGATGAAAGTTTTAATTTTATAAATAATTTGCCAGTATCCTACCTACATGTATTTACCTATTCCGAGCGAGCGAATACGAGAGCTGTCAAATTTGAGAACAATATAGCTATGGAGTTAAGACGCGAACGCAATAAAAAATTGCGTATTCTTTCAGATAAACTAAAGAGGGCTTTCTATCAGGCGCATGTTGATGAGACACATGCCGTCCTCTTCGAACACGAGAGTGACAATGGTTTTATGAATGGGTATTCTTCTAATTATATAAGAGTACGAATCCCATACAAGGATGCTCTGGTAGGAAAGATATCCAATGTTAGACTTATGAAGTTGAGTCCTTTATTATATATGGAAGGTGAAATTATTTGATGACTATTTTTTCTCAAAGAAATAGCTGTAAGGTAATAAAACTGGCCCGAATACATAGTGCTGTGTCAAGACATAGTCTTTGGAGTAGGATGAATAAGCCCAGTATTTTTCTATATTAAATGGCATTTTTTTACCAGTAGCATCTAGGATGCCATTTGTCAAATCTTGTCCCTGGAATTCCCCTGGAATTTTATAGAGCTTAATAGATCTTTTTTCGTTGAGTACGTCTTCTAGCTCTATAGTGAATACTGGTTTATTTGCTTTTACATACTGAATAGCGCTGTCATTTTTCAGTCGACTTTCAAAGTTTTTAGTCTCAAATTCTAAAAGAAATTGAATGACATGTTCCTTATTAAGTGGTTTGTCTGTTTTCATAGAATCTAGAAATGGGTCTATTTTGACGAGATCCTCATCTTTGGTAAGGCGAAATGAAAAATGAGGTTTTTCATGAAAATTGACGACGATGGATTTAATGCGATCTATAGAGGTTGAGAATACCTCCGTCGAATACCAGGCTTCGGGCTGAGCAACAAAACGATGTTTTAAATCAATTTCTTTTATCCCTGGTAATTTAACTATGTATGGATTATAAGATACATTGCCATCCTGACTCAATATCATGAAATTTCCTGCTCCTACGCTACTTCCTATAAAATAGGTTTTCAGTTCGTCTCCATTTTTGTCTTTTATGACTACTTCTTTGGCCAGATTTCTAAGATCATCTATTGCCATTTTGCGCATTGAATCTCCAACAGGCATTTCTATTTGTAATTTATTGATAGTATTGAGAAGGATGAGCATTTTTTCGTGTTCGGCATAGAAACTATCATTTACCATCCATTTTTTATCCTTTTTACTAAGGATGGATTGGTTTCCATGCTTATCAGAGATAGTAATACTACCAATCTGGTCAATATCTTGAATATGAAATTCTATGTTTTCAAAATTTGATTTAGACTTACTGTATTTTAAATATGCTAAAATTGAAACTAATAGAAGCACTATGATAATCAGCGGAAGGTTTTTCTTCATTTTTAAGGTTAGACTTTGAGTCAGATTAAATAAATATATGTGAAATCAAAAATAGATGAAATCAAAGAGGTCTATGAAAAAATATCTTGATAGCGGCTTGTTTATATTTGCCATGATTCATTTCTTCTATGGAAATATTGGTTCGGCTACTCAGTATTTCTTTAATATTTCGTTTCAGCACCCCACTGCCCTTACCATGTATTACGATGAGTTCGTCTATTTTTTTATGAAGGCAGGTTTGAAATTCTTCATTGAAGGCTTGGATTTGTCTTTCTAAAATAGTGGATGCTGGAATAGATCTCCAATGGACGAATAAATTTTCTATATGTAAGTCTATCTCCTCTGATTTAATCGGTCTTAGCTCTAAATGTTGCTCTTTATTTTTCTCTAACGTATGTGCTTCATCAAATGAAATATCCAACTCACCATCACGAATTAACTTATTTATTTGAACCCACTCAGTGAATCCATCACCAAGTAATACATGGGCGCGGGCACCACTAATTTTTTGGACAATACCCGACCAGGGTTGATCTACCCATCGGACTTTATCACCTGGTTTAAAATTTTTCAACATGCTTGTTTGAAACTAATTGTAAAAATAATTAAGATAGAACTAATTTCGTGCAATGATTGTTCACATTTTAGATTTTACAAATTTAATAAATTAAGAAAATATGATAGAGACAGAATGTCTAATAATAGGATCGGGTCCTGCGGGATACACCGCAGCTATTTATGCTTCTAGAGCAAATTTAAAACCTATGATGTATCAAGGAATGGAACCTGGCGGTCAATTAATGACAACCAATGAAGTAGAGAATTTCCCAGGCTATCCACATGGTATTCAAGGCCCAGAGATGATGAAGGAACTTTATGACCAAGCTGCTCGATTTGATTCTGATATTCGTCCAGGTTTGATTACCGAAGTTGATTTTTCTTCTGGTAAGCCTCCTTACATATGTAAGAACGAGAAGGGAGAATCTATTTCGGCACAGACAATCATTATTTCTACAGGTGCTACTGCTAAATGGTTGGGAATACCTTCCGAGCAAAGATTGAACGGCAGTGGTGTATCGGCTTGTGCGGTATGTGATGGATTTTTCTATAAGGGACAAGAAGTGGCTATAGTTGGAGCAGGTGATAGTGCTTGCGAGGAGGCACTATATTTATCTAAACTGTGCACTACAGTCCACATGTTTATAAGAAAAGGGGAGATGCGTGCCAGTAAAATTATGCAAGATAGAGTATTAAGAACCCCAAATATTAAAGTGTATTGGAATACGGAAACAGATGAAATACTAGGAGAAAAAGTAGTGGAAGCCGTCAGAATTAAAAATAATCTAGATGGCAGCACTCAAGAAATTCCTATAACTGGATTTTTTGTAGCCATAGGACATACGCCACAGTCTAAAATATTTTCACAGTATATAGAAACGGACGCAGACGGTTATGTTAAGGTAGTTCCAGGAACCACAAAAACCAATGTGGAAGGTGTATTTGCATGTGGTGATGTCATGGATAGAAACTACAGACAAGCTGTTACGGCAGCAGGTACAGGGTGCATGGCTGCCTTGGAAGCAGAGCGATATCTATCCCACAAGAACTAGGTGTTATATTGTAGCTTACGATCTATAAGGTTTACAAACTGTTTGTAAATATCTTCAGTTTCTTCTACGCCAAAAATAGCTGCAAATTTATTAATAACTTGAATACACTCTTCTCGTTCAGTTAACTTATTTAATTTAACAAGACATTCAGTTAGTTCTAATGAGTTACTCTTGAAAAAAAGTTCAACCAAGCCTATTCGAGTATTAATGTCAAGAAAGCTATAGATGTCCCTTATTTCCTTTTTTTCATTATGATGAAGAAAATCTATTATGTTAGTTGCATTTTTCTTTTCTGGTTCCAATATTTCTTCTTGAATTATAGTATCCTCAGTATTAGAGGCGTTAACTCTTTGGGGATCCGTCTCTGCTATTTTTGCGGAAGGACTAGTAGCATCAATTTTGACAACTTCTGCATTAGCGTCAGGGGCTTGGACTTTATATTCATTTATAATACGGCTTGACGTGTTATCCGATTTCTTATCCAAAAGAGATGTGGGCTTTTCCTGTATATTTTCTTCCAAATCACTATTATCCTCACATATAGAGATATCTAGTTCAACTATTTTCTGCTCTGCACTATGCGTTACTATAACCTCTTCCTTCGTTTTTTCCATTTTGTTTTCGAATTCTGAGCCTTCTAGCTCCGAGTCCTGTCCTAGTTGAATATCAATACTCTCTGTAGTAGTATCTTCACCGATGTTTTCAATTTCTTCTTTTTTAGAGGCTGCGGCTAAATCTAATTCTATTAAGGGTAGGTTATTTGAAGGATATAAATCCTTAATACTGGTGTATAAGAGCCCAATATCGCTTAATAGAAGATCTCTGTCTATTTCTCTAAATTCACCTACCTTAATGTCTATATAAGATTTGTAAATTCGTTTAATTAGATCATCTATAGAAAGTTCAGAATTATTGGCCATAGTTTATAATTTTATTGTAATATTGCTCTAAAATAGTCCTTTAGTGCAAAGAAACGGAAATTTTCATGGAAGAATAGAAGTAATTTGTGGTTCTATGTTTTCGGGTAAAACAGAAGAACTAATTCGCCGATTGAACCGCGCCATCATAGCTAAAAAGCAGGTAGAAATATTCAAGCCGATATTCGATAACCGCTATAGTGAAAGCGAAGTGGTATCCCATAACAATCAAAAAATACCATCATTGGCGGTTTCTAATTCGGAGTCAATTTTATTATTGGGCGAGGATAAAGACGTTATAGGAATAGATGAGGCTCAATTTTTCGATGAGAATCTTCCAGAAGTATGT
>Ga0208082_1000231_pt1 | contig 16798 bp, 14 predicted proteins | sample LakMenE09Jun09ns_FD_150683 | JGI IMG/M metagenome (GOLD analysis project Ga0208082, IMG submission 150683) | Freshwater microbial communities from Lake Mendota, WI - 09JUN2009 deep hole epilimnion ns (SPAdes) | ecosystem: Environmental > Aquatic > Freshwater > Lake > Epilimnion/Euphotic zone ... | reverse complement strand
TGTTTATAGTATAGATGGGAGGAGGTATTCTATCGAGGAGATTGAACAACTAAGGACTGAAATTTTTTCCTTTCTTTGACTTCGCTGAAGGCTTAAGTGGTATTCTTATTTAGTAAAACGCATTAAGCGCATTCCTACCTCACCACCATCACCTCTCCCGTCTTTGTAATTCGATTTCCTAAAAATCGATAATTTAGAATATAGGAATAAACTCCCTTAGCAGCAGACTGACCGAGATAGAAGCCATTCCAGCTTGGAGATTGAGGAGTGTAGCTATAAACTTTCTCTCCGATACGGTTGTAAATATCGAAACTTTCTATAAATATGCTTTGGTTTGTATTCGGATAGAAGGAATCGTTCAATCCGTCTCCATTGGGGCTAAAGGCAGTAGGAAAGTCAATAATCAATGGCTCGATAGCCGAAATAGATATACTGGCTTGGCTCTCGCAGTTTTCGAGATTCCAACCACGAACGGTAAAAATGGCAGATTCTTCTATTTTCGGGCGAATGACAGTGGTTTGCTCGCCTGTATTCCATCGATAATTATTGGCTAGAGCGGCGGAGAGTTGGATAGCTTGTCCACGAACTACTGTATCCGAAGCTGCATAAATAGCTAAGTCTGGCCGAACCTCTCGCTGATAGAAGATAGGCTGATAGAGACTATCACAGTAGGGAAACTCTGCACTTTTTACTGTATCTTGGGTATAGAAACTCTGTGTCTTGGCTTGGTTTCTATGCAGAATTTCTTCGCAGAATGGAATAGACTTAGGCTCTAAGACTATTGGATTAGGCTTAGTGATAGTGACTATATGCTTGGTCACGATACTATCACAATTGAGATAATTTTTAATGGTCTCCGTAAAGCTATCGTTCTGGGTATAGGTGCTGCTGCCGTAGCGGAAAGCTCCGCATTTACTATGCTGAATGGTCTTATATTCTGTAGGAGGTAAATGTTTGAGATAAATAGTCAAAACACTATCGCAGCCTTGGTTTGATTTATAAGTTTCATAATAAGTGCCAGGGCTGGAATAGCCTCTGAAAGCTTGTCCTGCACAGACTGTCTGACGGAGTGTATCATAAAGCACCAGACCGAAGCTGAGATTTAAGGTCACAAAACTATCACAACCTAGATAATTCATAAACGTATCTCGATACACGCCTGCTTGGGTTAGGTTTTGATTGTTAAAGTTAAAGGACTGACCACTGCACAGCATTCTGCTGAAGCTATAGGTGGAACTATCGATAACCGACAAGGTTAAGATTATCGTGCTATCGCAGTTGTTTTTGTTTTTGAGGGTATGGAAATAGGTGCCTGCGGTGGTGAGGGTCTGACTAAAGAAAAGGTAAGACTTTCCTCTACAGATAGTCTGGCTTTGTCTATTCGTATCGAGGGGGTTTAGGGTTAGGGTCATTTTTATTACCGAGTCACAGCCTGGTTTGATTTTCAAGATATCGTAGTAGGTTCCGGCTAGCTTGCGATATTTTCCACCGAAGAGGGTGGAGTCTCCTGCGCAGATAGATCGGCTGAGAGGTGTCTCATAAATAGGCTTAGGGATAAAATGATAAAAGATATGACTATCGCAGCCTGCGATATTTTTTAGAGTATTTCGATAGACGCCTGCCAGCGTGAGGTTTTGACTATTAAAGGTCTTAGGCAGATTAGCACAGCTTGTATCGTAAAGATGGATCGTATCGGTGCGTTTGATGTGCAGGTTTAGGACTAAAAAGCTGTCACAGTTTACATTATTTAAAATTGTATCTCTGTAGACTCCACTCATAGTTCTATTTGTGCCATTCCAGACATAGCCAATACCCGAGCAGATAGTATCATAGAGATAGGTGGTATCTTTTCTCAATGCGGTGAGTTGAAGGGTGGTCAAGCTGTCGCAGATATCCCATGTGAGCAAAGAATCAGTATAAAATCCTATCTGTTTATAATATTTAGCTCTAAAAAACACACTATCTCCTATACATATACTCTGTCTGATAGTATCCAATTTAGCACAGGAAATTTTCATAAGGCAAGCGTCAAATGCGCCTCCACTAAAAGTATTCTGGAGACCTTGATAGGCTAATCCTGAAGTGGAAGACGTATTGCCTGAAAGATAAATATTGTCCGATTTGTCCGCTATAATGGATACGAGATTAGTTATATTATTTCCACCGATATAGGATGACCATATCAAAGAATCTTTAGCTGATATTTTATATACAAAAGAACTATTGGTACCAGGAATGGTGCTTTTTAATCCCCGAAAATGAATACCTGAGGTTGAAAATGTTACACCTGAAATATAATAATTATCGTGCTTATCAAAGGCCATACCAGTAAGCTGATCTGTAGAATTACCCCCTAAATAAGATGACCATATATTGTTCAAATTGGTATCTATTCGTAAAATTAATGGCTCAGACCCACCCGTTGGTGTTTTTTTGAACCCTGTCGTTAAAGTAGGTGCAAACGCAGTGGCTATTCCACAAAGAGCATAGATCGAATTCTTATTCAAAAACATACCTTGATAGTTAAAGGTTGAAAAACTAGTTAGATTCAATCCAATAGATTTGCTTAAAAGCCTTGTTCCATTCAGCTTAGAAAACTTAGCCATAAATAGCGGTGTCCCCGTGAGGTATATGTTCGAATAATTAGTAAATAGCAGATGTGTGTCAATATATGTATTGGAGAATATCAATTCTGAGCCTTGAATAGCTATAGACGGGGAATAACCATTTAATCCAAAATAACTCGACCATGCTCTGGTTCCATTTGCATTCAATCTTGCAATAAAATTATTCGCTATTTGACTACCTGTGGTTGGATGGTATTTGATATAGAGTGTGTCTTGGTATGCACTCTGAGCTATGGCATTCGGACTAGTGGTAGTGCCTGCTATGTAAATATCGTTGTTGGTATCGATTTTAATATCCGATATTGCATCCGCACCACTTCCACCATAAAAACTAGCCCATATACGCAATCCTGATGAATCAAATTTCACCATGAACCCATCTTGACTGCCGCCTCCATAAGTATTTTGAAAACCTAGGTGGGTGTAGTTAGAAGAAGAATCGGTCGCTGCTCCAGCTATCAAAATACTACCATCAGAATACATGGCACCTGCTCTTGAAGATGATTGAGCCCCATAATAGGTTCCCCATAGTCGCTTACCTTTAGGATTGAATTTTGCAAGAAACATGTGTGTCCCATTTGTGAAATTATTTTGAAATCCGTTATAGGAAATATTAGTATTGGATGATGTAGTACCATATAAATAAATATTCCCAATATTATCTAAATTACAATATCCAAATTCCAGATTTGTGCCTCCATAATAAGTACTCCAATCCAGTTGAGGGTCTATTATCAAGATTTGTGTTTTGTCATATTTATCTATTTGAAAATGAATTATACTGTCTTTCAGTATATAGTTTGCTGCTAGTTTTTCTTGATTTTGAAATACTTCGGGTGCATTTTCTCTTATATCACCTAATCGGTTTCGAAGAATAAGGTTGCCAAATTGGTCTAGGTAGATTTGTTCAGTATTTTTGTATTTGAGTCTGATTAGAGCAGGGTCAGCGCCGGGGTGGACGATGAAGTCATATTTAAATAATTTTGAATGATTAATTTTTAATGTTGAATTGTCGTTTGTGGGTTCTTCCGTTTCTATATCTTTGGCTAGGTAGATAACCCAGTCGATACCAGGGTAGATGTTTTTATAAATTATTTTTTGGTAGGAATGTGTTTGTATTAAGTCAGGTTGATAATAGTTGGTAAAATCTTCACTTTTGCCTTCGGATATGATTTCTGCATGGGGATTGGCACCGACTAGCTCCATATCTATGCGATAGGTTTGTAAAAAACTTCCCGAATCCCGATAGCTATCGGGATGGATTTCGGGAAGTAAGTTTAGTTGATTTGTATCTTGTACGTATTTTTCTAACTGATACGCCAGTCTAGTCTTTAATAAGAAAATTTTAAGATTTCCTTGTTTGAAAACATATTTGACTTCAGTAGCCGGCATATGGTCAGGGTAGTTGATTTGACCGAGGTTTTCTTCGAAGGCAGCTGAATTGACTTTATTCGAGAATACAACTGGATTTATTTCTGCCGCTCGAATACAGCAGGGTATTAGTATATAAAAATATAAGACTAGGTTCAGTAGTTTCAATGTCAATCAATTCATATTCACAAAGATAGTGCTAAAAGATTGTGGAGTAAAGAAAAGATTGTTTTTTTTCTCTACTTTATCGAAGTCATAGTTATTTAATGAAGGGGGAAACAATTAAAACAAATCTCCATAGATTTCACTTATTTTTCCTACCGTCACTATTTTTATTGAGAATTTATCTTTCGGCAGTTTCGCATTGTATCGGGAGATGAATATTTTATCAAATCCCAGTTTTTCGGCTTCGGCTATGCGCTGCTCTATGCGAGAGACGGCTCTTATCTCTCCACTGAGGCCTACCTCGGCGCAGAAGGCAGTATTGTTTGAGATTTCTTCATCTTTGTACGAGGAGATAATAGCCGCCAGTACCGCCAGGTCTAGCGCGGGATCACTGACTTTGATGCCACCCGCTAGGTTGAGAAATACATCTTTATTGGAGAGTTGAAATCCACCTCGCTTCTCTAATATAGCCAGGAGCATATTGAGCCGCCGGGTATCGAAGCCTATGGAGCTCCGCTGCGGATTGCCATAAACAGCATTGGCTACCAGTGCCTGTACTTCGATCATGAGCGGACGCATACCCTCCATAGTAGAGGCTATGGCTACTCCACTGAGGGCTTCGTCTCTATTGCCTAGCAGAATATCCGATGGATTGATGACAGGCTGCAGTCCATGCGATTTCATTTCATAGACCCCTAGTTCTAGTGCGGACCCGAATCTATTTTTAATCGTCCGAAGCAGACGGTGCGTATAATTTCTATCTCCTTCAAATTGTAGTACCGTGTCCACGATATGCTCTAATAACTTAGGGCCGGCTATTTCCCCTTCTTTATTGATATGACCTATGAGGATGACAGGAATATTGGTCTCCTTAGCTAGTCGCTGGAACTCACCTGCGCATTCCCGCACTTGCGATATACTGCCCGATGCGGAGAGTATATGCTGTGAATAGAGGGTCTGCACGGAGTCTATGATTATGAGATTGGGTTCTATGGCTTTGACCTGCTCGAATATCGTCTGCGTGCAGGTTTCAGAATATAGATATAGATTTTCATTTTTCACATTGATTCTATCGGCTCGCATTTTGATTTGTTCCACGCTTTCTTCTCCCGATACATATAAGATTTTGAGATCATTGAGCGAGAGCGCGATTTGTAAAAGCAAGGTAGATTTTCCTATGCCAGGTTCTCCGCCTATGAGCACGATGGAGCCCGGCACAATGCCTCCACCCAATACCCGATTGAATTCGGGGTCATCGGAGTAGAATCGCGAGATATCATTTTGCTTGACTTCGGTGAGTTTGACGGGTTTGGTTTTAACGGAGAAATCTTTAAAAGTGGATTGATTGGGATTGGAATTTTCTTTCGATATGATCTCTTCTACATAGGTATTCCATTCATTGCAGCCGGGGCAGCGACCTATCCATTTGGTAGATTCATTTCCGCAATTGGTGCAGAAAAATGCTTTTTTAATTTTTGCCAATTTCGATGATTATTTATTGTATGATATTAATTAACAAAAGTAAGGTCAATATGGTATTCTATGTGTAAAACTTGTTTTACAACTTATACTATATTAAAAAATAAAACACATAGTACACATAGTTTTCTATTATTGAATATATAGAAGAGTATAACAATACATTTGATATAAGCCAAAAATACTTCATTCAATTAGGAGTTAAGATAAATAGAAGGTTACCAACTATAATATATTTCATATTCAATGAGAGGTATGGGTTTTTAGAATACATAGAAAAAATCTTCGATTTTCTATCGTGTCCTTTGTGGTTAAAAAAAATCGTCAGAACTCCTTTAAAAATCAACTTAGACGCCAAAAATATACATATAGTACGCTATAAAATGTCGTTGTGGATATTTTAATTGTTCGAATATACTAAAAATACCCTATTTTCGTTTTTTAATTAGCTGGAAGCAATTCTTCTGGTTACTTATTTATTTTTATAAACTGAATAGAATGAAAAAGGTATTGTTTTTATCCGCTATCGTAGTTTTATTAACTGCTTCTGCATGTAGAAGCAAAACTTGTCCTGCCTACTCTCAGGCAGAGGTAAATACTTCGTCCCAGCAAGCTTAATCTTGCTCTCTAGCAGACCATGAAGCAGGCTAGATTTTTTAGTTTTATATTAGTTGTTACACTATCGTCTTGTGAGAAAGTTCTAGATAAGTTCACTTTAGAAGAAGTCAATAGTTATGATAGCTACTACCCAGTTAATATTGGGTACTGGATAGATTATCGTGTTGACTCTACGAGTTACGTTAAGAGCGGCTTAGATCCCCAGCCTATAGTCACAGAAACTACTGGATTTATCCGAGAACTCATCGAAGATACCATCATCGGATTTGATACACCGGTTCAATATAAGGTCAAGGTTTTTAGCAGAAAGTCACTTTCAGATCCTTGGGTTTTTCAAAAGAATAAGTCTATTCAGCCACATGCAAATTTTATTACTCAAAACGAAAGTAATTTAAGATTCATCAAGCTGTATTCACCTATCAATCCCACAGTATCATGGAAAGGGAACAAGTTTATAGATACTTCTATTACAAAACTATATGCTGATTGGGATTATAGATATATTGACCTTTTCCAGTCTAAAACAATTTTATCCATTCGTTTTGATTCCACTATCACGGTTTTACAGTATCTGGATACGAATGCCATCGAAAAAACTCATTTTTTTGAGACCTATGCCCCGCGGGTAGGTTTGATCTATGCGGAGTATCATAAATTAGAAAAACAAAATGTACTGAATAGCTGGAATAATCCTGAAAATGGATATACTATAGTTCGAAGAGTCATTGACTGGAAAAGATAGGTATTTTAAAGAACTTGGATTCATCGTTCTCCGTTTTTATTTTTTTAGAATCCTTATACTAATTCCATTTAGGAATAAAAATTTTCCTGTAAATTTGCCCTCACTGAAAATAAGGTTAGGGAGGAGTATAAAATAAAAATAAAAGAAAGAACGAAATGGGACGCGCGTTTGAATACCGAAAAGCAGCCAAAATGGCCCGATGGAGCAAAATGGCTGTAACGTTTACACGGATAGGAAAGGAAATAGTCATGGCTGTGAAAAGCGGTGGTCCTGATCCCGACACCAATACTAGACTGCGTATAGCGATTCAGAATGGAAAGGCGGCCAATATGCCTAAAGAGAACGTAGAGCGTGCTATTAAAAAAGCTCTAGGAAAGGATGAAAAGGATTTTTCAGAAGTGCTGTATGAAGGGTTTGGCCCTCATGGAGTGGCCTTTCTGGTAGAAACTGCTACAGATAATACGAATCGAACGGTAGCCAATGTGCGCTCTCATTTTAATAAATGTGGTGGAGCATTAGGAAACTCAGGTTCGGTCGAGTTTCTATTCGAGCACAAAGCGTTTTTCACGATAGATATAGCTGGGAATAATCTAGAAGATCTGGAATTAGAATTAATCGACTTTGGGCTAGAGGAAGTCGGCACTGAAGAGGGAGAATCTTTTATCCAAGTAGCTTTTACTGATTTTGGAAAAATGCAACAGGCTTTAGATTCAATGGGTATAGCTATCTTATCAGCAGATAAAGAAAGAGTCCCTATGAATACGAAGGATGATTTGAATCCTGAACAAATAGCTGAAGTAGAGAAGCTCATAGAGCGATTGGAAGAAGATGAAGATGTGCAGGCCGTATTTCATAATATGGTTTAAGATTTGAAAATTTTGAATTCTTGATTTTTAATAGTAGATATAGATTAACAAAAAAACAACTTAAAGAAATAAAATCAATTGTATGAATATTTTAGTATGCGTAAGTAAGGTTCCAGATACTACCGCCAAGATTGCCTTCAAAGATAATAATACCAAGTTCGCTAGCGATGGCGTCACTTATATTCTCAATCCTACGGATGAGTGGTATGCATTGGTCAGAGCGCTAGAATTGAAGGAAGCTGCAGGTGCTGGAAAAGTGACAGTTATTAATGTAGGTGCAGGTGATAATGATCAGTATTTGAGAAAAGCTTTAGCTATTGGTGCAGATGATGCGGTATTGATTGAATCTGCAGATGATTTAGAGCCATTTTATGTAGCGAAGGAAATAGCTAATTATGCTAGAATAAATAACTATGATGTGGTGGTAACTGGAAAAGAAACAATTGATTACAATAGCTTTTCAGTAGGTGGTATGATAGCAGAATTTATGGATTGCGCTTTTGTATCGCAGGTATCTAAGTGGGATATGAATGGCAATGTAGCCACACTAAACCGCGAAGTAGAAGGTGGAGAAGAAGTGATGGAGGTTTCTACACCATTTGTACTATCGGCTCAGAAAGGTATGGCAGAGCAGCGTCTTCCAAATATGAAAGGCATCATGATGGCAAAAACAAAACCTTTAGCAAAAATAGCTTCTGCAGGCGGTGATCCTTTGGTGACTATTGTAAAATTTGATGAACCTAAATCTAAATCAGCTGTTAAATTATTTTCTATAGATGAAGTAGAAGCTTTGGTAAAAGCCCTGAACGAAGAAGCCAAGGTAATTTAGGTAGAAGTTAGATATTAGAAATTAGATTTTAGATAAAAATTAAAAATTGGATATGGTAATAGTATATATAGAAGCAGTAAATGGTCAATTGAAAAAATCTTCTTTTGAGGTTTTGACTTATGGTAAAAAAATAGCAGATAAAATGAGTAGCTCTGTGGCTGCTATCTGTTTGACTCCTTGTGATAGCAATGTAGCAGGTGAATATGGAATTAGCAAATTATTTCAGGTTAGCGATGCTATATTCAGTCATTTTGATAGCAAAGCATTTGCAAAAGCGATAGCGGAAATTTTCACTAACAATGGAGGCAAGGTTTTAGTGCTGCCATTTAATCAGAATGGAAAAGCACTAGCACCTAGACTGTCTGTGAGACTGAATGCTGGTCTAGTTAATGGCGCGAATGCACTCGCCAATACATCGAATGGCTTTGTCATAAGTAAGAATGTATTTTCAGGTAAGGCAGTAGCCAATTATCAAATACATACTGATGTAAAAATAGTGTCACTAGCTTCGAACTCTATTCCTGCTGAAAAGAATCCGACGAGTTGTGAAGTTGTCGCAGCTGCAACCTCAGTATCAGCTGCAGATTTTTCTACGAAGTATATCAAAAGTGAACTCGTCTCTGGAGATATACCACTCAGTGAAGCAGACCTTGTAGTATCGGCTGGTAGAGGTTTAAAAGGACCTGAGAACTGGGGTATGATAGAAGAATGTGCCAAGATACTAGGAGCCGCTACTGCATGCAGCCGCGCTGTAGCAGATGTGCACTGGCGCCCTCACCATGAACATGTGGGTCAGACAGGATTGGCTATTTCACCTAATTTATATATAGCTGTTGGAATCTCTGGAGCCATTCAGCATTTAGCGGGAGTGTCAAGTTCTAAAACTATTGTAGTTATCAATACCGACCCCGAAGCGCCATTTTTTAAGGCTGCGGATTATGGAATTGTAGGAGATGCATTTGAGGTAATGCCTAAGTTTAATGAAGCATTGAGAAAGCTGAAAGCTTAGGATAATTTAATAAAATGTCTATTTTTCTAATCTACTAGTATAAATAGTATTAAATATTCTGTTTTTTTGTTTAAATTGAATTAAAAGGGTACTAGATTACATAGTTTTAAACTATTATTCCAAATACATTTAGTTTGTTTATTTATCGCTAAAATCAATTGATTTTCAGTTGCGTATTCATTCAACTACCACGTATTAAAAATCTCGCTTATATTTGCCAATAATAAATTATTAAGAATTATGATTAGTAATGAAAGTTCCCCGATTCAGTATCTAGATTTTGAGGCTCCTATAGAGCTTATTCAGAATCAGATAGATGAGATGTTGGCAATGGAGAAGAAATCGAATATAGATCTCACAGATAAGATTCAGCTACTCAAAGGTAATTTAGAAGCTGAAAAACTAAGAGTAACTCAAGGTCTAAGTACTTGGCAGAAAGTACAGTTATCTCGTCATCCTAATCGTCCTTATGCTTTGTTCTACATGGATCATATTTCAGATTTTAGTATAGAAATACATGGAGATAGAAATGTAAAGGATGATAAAGCTATTGTATGTAAAATGGCGCAAATCAATGGGCAATCTGTGATGCTCATAGGCCATCAAAAAGGAGCTAATACTAAAATGAGGCAATATCGAAATTTCGGAATGCCATACCCAGAAGGCTATCGAAAGGCACTTCGTGCTATGAAAATGGCAGAAAAATTTAATATTCCTGTAGTCACCTTGATTGATACTCCGGGAGCTTTCCCGGGAATAGAAGCTGAGGATAGAGGACAGGCAGAAGCCATCGCTAGAAATCTATTTGAAATGGCAAAACTTCAGGTACCTATCCTATGTTACATCATAGGCGAAGGGGCTTCAGGCGGAGCCTTAGGAATAGGAGTGGGTGATAAGGTTTTTATGTTGGAAAACACATGGTTTACGGTGATATCCCCTGAGTCTTGTTCTAGTATCTTATGGAGAAGCTGGGAGCATAAAGAAAGAGCGGCAGAAGCTTTGAAATTGACTCCTGACGATAACCTAAGAAATAAACTTATAGATGGTATACTAGCGGAGCCAGCTGGGGGCGCTCATTATCAACCAGAAGAGATGGCTCTCCATCTTAAGACACATATCATAGAAAATCTAGCGGTATTATGCAAAATGAAACCTGAAGATAGAGTCACTGCCCGAATAGAAAAATATAGTGCTATGAGCAGCGCTATAGAGGTAGGATAATGGCTAGCTAGATGATTCAAGAAATAAAAGACTACTTCTTTTTTAAGCGTTTGAATAAGGAAATCGATCATGGTCGAAAGAATTTGTTATTGCAAGAATTTTCCGAGGTAAAGAACATTGGATTGGTCTATGATGCTACAGATTTCGTAATGATTGCAGAGATGAGAGATCTTGAGATTAAATTGAAAAATGAAGGAAAGAATACTTCTGTATTCGCTTTTATTAATTCGGATGAAAAAAAATACGAACCCTTTTTATTCTCTAGAAAAGACTTAAACTGGTATGGCTATCCTACTAAGCAGCAGCTCTTTGACTTTACAGTCATGGATTTTGATTTAGTTTTGGGTTTTTTTAATGGTTTAAACTCTCCACTAAACGTTATATTTGCCCACTCGAAATCAAAATTGAGACTAGGGATAAATTATAACCAAAATCCTGCTCTATTTGATATCATATTGGGTTCTGATAGTAATATTAGTGGAAAGGATATAGTGAATAAATTAATGAATTTTATAACAGCAATTAAAACATAATGAGTAGTCAATTGAGAGGAACAGGTGTAGCATTAGTTACGCCATTTGATAAGAAGAACGATATAGACTATCCAGCATTGAAAAAACTAGTAGCTCACTGTATCAAAGGGGGCGTCAATTCACTTATAGTTTTAGGTACTACAGGCGAGACACCTACATTAACCAAGGAAGAAAAAGCAGAGATATTAAGATTTGTCGCTGTAGAAGCTGATGGAAAAGTGAATTTGATCGCTGGCTTCGGCGGTAATAATACACTTCAAGTAGTGGACGAAATTAACGAAGCAGACCTAACAGGCTATAGCTTTATTCTGAGTGCAAGTCCATATTACAATAAACCAAGCCAGGAAGGTATCTATCAGCACTATAAGACCATAGCCAAGGCTTCTCCATTACCTATAATTTTGTACAATGTGCCAGGAAGAACTGCTTCTAATATTTTACCTGAGACTAGCTTAAAACTAGCTAGAGAGGTAGATAAAATAGTGGGTATCAAAGAGGCTAGCGGGAATATAGACCAATGCATGAAATTGGTGAAAAATAAGCCTAAGGACTTTATAGTTTTAAGTGGAGATGATAATCTAGTGGTTCCACAACTTTCTTTCGGAATGGATGGCTGTATTTCGGTCATTGCGAATTTATTGCCAAAAGAGTTCTCTACCATGATTCAACATGGTCTCAATGGCGAGTTTGAAGAAGCTACAGCTATTCAATTTAGACTAGCTGATATCATAGAATCTATATTTGAAGAAGGTAACCCGGTGGGTATTAAATCTGCTTTAGGTCTTCAAAATATCACCACGGATGCTGTAAGATTGCCTCTTGTTAATGCCTCGGACGCCCTGCGTGAAAAGATCAAAAAGCAGCTGATTCAAATTTAGTGATCTGGAGTTTAGCTCGCTAAATCTAGATTTATTTCAATCTTTTGTTCTCCAATTATTTGTATATTTGTAAATACACACTGTTTGTATTATGAATAATTTAGCATATAGTTTTATTTTTCTTCTGTTAGGACTCTCAGCCTATGGTCAAGTCACGATCCCGACTACCCATATGCCCACTATAGGTGACGTGTTTACCTATGGAGTAGATACGCAGACTTATCCGATAAAATCTCCACTAGGTGGAGTATATGATTTTTCAGAACTGAAGCAGCACGATACGACGACCTTCCGATATGTAGCCAATGATAAATTAGTAGAATTTCCTAGTTCAAATTTGAAACTTACAGAAGACGACAATGACAATGCTACCATATACTTTAACAAGAAGGGAAACGATCTATTTTTAATATCCCTATCTCAGATTCAATCTCAGCTTCCTATACCTGGTGTGGGAGGCCTCAAGGGTACCATGAAATATCTCAGTTTACCATTGACCACCACCACGAATATAACAACGACGGATGCTATTAATATCACAATACCAAAAGAATTTTTTCAGGGTTTTAACATTGATTCTTTGATTTCTGCTACGGTTCCTAATTCTAGAGCAGATTCTTTTGTAGTAAGTATTGCATTTTCTTTAAACATGAAAGCAGATGGAACTGGGAAAATAAAAACACCTATTGATAATAACATTGATGTCATCAGAGTGATTCGAAAAATTACGATAGATTATAAAATTCTACTTTATGGCAGACTGCTTGGTTTTCCGGCTAATGGAAGTGATGTAACTCCATTTATAGGAGGCCTCTTGCCTATAGATGATTTAGATTTAAACTTAACTACCCATACATTTTACTCGCCTATCTATAGACAAGAGATTCTTACGGCTAATTTAGACACTACTGGCACAAAATATGAATCCACCAGTTATCGGTATAGAACTAAAAACGGAGTCATCGTCAATCAGATTCAAGCGAACCAAATAGAAGGTATAGATATAGTCCAGACTCAAAACAGAATAGAAGTGCGAAACATACCCTTGCAGACTAGTCCAATACTGAGCTTATATTCTCTAGATGGTAAAAAAATAACTGAAAAGAAATTAACTACTTCAGACTGCAGTCTTGTCTTAGATAAAGTTTCTGGTATAGTCATCGCTCACTTAAATGCGGATGGTAAAATTTCTACAAAAAAAATAGCCATACAATAAGTGTCTTCGAGCAAGAATATTCTAGAATTATACGATAAAGCTTCTAAAATACTAGAAGACTATATCATACTGAAAAAGCTTCGTCGCACTCCAGAGCGCAATTATCTTTTGAAGCTGATTTATCAGCGCAATGACCATTTCGGAGCAGATGATTTATTTCTTACTGTAGACAAGGAAAGATTTAATATAAGCAAAGCCACCGTTTACAATTCACTGGAATTGTTTTTAGAATGCGGTATTATAAAGAAGCACTACCTCAATAATAATACATCTATTTATGAGAAAGCCTATGGCTTCAAGCAGCATGACCATTTTATCTGCCAAGAGTGTAAAAAGATTATCGAATTTTGTGATCCACGACTATATCAAATCAAGAAATCACTAGAAGAAGTTTTGAAAGTAGAAATCAATTCCCACCAACTCTATCTTTATGGTAACTGCAAGGACAAGAAGTGTAAAGGGAAACCTTAACTATCTAGCTGTAATTTCACTATCTTATTAGCCAATTGACCGCATGCGGCATCAATGTCTTTTCCACGACTTTTTCTGACCTTAGATGAAACTCCTTTGTCACGGAGCGTTTGTAGGAAGGCATCTCTGCGCTCTTTTTTCGATTTGGAATAAGGCGCACCATCCACAGGATTATATTCTATGAGATTGACATAGACCGGGAAATCCTGGCAGAGTTTAGCCAAATCTATAGCATCCTCTGCACTATCATTAAATTGATTGAGTAGGATGTATTCATAGGTGATTTTATTATGCGTTTTCTCATAGAAGTAGGCGAGAATAGCCATCAGTTCTTCTAGCGGATTACTCTTATTTATATCCATAACGGCAGTGCGCTTATCATTGTTAGCTGCATGGAGTGATAGGGCTAGATTGATTTTGAGTCCTTCGTCCGCTAGTTTTTTGATATTTCTTACAATCCCTGACGTCGATACTGTGATGCGTTTGGCTCCTATGCCTAGTCCTTCGTCTTCACTGTGGAGGCGGTGGAGGCTTTTGACTACTTCGTCATAGTTGAGAAGAGGTTCGCCCATACCCATATAGACTATATTGGTCAAGGGTTTTTCATAATGCTTTAGAGCAAGTTCGTTGAGCAGAAAGACTTGATCATAGATTTCAAATGCGAATAAATTGCGCTTACGAGGAAGAAAACCGGTGGCGCAGAAGGTACAACTCAAACTGCAGCCTACCTGTGAAGAAATACAAGCTGTAATTCTATCTTCGGATGGGATAATGACGCCTTCGATTGTTTCTTTGTCATAGGTTTCAAATCCTACCTTTATAGTGCCATCTTGACTCTGCTGAAATATACTCACTGAAGTCTCTGGTAGGTCGTATAATTCATGGAGCTTAGCTTGCAAAGGCTTAGGGATGTTTTTCATTTCAGAAAAATCCAAGGTGCGGTATTTCCATAGCCATTGAAACAACTGAGAAGTACGAAACTTCTTCTCGCCGAGCGCTTCCATTTCCTTGATTAGCTCTTCCTTATCGAATAATCTCAGATTTTTCTTAGTCATTTGCATTTAATTTCTCTAAATAATGACTTAACTCTGCGCTGTCTATCCGTTCCATTTTATTATACAGCAGCTTATTCTCCACGCCATAAAAAAATGCAGTAGGGAAGAGCAGAATTCCTTTTTCCTTCAATCTTGTCTTAGTATAATAAATTGGCAATTCATAAGGGAATCTAGCTCTATATTTTTTCATTAATATAGTGTCTTCATCGGTCACAAAGTAGATAGGAATATTGTTTTTCTGACTAAAGTCCATAAGGCAGGGCGTCTCTGAGATACAGTCCTTGCACCAGGTTTGGATATAGCACAGAATGTACGGTCGATCTTTTGGAAACTTAATTCGTTGTCCTTCGGCATTGCTTATTCCCATTTGATTATTATCAAAGTAGGGGATATAGTAAAAATAATAACCCAAATAACCCAAACCAGAGAGAAGGGCTAGCAGGAAGATAAATTTTTTCAAGATATTTTTTATTTATGCATGAAAAATTTCAACGATTGCGCTATGCGCTCCTTGAGATCTTTGCGCTCTACTATAAAATCTAGAAACCCATTTTCAAGTAAAGACTCAGACATCTGAAAGCCTTTTGGTAGCTCTTTTTTGATGGTCTCCTTGACTACTCTAGGTCCAGCAAAACCTATTAGTGCACCAGGTTCGGAGATATTGATATCGCCTAGCATAGCATAGCTAGCGGATACACCACCTGTGGTAGGATCTGTCATAAATGAAATATAGGGTAGCTTAGCAGCAGCTAATTGGGTTAGTTTGGCAGATGTTTTCGCCATCTGCATGAGCGAGAACGCACTCTCCATCATACGTGCACCACCAGATTTAGAGATGATAATAAATGCAGATTTTGTTTCTATTGCTTTGTCTATGCCCCTAGCTATTCGCTCTCCCACCACAGAGCCCATAGAGCCACCTATATAGGCGAAGTCCATACACGCTATGACAGTGGTGATACCATCGATCTGACCTTTACCTACTCGAATCGCTTCGGTAAGTCCTGTCGACTTATTGGCAGAGCGTATTCTATCGGGATAGGGTTTTTCGTCTACAAATTCTAATTTATCAGAAGCCACAATATTTTCAAATAGCACCTCCACTTCATTATTGTCAAATAAAATGGCGAAATAGCTCTCTGATCCTATTCTTCCCGTAGCTCCGCACTTAGTGCAGCACCAAAAGTTCTGCTCATATTCTTTAAACGCAATGGTGGATCTACATTTTTTACAGCTATACCACACACCATCAGGTGTTTCTAGTTTTTCAGTCGTTTCGGTATTAATATTTTTTTTAAGACGTTGCCACCACTTGGCTTTACCACTGCCTTCTTGAAGTTCAAATTCCATATCACACGTTTTAGGACTGCAAAGTTAATCAAAAAATTTATTTAGAGCCATGGTATGTATCTTAAAGATTTACAATCATTTATATTAAATTTACCTCAGTTCAAAATAACCCTTATCCTCATTGAGTTTAAATTTTGCATCAGCCGGCATTTTTAAGATTACAGGCTTGGTATTTTCGAGTTGCAGAATGGTCTCTTTTCCGTCTACAGTATAGAATATGCGTAAACTAAGGTCTGTCTGAGAGTGGTCTAAAGCAAGTTTAATGGTTTTGATGCCGTTTTCTATAGTCTCATTCTTACTGATTTTAGGAAGTTCGGCATACTGAATATAGGCACTGAAAAGTGGATCAAACTTTCTTTGAGTGGTCT
>Ga0208082_1000227_pt1 | contig 16957 bp, 10 predicted proteins | sample LakMenE09Jun09ns_FD_150683 | JGI IMG/M metagenome (GOLD analysis project Ga0208082, IMG submission 150683) | Freshwater microbial communities from Lake Mendota, WI - 09JUN2009 deep hole epilimnion ns (SPAdes) | ecosystem: Environmental > Aquatic > Freshwater > Lake > Epilimnion/Euphotic zone ... | reverse complement strand
TAGAAACAATTTATTTTTCAAATATTTGGTAATCGGTATAAAATTTAAGGACCTATGGTATATGATTTATATTTGTATGAGAAAATGGAGTTACATACATAAATAGATATCAATTGCATATGAGGTTAATTTCTCTTTTAGTATTATTCTTAATTCCTGTCCTAGCGGATGCCCAGTCTTGCTATTTGGTCTATTTAAAACCCAAAGTTATAAGTGATTCTAAATTGTCCATTTCTCGTGAATCCATGGAAAGAAAGCGACGATTTCAAATAGAAATAGATGAAAAAGATTATGCTATCGAAGAGACACGAGTAGTTAATATTCAATCTATTTCCCCTGTACTACATAGGTCAAGGTGGTTAAATGCTGTTTCAGTGCTATGCACTGCAAAAGATATAGATAGAATTAAGGATTTGAGCTTTGTAGACCATATAGAGCTGCTTCATTCTCCTATTAGTATTAAAAAAACGACTTCTCAGAAACTAGAATCAAATTACACAAAAGAACAATATGGACAGACGTTCAATCAAATAAAACTTCATAATGGACACACGCTGCATGATGCTGGTTATGAAGGTCAGGGTATGAAAATAGCCGTATTTGATGCAGGCTTTGATCGCGTAGATAAAATAGAATCCTTTAAACATTTATTTTTAGATAATAGAATTTTCCCGATCAAGAATATTGTTGAAAACTCCAGTAATTTATATACTCTGGATGGGCATGGAACAGCAGTATTAGGATGCATGGCATCCTACTTCCCAGATAGCATCGTGGCCTCTGCACCTAAAGCATTTTATTATCTATTCATTACGGAGGATCCGCGCAGTGAGACTCGAATAGAGGAGTTCAACTGGGCAGTGGCTGCTGAAATGGCTGATAGTATGGGTATCGATATAATTAATTCTTCTCTAGGGTATCATCAGTTTGATGATCCAAGCCAGAATTATTCTCGAGAAGATATGAATGGAAAAACAACTATTGTTTCTAAGGCAGCCTCTATAGCTGTTTCCAAGGGCATCGTCGTCGTCAATTCTGCAGGGAATCATGGAAATAAAGATTGGCAAATTATAACTGCACCAGCGGATGTAGCGGATGTAATTTCAGTAGGTGCGCTAGATAATGAAGCTAGCCTAGCTGATTTCAGTTCTAGAGGTTATTATAAATTAAATCAAATAAAACCAAATATAGTAGGTGTAGGTAAAGGCACAACTCTCTACTATGACTTAGGTAGTTACTTTTATGGCAGCGGCACCTCGTTCTCGAGCCCCTTGCTAGCAGGTCTCATAGCTTGTTTTTGGCAAAAAAATAAGGAGTTATCTCCAACTGAACTTCGCACAGTATTATATTCTTTGAGCTCTAATTATCTATCACCTAATAATGATATAGGTTTTGGTATTCCTAAGTTTGAATTACCAATAAATAAAAAAGTGATAGAAATTAAGGATCGCATTCTTTCGGTATACCCAAACCCATCTTCTGGAAACACTATTCTGGAAATCAGTGCTGCCGAAGCTTTTGAAAATGCTGAAATAGAGATTTATTTTTCCCATAAAGCAATTATGAAGAATAAGGTAAAACTCCAAAAAGGGGTTAACCATGTTTTTCTAAATACAGATAACTATGCCAAAGGCATCTACTTTTTTAAAGTAAAAATGGGCAATTATATTTTAGAAGAAAGGTATCTAAAATATTAGAGTATTCAAATCTTGCTAGAGATTAATTTAGATCTTTTTTACCAGTAATTATCTTTCTTGGTTTCGCCGATGTTAAAACCTACAGATACTCTCATTTGATTATCTAGTGGTGAGCGCTGTTGAGTAATCGGAAGTAGGTATGAAAAATCTAGTTGCATAGCGGCGTATTTAAGCCCTAAGCCAGCGGTGATGAATTGTCGACCGCCAGCGCCTTCAGGTTCGTAAAAGAATCCAGCACGCACGAAATATGTTTTTTGATAGGCATACTCTCCACCTATATGGGTTATAATTTCGCCTAGTTCTCCACCTATTCCATTTGCATGATCTCCAAAGGATGTCAGCATACCAGCGATAGATCCCAATTCTTTGAAATCAGGAATAGTATTTCTATTGGCATCTAAGGGTACAAGAAGACCTTGAGTATTTCTTGTGTAATTTGGAGTAGGTACTAACAATTTATCAAATTGTAAATAAGCCCCAAAGGAATTGTGTTCATCTATTTGACCTTCAAAACCCGCACCGATAGCTAAATTAGTAGGAATATAATCTGGGTTGCTAGCTGAGAGATACTGAATTTTAGAGCCAATATTGGAAATATTTACCCCAATGTTGATTTTTGATTCCTGCAATCGTCCTATCTCAAGTTTTTTCGAATAAAATGCTGAAAAATCGACAGAAAACGCAGAACCAGAAGGTATTTGTACTTGTGAAACAGTCGATCCATTGGATAGATCCGATAATACATATCTCCCAGAAGCACCAATGCCTAGGTTTTCGGAAAGTCTAAACGAATAATGACCTTCCAATGCAAATTCGTAGGGTTTGGAAATACCTAAATCCTCCCCTGAGGCACCTTTGTAATTTATTTGACCCAAGGTGAAATAACGTAAACTGAGTCCTGCTGCATGGTTTGGAGAAATTTTCGTATAACCATTTGCATTGATGAGATAGATGTCATTCGTAATCTGTCTGAGCCAAGGGGCAAAATTGATAGAAGCTCCTTTGTCCTTATCTATAAAGGCTAATTTAGCGGGATTATGAAATCCACTAGAATTATCCGCTGAGGTAGCTACACCTATTTCTGCCATCCCTGCAGATCTAGCATCGGTGGCTATGCGCATGAATGGAACTCCCGTGGTAATCACATATTCTAATCCACCCTTATTAGGATTTATCTGTCCTAGAATAAAATTAGAATTCAAAGTAAATACCCAAACTAACCCTACAATTTTTTTTACCTTATTATTCAAAAACACTTAACGATTATTATATTATTAAATTTTTAACGCAAAGAAACGAATTTTATTGTAATAAAACTAGCTTTTCGTATTTACTAGCAGTTCCTCCTTTCGTATCGCGAATAGTTAACGTATATACGTAAACGCCTTTACCGATCTTATCGCCAAAATCATCCAATCCATTCCACTGAATTTGGTCTTTTACTCTAAATCCTTCGGTACTTAATTTTTGATGAATACGCTTAACTACTCTACCTGTAATTGTCATGATATTAATAGATACATCCAGAATCTCATTAGGTCTATTATGCTCAAATTCAAATCGCGTATTGGTAGTGAATGGATTCGGATAATTCAGTAAATGAAAAAGTGCTATTTTTTCTGATGAGGCTACTATAAATTCAGTGTATCCTTCGCCAGGATTATTATAAACATCCCATGCTTTGACCTTTAGGGTATGTCGTCCATCTTTTAGCTTATAGTAAGGATAATTTATTTGCCCATTCATAAAATCTCCTTGATTCGTTCTATAGTAGCTATTTAGGTTTATAGGCAATCTTAGGTTATCGTCCAATATGGCTGTAATATCATGACCAATTCCTGCTCCAGTCGTATTAATACCGCTTGAGTCAAATAGTTTGACTAAAAGAATAGGATCCGAATTGGTTAATCCCCCAAATGCAAATTTCTCATCATTCATAAATAGTTGAACTTTGGGCGGTTGATTATCTGCAGCTGCATTTAGATTGGCGCCTCCTATCCATACGTTGGTATCCATACCAGCGGCATCTCTATATGGTTTTTGATTTACATCGGCTGAGTAGTAGGATATTTTTCCACGCCCCATGGCATAGTTTATATCCTTAGGTACGATAAATTCGATAGTGAATTTCCCATCTTTAACCAAAGTACTTCCGCGAAACAATCTGCTTTGCTGAGTTTTAAAGGTGTCACCGGGTATTTTAGGTTCTTTTGTGTCGTTATAGTTCAATTTATTTTGACTAGGCTTATCTAACACCGTGATTTGACAAAAACCATTGAAATCAGCCATTAGATTGTTAGTTAAATCTCTTACCTCTCCTTTAATTATGACTTTGCTCAGAGATTTTAGGGTGTCGTCCGTTCCATTAGAAATAGAGGTGGTTATGACATTGTACTTTGGTAGATTTATTTCCAAGGCAGGATCACCTATTAAAACTACTTTCTGAGAGTTGCTATTGATGACACTTTTGGTAGCTCTGGCTATTTGCCCTAGAGTCGTATTGGTTCTATTGAAAAAGCTGGCAAAAAAATCATTCATAAATGGGCCTTGATCTGAGATATAAACCTCTCTACAGGTAGTGAGTAGACCTATAGCTCCTCCATCTTTTTGCAGAAAATATCTTTCTCCCGCTGATTTATTGCTTGCATTAGGTTTGTCATAGGGAGCAAAACCGCAGGTAGCCGTAGTCACAAAAGGTAATGAGTAAATGTTTTTATAGATAGGTAAATCATTGGAAGATAGGATGCGCTCTTGAGACCAGTTGGACTCCCCTCCATGTCCTACATAGGTCATAAGAATATTACCAAAGGTAAAATTATCTTTTACTAATTTCTCTACGTCTTCATAACGCTGACCTCCGGAGAATTGTTGCTGAAAAAAGGCGTCGAGATAGACCTTGTTTTGGAGGGTTTTTACATTATCTGCAATAAGTTTTTTACTCACCGTTTCATTTTGGCTATAAAAATCTGCATCAGACTGTGTATCATAATCATCTGCCACTAGTGTAGTCTGATTTCGCCAATCGCCATAGGATTCTTTCGCCTTATATTTCTTTATTTTATTCACTACATCTCTAGCTTCTTCTATACTAGACACGGGTAGTCTACCTATGCCATAAGCCATGGTCTTTATCGCATCGTTTAGATTAGTATCGGCAAGAATATCGAGTCCATAAATATCATCTGTAGGAAATGATTGAGAGAAATCACTCGAATATAAGGTTTCATAAGTAGGAACATAATCTTCACAGGTGTTTGTAGTTTTATTGACCCGTTTATAGTCTACGCAGGGCTTTCCAAATAGAGTCACTGTAGAAAGTTTTTCCGGGGCAGAGAGACCTTTTACTGCTATTTCATTTATGAATCGGCGGATAGCAGTCACGTCTTTATTTCCCGAGCTATACTCATTATATATAGTCTCTACATCTACTACATGGGTCACTATTCCTCTCTCTTCTTTGTGAAATTCTCCAAGCTCCTTAGCCTGATTTAACCAGTTTTTATGCGAAATAATTATATTATGGGCAGCACTTAGATTTTTCAAGTTTTGATTGTCTATTTTTCCTACAGCGATAGGTGTAAAAGCTTTAATATCCTCAAAGACGACAAACTCGCTGGTAGCAGAGGCATTGATGAAAACGTGATTTTTATTTGAGAGGGATTTATAGGCACCAATAGTGGTCACATCCCATAGTTTAGCATTTTGTGCTCCACTGAGATTGAATTGAATATTATTGCCACTTCCAGCCTCATCTTTAAATCTAAATGTATACTGATCCCCACTGTAAGTCAAAGGCGCTTTGGCATTGACGGTGATATAATCTAGATAGAAATTCTCATTAATAGCCCCATTAATACTAAAGCTAATTTTTGCATTTGCCCCAGGGCAGAGCATCTGAAAGGTATCTATTTGTATCTTATCCGAAGCGCTCAGTAGCAGAGATTTTACAAAACTACCGTTGACATTTATGGAAAGGTTCACTCCAACTAATCTGGTAAGATAGCTATAGGTGATTGTTATTTTTTCTCCATTCGTACAGCTGCTAATTGGTAGATCTGTATTGATAGTTTTTACTATGTTATTAATGGTGTATGCATACCATATTCTTCCAGAAAGATTGGGATTGAAGGAATCTATATCTTGAATGCCAAGGTAGTCATAGCTTGAATAAGTGCGCACGGGCGAACCACTGGGGCCTGCTGCTATCATTTTTTTATTGCTGCCTTCTGTAGTGGTAAGAAAAAAATGCTGCACAGAGGTATAATAGGCGGACGTATGTTTGAACCAACCATCTTTTTTGTCGAGAAATTTACCGAAAGGACCATCTGCATAGAATAAAATATAATCTTCTTTATCTATCTGGTTATTTCCATTGATATCGACTATTTCGATATTATTTTCTTTTACTTGATTCACATTCGCTACATAATATTCTGGCAGCGGGCCACCACCATAGCCGAATATTCCTAGATTAGATATTTTTAAGCCATCTGTCTTAATCTTGAGCTCATTGACCATGAAATTATAGTCCAATTTGTATACCCCAGGCCTATTTATACTAAATTTGTACCAATTGCCTTGTTTAAAAATAGAATTGGCCTTCAGTTGAAAATTGAATATAAAAATAAAACTGAATACTAAAAGCACCAGTCTATGCGTTAGTAAGACATGATTATATTTCATATTGGATTTCAAATATAGGTAGAATAACTTATATTATTAATTTTGTATTTTTAAATTTGATCAGGGTAGTATATCTTATGTAATAACAACGATAAAGGATTGAAAAAATTTTATATAATATTTATTGTTTTAATGCAGCTTGCGAATAGTTGGGCTCAGGATATTCATTTCTCCCAGTTAGCTCAAACTCAGTTCTTTTCAAACCCAGCGTTTGCTGGGATACAGTTTGGTCCGCGTGTTTTAGCTCATTATAGAAACGAATACCCCAATATAGGGAGTCAAATCAATTCTGGATTCAATACTTATTTTATATCCTATGATCAATTCTTGAAAAATTATAATAGTGGTCTAGGTGCGCAGGTCATAGTGGATAAATTCGGAGATAATCTGTATTCAAGATACTACGTTAATATTAACTATGCTTATCAAGCTAAATTTAATGAATACAATGCATTGCGTTTTGGGTTATCTGCAAATATGATTCACCAGCAATTAGACAAATCTAAATTGGTATTTTTTGATCAGATAGATCCTATTAACGGATTCAATCAGCTAGCCGCCACTGCAGAGGATATTTCCAATAGTTTTTCTCAAACGAATTTCAATCTAAATGCCGGTGTAGTTTATTTTACGAATTACTTCTATGCGGGTTTGAGTGCCCGTAATCTGCTGCCGCGAAACAACTTTCAAGGAATAGCATCCAAGCAATTCGAAGATATGACCATTTCAGCCCAAGTTGGAGGTGTGTATTGGTTGAATCAAGATAAAAGAATTGCTTTATTTCCCTATTTTTTATTTGACAGGCAATATGATTATCAAAAATATGTAGGTAATATACTTTATCAATATGAAACATTAAATCTGGGATTAGGTCTTCGTCATAATTCTCGAGATTTAGAGTCTATAATTTTCTTGGTGGGATTTAATTTTAATAAACTTAGAATAAGCTATTCTTATGACTTAAATACAAGCGGAATTAAATCATATACAGGTGGTTCTCATGAGGTTGGTGTGCGAATTTTATTTAAGGGGGAGGATAATTCTCTCTATCCAAATGAGTACAAAAACATACTTTTTTGTCCAGATTTTATGAAAAACTAAAAAAATGTACAATAAATATTAAAAAATGCGTTATCTTAGCGAACTGAATTGGATAATTTAAAATTAAAAGTTCAAGCTTTGAGAGAATTTATTCATCAAATTTTGAAAATAAAAAGTATAATAAAATCAAAATAAATAACAAACACATGAAAAAACTTTTTGTTTATTTAGTAGTTGGTACCTTTTTCTTTGGAGTATTTACTTCATGCAGCAACAAAGGTAGTTCAAAGGCAGGAAAATCTGAAACTACTGGTTGGAACTACAATGATACTAAAAACGGCGGATTTGAAAAAACACAGTACGCAGGTCAAGCAACTTCTCCGGGACTAGTTCTTGTGCCAGGGGGTACTTATCTTATGGGTCAGAAAGATGAGGATGTCATGCGTGATTGGAATAACGTAGCTAGAAGAGTTACGGTGCCTTCTTTCTACATGGATCAGACTGAAGTTTCTAATATGCAATACCGTGAGTATGTTTGGTGGTTAAGCAGAGTTTTTGGAGAAGGCTTTCCTCAAGTAGTTCAAAGAGCGTTGCCAGATACTCTAGTTTGGAGAGACGAGTTGGCCTATAATGAGCCCTATGTCGAGTATTATTACAGACATCCATCATTTGATAATTATCCAGTCGTTGGGGTTTCTTGGCTGCAAGCAAATGACTTCGCTAAGTGGAGAAGTGACAGAGTGAATGAGCAGATATTGGTAACAAAAGGAATTATAAAGTTTGACCCGTCTTCTGATGTGGACGATAACAATTTTAATACTCAAGCTTATTTAGTAGGTCAGTATGAGCCTACTGCTGGTGATCAGAAAAAACAAATGAAGGATATTCAAGCAGGAGGAAAATCTACAAGACCTGTGAAATTTGAGGATGGTATCTTGCAACCTGACTATAGACTGCCTACTGAGGCAGAATGGGAATATGCTGCGTATTCATTGGTGGGCAATCAGCCATATAAGGATGAGGAGCGTATCACCGAGCAAAAAATCTATCCTTGGAATGGACATAGTCTTCGTTATCCAAAAACAGGTAAATTACAAGGTAAATTCTTAGCTAACTTCAAAAGAGGTAGAGGAGATAATATGGGTTTAGCTCCTAATCTTAATGATAATGGTGCTATTACTTCAGAGGTAAAGTCTAATTATCCAAATGATTTCGGATTGTTCAATATGGCTGGGAACGTGAATGAGTGGTGTATGGACGTATATAGACCTATGACTATGACTGATGCTGTAGACTTCAATTCTTTCCGTGGTAATATTTATAAAACTAAATTAAGAGGCGAAGATGGAGAATTAGCAGAAAAAGATTCATTGGGAAGACTTAATTATAGAGATATAAAGGAAGAGGAAGCGGCTTCTAGAAGAAATTATAGAAAAGCTGATGTCAGAAACTTTGGAGATCAAGACAAGGAGTCGAATGTAGTCTATGGTTATGGTAAATCATCTCTGGTAAATGACCAATCAAGAGTATTTAAGGGAGGTTCTTGGAAAGACCGTGTATATTGGTTATCTCCAGGTACTCGTAGATTCTTCCAAGAATATGAAGCTGCTGATGATATAGGATTCAGATGTGCTATGAATAGAATGGGTGCTCCGTTAGGAAATAAGTTTCCTTCTGGAAATATTTTCAAAAAGAAAAAATAAATTGTCCAAAACCAATATAAAAGCTCTCGCTCACAGCGAGGGCTTTTTTTGTAATATGAAATCATGACTATAGAGAAGCTCTACATTATTTTTTTAGCCCAAGGGCAGAAAATAACAACAGATACGCGTAGAATAGAGCCAGGTCAGATTTATTTTGCTCTTAAAGGGGCTAATTTTGATGGAAATAAATTCGCTCAAGAAGCCTTAAATCAAGGTGCCAAGTATGCAGTGGTAGACGATGAGGCTCTTGCTGGGAATCAAGGCATGATCCTAGTAGAAGATGTTCTGAGTACATTGCAGCAGTTAGCTTTATATCACAGACGTAAACTCAATTTACCTGTTATTGCTATTACGGGTAGTAATGGTAAGACGACTTCTAAAGAACTCATTCGAGAGGTACTTTCTACCAAATTTAAAGTTGCCTGTACAAAAGGTAATTTAAATAATCATATAGGTATTCCATTGACACTTTTGGATATAAAAGCCTATGAAGACATCTCTATCGTAGAAATGGGAGCAAATCATCAAGGAGAAATTGCAGCTTATTGTAAGTATACTGAACCCAATTATGGAGTGATCACCAATATAGGTAAGGCTCACCTTGAAGGGTTTGGTGGAATAGAGGGCGTTATTAAAGGAAAAACAGAATTATATAGCTATTTAGCTAATAACCTCAATAGCAAAATTTTTATAAATGCAGATGATCATATATTGAATAAATATACTTCCCATCTAGTACAAATTCTCTACGGTACGAATCCTGTTCTGCCCATTCATGGCAAAATTCTAGATAATAATTCTGATAATCTAACTATATCCGTATATGAGGCGGATACTGACTACTTAATTCGCACTCAATTGGCGGGAGATTATAATTTATATAATGTTTTATTAGCGTTCTCTATAGGTCGGTATTTCGAAATAGATGCCGTGAGGATAGTTCAAGCACTAGAATCCTATCAACCATCAAACAGTCGTTCTCAAATCATCAAGTCTGGAGATACGACTATTATCTTAGATGCCTATAATGCTAATCCATCAAGTATGGAGGTAGCTTTATTCAATTTAGCGAAATTTGAAGGTAAACGGATAGCTATATTAGGTGCTATGAAGGAAATGGGCAATCATAGTGAAGAAGAACATAAAAAGATTTTAGAATTAGCTTTAAATCTAAACATAAATATTATAGTAGCCATAGGTAGAGAGTTTTCCGAAGTAATATCTTCAAAAACCATCCAATATTTTGAAACGACAGAGGAAGCAAAAAATTGGTACAAGCAGCAAAAATTCGGAAGAGATACTATATTAATCAAAGGTTCGAGAGGTATGGCTTTAGAAAAAATTCTAGAATGAGTCGAATTTGGACAGATAAGGAACTCATTGAGGCTTGTCTCAATGGCAATCCTATAGCACAGAAAGTACTCTATGATACTTATTCTTCTGTTTTATTTGGTATTTGTCTTCGATATAGTAAGAAGGAAGAAGAAGCGCAAGATATACTTCAAGATAGTTTTATAAAAATTTTCACTAAATTAGATACATACCAATATACTGGTTCGTTTGAAGGTTGGCTGAAAAGAATAGTGACCAATACTTCTATAGAATATTATCGAAAAAAAATCAATACGGAACAGGTAGAAGAAATTGGATTTAATCCATATTTAGCCGTTGACTCTGATAAAGTATTAGAAGTAGAAGAACTGTTAAGAATGATTCAAGAACTCCCTGAGGGATATCGAATCGTATTTAATATGTACGCAATAGATGGCTATACCCATGGTGAAATTGCTACCAAACTAAATATTTCTGAAGGAACTTCTAAATCTCAGCTTTCTAGGGCTAGAGCCTATTTGCAGCGTAAATTAAAGGAAAAATTTGAATTGCCTAGAAAATCCGTACAACCATTAGAGCATTTTTTACGTCTACTCAGATAGTTACTATGTGGAAAGATAGCGATTTTAGAGAATTATTTCAAAATTATAATCCTGAGCCACCGCAAAAGGTTTGGGAGCAGATATCCTATGCCCTATATAATGAGCGAGCGGCAAAGACTATTTCGCCATTCTTTACCATGACACAGAAAATGACCCTCGCAGCGGCTTCTGTAGCCTCTATATTTCTTTCCGCATTTATGTATAGATACATAGATACAAATATGGAAATTAAGACTCCTTATGCAGAAGTTATTTCTAATATACCTAGTCAAGAGGCGCCCCTTTCCTACAAGACGGAATTAGTAGTTCTTGAGAATAAACTGCAGACCGCGATAAAAACGGCTTCATTTTCTTCTATTACTAAGAAAAAAGTTGCTCCTCAAATTCAAATTCCAGAAGAGTTCGGTGAATTTAAAAAAGAAATACAAGAATTAGCTGAGCTTGACAGACAAATAGCTATTCTAGAGGAGGAAATAACAGCGGTTAAATCTCGACAAACAGTCAATAATACATGGGAAAGCCCCCAATTAGTCACTATAGAATCAATTACTGAGAGAAAGACCGCTACAAACTGGACTAGATATACAGAATTAGAAAAAGAAGCTAAGACAGAAATACCAACCTTAGCATTAAATCCAGAGGCTCAAACTAAAAAAGAGGACCCCAAATGGTCATTTCTAGATAAATTTTACCTTACGCCGTATTTGGGCACAAATTATACACAGGTGACCTATCGTGATAGACCTACAAATGATTATTTCTCAGAAAAAGCCAATTTCTCTGGTCGGTTAGGCTATAATGTAGGTATCCAATTAGGATATCAACTAAGTAAACGATGGAGTATAGAATCTGGAATAGGTCTAGGGCAGTATATTCTTGGGTTTAGAGAAGATCATTCTACTTATGATAGAAATGGTGATATGTATATTGATCAGCTAGATATTCCTTTGATGGCTCGCTACTCTATTCCCTTTGGCTCCAAGGATCTACCATTAGCTATATCTGTTAAGGGGGGGGTACTGTATAGCAATGTTATTTTTTATCAGGTAAATTACATAGATAGGCAAAATAGACCTCTTCCTATCGGCCCGAAGGATCAATATTTCAGTGTAGACGTAGATAAGAGGCAATACAATAGTATGCAATTAGGATATACTGCAGGGTTTGATTTTGATGCTTATTTCTCGAAGAAAATAGCACTTAATCTTTCGGTGCTCAATGCCTTGGTCTCACAGTCTAGTAATTTTCCTCTGTTTAATGCTGAAAAGCAACGACCAATTCAGTTCTCAACTAGCTTTTCTATAGGCACTAAGATTCGATTTTAGAAAGCGAATAAATTAGCACTACTTATTTTCTCTAGATTAGATTTGCAATTTAATTGAACTTTAAGTTTTGCTCACATCGGTTTTTGCTTTATTAAAATATGATTTTCAGCGTGAGTTTCGTCAGCGGCTGTCTTTTCTAAGTATATTACTCTATGTTTTTTCTATTACTTATTTAATGTATTTTCTGCTGAATACTCAAGGTGCCCTCGTGAAAATGGAGGTGAAATACTGGAATGTCATCTTCTGGATTATAATTTTGTTTACAACTATCAATGAACTTATTTCACAGTTTAGTAAAGAATCAGATGGTCTATATCTCTATTATTATACCGTGATTCATCCTTCTCATTTTATCATTTCTAGATTGATTTTTCATGCTGTCTATGCTGCACTCATATCACTTTTGACTTATTTCATTTTTTCACTTTGGTTCGGTAGCCCTGTAGAAAATTTTAGTTTGATTTTACTCTCCATCTTACTTGGAAGTAGTTCATTTGCTATTTTATTTACTTTGACTACAGCTATTTCTAAAGGATTAAAAAATAATGCTGTATTGACTTCTATTTTAGGTTTTCCGCTGAGTATTCCTTTGATAACTCTGGTTTCTAGATTATCTAAGGAAGCTTTTTTTATTACCACTAGTGATAACTTTTGGATAAACCTCTCTGTATTGATAGGTTTTAATCTCATTATGGTTGTATTGTCAGTAATTTTGTATCCTTATATTTGGCGCGAATGAATTTTTTAAATCAACGTTTTCTGCAGCTAGTCTGTATTTTTTTAATTGGCTATAGCTTTTTAGGAGGCCTCTTACTTCCTCTATCACCCAATATTGAAAAATTGAATTATAAAACGGAGGATACATCTTTGATAATAAATATAGCCATACCCAAACTCAAAGAAGGTGTGACTGAATTCTATTTAAAGAAATCTTCTCTTGGCGATTCTAGTAAGCTTATACTGCGTCCATCAACATGTTCTAAAATAGAAAATGGATTTCAATTAATTTTTTCTCATCCTACACGATTTCAAGATTTCAAAACAGGGGATATATTAGATCTTGTTTGTCATACAGAGACTTGGGGTGGATTAAGGTATTTTTCCGCTTATTTTATTGATACAGTTATTGGTGATAAGCACCTGCCTGTTATTGATAAAATGATTATTCCAGAAAAGCAATTTCACCTAAGTTTTCCCAATAGAAATATTTTGAGTGAGTCTATCCGAAATTTGTTTTATCACGTTCCTATGTGGTTTACAATGATGGCTTTATTGATTTACAGTTTGGTACACTCAATTTTATTTCTTTCTACAGGTAAGTTAAATCATGACAATAAAGCCTCTATTAGCGCAGCCGTAGCTAGTATGTTCGGTGTGATAGGAATATTGACAGGAATGATTTGGGCTAAATATACTTGGGGCGCTTTCTGGACCAACGATCCTAAGCTAAATGGGGCGGCTATAGGTATGCTCGCTTATTTAGCCTACTTCATACTCAGAGGTAGTCTGGACGATACGATAAAAAAGGCCAAATTAGCTGCCGTTTACAATATTTTCTCATTCACCATTTATATGGTATTTATATGGATTTTGCCGCGTATAAATGATTCGCTCCATCCTGGTAATGGTGGGAATCCTGGCTTTAACGTCTATGAACAAGACAATGTCATGCGATTGTTTTTTTATCCTGCTGTGATTGGTTGGATATTTCTAGGATTTTGGTTGACAGAGATTTATGTGAAAATGAAGGAAAGGAATTGAACCAATTCCAATCTTTTGTCTGTTTTCTCGTTCAATACTAGATTTTTTCTCAATTTTGTAGAAATTAGGGTAATTGATACTACAGTAATATTTTATTGATTTAATACTAAACAAGGAACTAGACATTTTTAGTGAGATTAATTGGATTAATAGTTTTGAGTGTATTACTCATCAAGTCTAGTCTAGCTCAGAGTCTAGTGGATTTAAGCACCCTTCGCCAGAAGTTGGTGTGGCCTGGTGATACGATAGTGCTCGATGCACAGCCAATTATTCCTGGTAGTCTTTATATCTCTATTAATGGTCAGTACATAGATGCGTCTTTATTCCATCTCAATACCAGAACGAATGTATTCACTTCAACCAAATCCTTTAAGGATTCACTTTTAGTTACTTATCGAGTTTTTCCTATTCGGCTCACGAGCCTTAGAAGTAGTAAGAAAAAAAATGGTGCGTATTCCTTGAGCTCTTCTTACACTGGGGGAGGTATAACCTACACAGGGGAGACAGCTTCTTCGAATGAAATAGAATATAGTGGTTCTTTTGTACGAGGTATTACGGTCGGTAGTCGACAGGATGCAGCTATCAATTCAGGATTTAATCTAAATATAAATGGCAAGCTAGCCAATGGACTAGAAATAAACGCCACGATGACGGACGCCAATATCCCGATTCAGCCCGAGGGGAACTCCGCCTCTATTCAGGAATTTGATCGCATTTTTATCCAATTGAAAAAAGATAGCCATAAAATCATATTAGGAGATTTTGATATGAGCGAAGATCCCTACTATAGGATGATGAAATTTGATCGTAAACTCCAAGGTATTCGCTATCAGAGTGCAGTGCCAATCGGTGAGAAGTCTACCTTGCGTTTCGGAGCAGGAGCTGCCCTCACAAGAGGGACGTTTAGTAGAAACATTTTCGAGGCAGAAGAAAATAATCAAGGCCCTTATAAATTGACAGGAAATAATGGCGAAACGTTTATTATCATAATAGCGGGGACGGAAAAAGTATTTATCAATGGTATCCCTATGAAACGAGGGATAGAGAATGACTATACGATCAATTATAATGTGGGGGAAGTTGTTTTTACCCCCAATCGCTTGATAACAAAAGATCTGAGAATCATTATAGAGTTTCAGTATTCTGATCGAAGTTATTTTCGATATTCCTTAGAGGCCAATGCGCATTTATCCCATCCTAAATACGAAATTTTTTCACAAGTATTTACAGAGAATGATGATAAAAATAACCAAGTCAATCTGGAATTGAAACCATCTCAGGTGCAGAGAATAAGTCAAATAGGAAATCAACTAGACTCTGCTATTATATCTGCGGAAACTATTGTGGAAAGTTGGGAAGCTAGTCGTATCACATACACAAAACAAGATACCCTCGTCCAAGGTCTGACTTATACTATTTATAAGTGGGCAGAAACGAATCAACCCAATGTTTACCAAGTTTTATATACTCAAGTGGGCGTAAATAAAGGAAATTATGTGCTGAAATCTACTGCAGCCAATGGTTCTGTATATCAATGGGTGGCCCCTAAAGATGGAATTCTACAAGGAAATTATGAACCAACTATAAAAATAACCACGCCTAAAACCCATTTACAATGGACTACAGGTGGTGTCTATAAATGGTCAGATAAGCAAGTGACCAAAGCTGAAGTTTCCTATACCAGTCACGATTTGAATACATTTAGTGAACTTCAAAATGGAGAGAATAAAGGCATAGGAATTTTAGTCAATCACAAAGCTATTCATAGACTAGATAGCCTTAAAAGCTTGAGTCTAGAGATCGAACAGGAATATACAACTTCGCATTTTAGTCCTTTGACTCGCTATAGAAATAATGAATTTCAGCGCGATTGGAATCTAGATTTACCTATCAGAAATCAGAGTGAACAATCACTTACAAGCCTAACTCTCGGTTATTCAAGTCGTGATGTTAAATCTAAAATAGGGGGCAATTTTTTCTATTTACCAAATACGTTTAGTGGCCTGCAATCATATTTTGATGTCAGTTGGAATCCTGGCAGATGGTACTTCTATACCCAGCAGCATTTGATGACCTCTACGAGATCCGATACCCTTGCATTATTTTTTAGACCAAAAGCAGGTATACGCTATGATTTGATACCGAAGAAATCTCAGTTAGAACTTGGATTTTTTCATGAAATCAATCGAACTGAAAAGCAAAATTCCTTTCTTCTGAAAAATGGATTTTTATGGCAAAATTATTTTCTCAACTGGACCAATAAATTTTCCATGTTGCATACGCTTAATTTTCAATATATCTATCGCACAGAGCAAATCAATGACAGTATAGAATTTCTATCTCCAAATATAAAAGCACATACATTTTCACTAGATGGTCAAAGTGATTTTTCTAAATCTCAATCACTAAAATACACCTTAAAATATAGGAATTTTTCGAGTATTAATTTATCTCAAGAAATTCAACACAACTACTTAGGTCGATTGGATTATAATAGTCATTATGCCAATGGTTTTGTTCGCTTAAATAGTCTATATGAAATCAAAGCGGGCAGAGAGCAGCGCATTCAGCTTACGTATGTAAAAGCCCCTAATGGCTTTGGAAACTATGCCTGGAGAGATCTAAACAATAATGGCACTTTCGAATTAAACGAAGCCTATGTATCCCCTATATTGACAGAGAATAATTATATGCGCTTTTTTATCGCACTACCAGATTTTATTCCGGCCAATGAAGTAAATTTTTCTCAACAGCTATCCATTCAACCAAAGGCCAAATGGCACGATGCAAAAGATTGGAAAAAATTAGCAGCC
>Ga0208082_1000217_pt1 | contig 17226 bp, 13 predicted proteins | sample LakMenE09Jun09ns_FD_150683 | JGI IMG/M metagenome (GOLD analysis project Ga0208082, IMG submission 150683) | Freshwater microbial communities from Lake Mendota, WI - 09JUN2009 deep hole epilimnion ns (SPAdes) | ecosystem: Environmental > Aquatic > Freshwater > Lake > Epilimnion/Euphotic zone ... | reverse complement strand
CTCTAAAGTAAAAATCATACTCACCAGATTGGAACCCTGGAGAGGTTTTAGAGAATTGGAGTTCCCACTTAATAGTTCTGCCAACTTTTTCTTCAATTAGTTTATCTCCTACTTTAATCTTTCCTTTAATCGCTTGATTGTCGGACTCGGAACTAAATAACTTAATAATGCAAGAAGAATAAAACTTAGTAGCCTGACCACCAGAAGGCTGCTGGCTAGTATACATAGCATTAATATTATTACGAGACTGGGAAATAAGAACAAGAAGAGTAGGCTTAACCTTGTTGTTAGCATAATTAAGCATTTTCCATGCGTTACTAAAGTCACGTGATTCTGCTCCAATCTGTTTAGTATTTTCCAAAGCCTTCATCTCATCAGTATCTTTTTCAAAATAGATTGCTGGAAGCATTGATGTAATAGAGTCTACCACGATAAGGTCGACACCAGCGTTCATTAGTCCAACGCCAACATCTACCATATCACTAATAGTTCTTGCTTGTGAGTAGATTAATTTTTCTGGATCTACCCCAAGAGTTCTAGCCCAATCTTCTGAGTATGACATTTCTGAATCAATCCATGCACAGAGTTTACCCTCTGCTTGTGCTAAAGCAATCATCTGAAGGCACATAGAAGACTTTGCAGACGACTTTGAGCCCCATATGAGTACTTGTCTACCGTAAGGAAGCCCTCCTCCCAGTGCACGGTTTAAACCAAAACTAGGGGTAGGTTGATATTCATAGTTAACTCCTACACCGCTACCCAATCTCTTCCTTAACTTAGGATCAAGTTGTGCTAATGCTTCTTCTATACTAACTGACATGTACATCCTCCAATGTTACTGTTCCGTCTTTTGTCTTTCCAAAATCAAACTTATAAGATTTTCCTTCTTCAATGTGCATATATGCTTTTGCAAATGATGTAGGAAAAACTGTAATTGAATGCAAGTCTCTACTTGTATCTGCAAGTGTAAGAGATGCCATCTTCTTTCCTGTTTTTGTAATCCTTGGTTTAAAGGATACCACAAACATTTCATCATCTTTATATGGTAACTGCTTGTAACTTAAAAACTTTACAAGAGCATGTGATGATTCTTTTATCTCATCTGAAGGTATGAAAGATACAATCCTATTATCATTACAAAGAACCAAGTAAGAACGACCTGTCTCAATAGTTGTATTCTCATCATCAAATATACCGACGCTGCCAGTTTTGTCCAAAATTTCAACTCGTGACCATCCTGTTCCTCGTTTAATTGATTTTACCATACCCATAAAAATGTATGATCCTTTTTCTTCAAAGTCAACAATGTCCTGAATAAATGCATAGTAATGAGAAGGTATTGTAATATTAAACTCTGGAAGGTTTAAGTACTCATACAGGTTCTCTTTAATCTCCTGATCATTTCTAGGATTATCATTAAAGGTTGCAGCACCAATTACTCTTAGTGCTTGGAGTGCACGACTGTTTACTCCGTTACCCTTGGTAAATGTGAATTCTTCAAGTTCTTTGTACGAACCGAATGGTCGTGCCGATATGTATCGTTCACCAATTTTGTCAGATATGAACTTGATAGCACTGAGTCCAAACCGAATACCCTTACCCTCAATTTTAAAATCGATATCCGAATCGTTAATGTGAGGTAACTTAACGCTAATGCCCATTCTTTTTGCTTCAATAAGATATTCAGTTCTTGCATCTTTATCCTTTTCATTCTTTAATACTGAGTACATAAACTCAAGTGGGTAGTAATACTTTAACCATGCTGTCCAGTAGGATAGCGTTGAGTATGCTACTGCATGTGACTTGTTGAATGAGTACCCTGCGTGAGCCTCAAAGTCATGCCATAGATCACGAGCAAGGTTTGGAGAAATAAACTTAGAGGCACCCTCTACGAACTTCTCTTTAAACTGATCAAATTCTTTAGCATCTTTTTTCTTGCCAATGATCTTTCTAACTTTATCTGCTTCCGACATGGACATACCGCCAAGGTGTACGCATGCTTGCATAACTTGTTCCTGGTAAAGAATACAGCCATAAGTGTCTTCCGTAAATTCCTTTAGTACTTGGTGTGTGTAAGATATATTTTGACGACCATGCTTGCGATCAACATAATCTTTTCCAATAGTATTCATAGCACCTGGACGAACAAGAGCATTTGATGCTGCAAGTTCGTTTAGATTTTTAACACCCATCTTAACAAGAAGGTTTGTGTATGGTGCTGCTTCACATTGGAACACACCCTTTGTGTATCCATCTGACAACATCTGATAAACATTTGCATCATCCATCTTAATCTTAAGAAGATCAATCTTCTTGCCATCTCGTTCTTTGATTATGTCAATTGTATTCTTAAGAACAGACAAAGTTTTAAGACCCAATGCATCAATCTTAATCAAACCAATTCTCTCAGCCTCTTCCATGTCAACACCTACGACAGGAATTCTTTCATCAGATCCAGTAGAAGATCTTGTCTCAAGAGGTGCGTATCTAAAGATTGGTTCCTTTGCGGTTACAACACCTGCTGCGTGAATACCTGTACCACGAATACGTCCACGAAGTTGTTCTCCATAAACTTCTACCTCTGGATATTTTTCACGAAACTCTCGTGTTGACTTAGATGTACAGAAGTCGTCCCATGTATCTACAGTTTTTAAAACCTTGTTGACATCGGACAGTGGGATATTTAGAACTCTTGAAACATCTCTAACAATTCCCTTGCCAGTAAACTGAAGGAAAGTAGCAATAGATGCAACATGTCGATACTGTCTAACTAGATAATCTTTAACTTCTTCACGACGAGTATCCTGGATATCTGTATCAATATCTGGAAAGTCGTTACGCTCTGGGTTAATAAAACGGAAGAACAAAAGATTGTGTTCAATAGGGTCAATGTCTGTAATCTTTAATGCGTAACAAACAAGAGAGCCAGCAGATGAACCTCTGCCTGGTCCAACCATAATCTCTTCTTTCTTAGCCCAGTTAATCATGTTGCTTACAACAAGAAAGTATGGGGCAAACTTCTTGTCTTTAATAATTTGCAACTCTTCTTCAAGTCTGTCAAGATACTCTTGATTCTCTGACAAACCTCTCTCTACCAAACCTTCAAGAGCAACCTTTGCAAGTTCCTTATCAGGACTCTTGTACTGTACTGGTAGAAGATTTAGTCCTTCTTGAATGCCATAGTCTCCTACTGTATCTGCTAATAGGAGTGTGTTTGAGTATATGTCAGGTCTATCTATCCCCTGAGATTCCATCGCTGCCTTAATCTCTTCGTATGAGAGCAGGTGAATATCAAACTTATTAAATGTAATCTGACGATCTTCGCCATAAAGGTAGTCAAGGCGCTCCATCATGCTACCTTTTTTCTTTGACTTCTCATAGGTTGCATCTTTAACAAATTTGCCATGCGTATTCATTAGCAACTTAAACTCTTGAACTTCTTTTTGTGATGGATCAACATGGTGACAGTCTGGAGTTACAATAACCTTAACACCAAACTCATCTGCAAGTTCGATAAGATATTTATTAATCTGGGCTTCATTATGGGGCATTACTTCAATGTAATAGTCATCTTCAAAGCGTTCTTTAAACCAAGTAATATACTTTTTAGCAATTGCAAACTCTTCTTCTTCAAGTGCTTTAACCAAAACGCTACTTGGACATGCAGAGGTTACAATAATTCCTTCTTTATATTTTTCTAATATAGTAAAATCAAACCTTGGCTTCTTAAAGAAACCATCTGTCCAAGATAGTTCACTAATCTTGTTAAGGTTTTCTAAACCAATTTGATTCTTGGCTAGAAGGATAATGTGATTGTAGACAAGATCTTGTTGACCTTCTCTTTCAGACTTATCTCTTGTATCAGATATGTCTGCACACATGTATCCTTCTAGACCTAGAATTGGCTTAATGCCCTTTGCTTTTGCAATACGGTGCAGTTCCCTATGCCCAGATAAAGTACCGTGGTCAGTGATGGCAATTGCTGGCATCCCTAACTCAACTGCACGGTCAACGTATTCTTCTGGAGTAGCAATCCCATCAAATAAACTAAAATGGGTGTGGACATGTAAGCCGACGTAGTTCATATTACCAGTCAGCGTTTGTTGCTGATGTGGCAGATGGGCCATCAAAGCCCAAGTAGAACGCTTCTTGTTCTGCATATGGAATCTTGCGTAGTGCAGACTCTAGTGGATAAGGTTTGATATCTCCCCAATTAAATGGTTCCTTATCTGGTGCTGATGGAATAAGTGTGTAATTGGTTTCAGTACCCTGACCATTACGCTTTAACTTCCATTGTACGTTTGAAATGCTTCCTGTTTCAAGAGCATACTCACGAATTGTATTGAATGATGATTGCTTACTGATACCCATTGACCAGATTGCAACATAAGGTGCTTCAATGCCGTCATCTACAACTACGTTGCAATAGAAACGAAGACGTGCTCTCCAGCCAGCCTTTGGATCCTTACGGTGCATCTCTTCTGCCCAGTCACGACCTTCTGTATCCATTGTGTCTACAGCCTTGCGCTTATAGTCTTTTGGATTTGTGTGTTCTGATACAACAATTGCTAGACCACGATCAGCACTATAGTTTGCTGAGTCTTCATCAAGTTCTTCTACAAACCTAATCTTTACTGACTGACCATCGGCAAGTTTTAGCCACTTAACCTTTGGACCATCGCCACCCTTTGGGCCATCTAGTACTGGACCCATTTCTTTTATTCCTCTTAGTATTGCCATGTGTTTTCTCTTTTCTGTGTTATGTTAGTTTAGCATAGACTGTATTGATTTGTCAAACTGGAAACTTAGTTCTTGAATTGACTTATCGTCCATGTCGCCTATATCTTTATATTCTTTATTTAGTTTTATTACGGACACACGAGAACCAAGTTTTTCAACTATCTTAGTTTTCATATTTCCACCTGCTTCATCGTTATCCGCAATGACAATTATATCATTAAAGTACTTTTGAAGCAATTCTATTTGTATGTTTGATACGTTAGATCCAAGTGTTGCTACCGCTGGAAAGCCACACTGATCAAGTCTAATAGCATCAAAAGATGACTCTACGATGTATACTTTGTCAGAACTTTTAACTCTGTGCAAATTAAACAGTGTCTTTGATTTTGGAAGTCCTGGGGTATTTTTAAATTCTTTACCCTCAATAGATCTTCCAACAAAGCCAATAGGCATTCCGTCTGGGCTATGAACTGGAACAGTTACCATGTCTTGTTTTTCTGAGTAACCCAAAGAAAATTTTGACCAAGAAGAAAGTTCAATTTTACGATACCTAAAATAATCTTTTGCCCTATCTGATGAAACAAGATTATTGTACAAACGCTTAAGGATCAGTTCATCAAACAAAACAAACTCTGGCTTTTTGTAAAGGGCCCTATCTATATCTTGCTCTATGCTTGTTTCTGTTTCTTTGCTCTTGATAAACCTTGCAGCCTCAAAGTATGTTCTATTAGACATATGCATTACAAACTCTGTTAGTCCAGTTACGTGGTGGCAGGCAAAACAAAAGAAAGTTCCGTCTTGCTTATCTATTTCTCCTGCGGGGGTTCTATTATTGTTATGATATGGACAGAAAATTATATAGTCTGAGTCAACCTCAGACTCAATCGTTACACCTGTTCCCGTAAGGATTCTTTTGATTTGCTCTTTTGTGTAAAGATTGGTGTGCTTACGTCTATTCCTGATATCCATTCGCTCTGTCTTCTTCCCGTATATGTTCCGTGTACTGTTAGTTGAAATTCAAAATATTTTTTCTTACTGTTATAGTCTAGCGTAAAATCTGGAGTTATGTCAAGCCTTGGTACATACCCTGAAAGTCGCATCTCAGAGTCAAGCAGCCTGACATATTCATCCTTAAGTCTTCCGAGTGATGCTTCATCGTGTATAACCCCGTCAAGATAGAACTTTTTGATAGGCCTATGGTGATAAAAGGTCGGAGGAAGATTCTCGTGATTTTGTTCCATACCATATTATAACTACTTATCTTCATAATCTTTATATCTGTAATATCCCTTGTCAAAATCAACCTGAACAAGAAAGTCTCCCATAAATCCATTACGGTTCTTTCTAAAAGCACATTCAATAATATCGCTATTAGATGCTCTTCCAAGAGCAATAACCCAGTCTGCATCGTATGCAATCTGTCTTGACCAGGCAGTTTGTCCAAGTGTAGGAACTCCACTAAGATCATTAACATCATCTGGCGTGGCAGAGGAGATAGCAATGATAGGAACTTCTTCTCCAATAGCCATTAGTTTAAGTTCTCTTGAAAGGTTCTTCATTCGTACCGTTTCATTATCTGACTTCTGATTGGGAGCCATCAACTGAAGGTAGTCAACAATTACAAAGTCTGGCTTGTATTGATCAATCTTTCCACGAAGAACTGAAGGGTTGATCTCTCCACCTTGATCGTTAGAGATAATATGAAACTCTGGCTTACCCTGTAGATGCTTAGCATGCCAAGCCTTAAGAGTATCTAATTCTACATCTCCGTTACTTAACTTTCTGTGTGACCAAAGACCTTCACCCATAATAGTAAATACACGGTTACGTACTTCTGTCTCTGACATCTCAAGTGAGATTACAAGGGGTGTCTTACCCTGCTTCCAAGCCTGTACAGCAAAGTATAAGGCCATCCATGACTTTCCTATACCTGGGTATGCTAAGAAGACTCCTAACTGCCCTGGCATAATTCCAGAAGGAAGATAGTTATCAAACCCTGGAAGGTTAGTCTTAATACCAACATGTCCTGCTGCCTGCTGAATCTTTAGATTCTCAAAGTATGCTACTGCAGATTCAAGATCTGTAACATCAATATCACGAATAGCCGAAGTGTTTTTCTTTAACTCTGATGTTTGAGTAATTAAATCATTGAGAGCAATTGTACCTTGATTGTTTTGAACATTGCCTGCTGCTGACCTCAATATATCTTTGAGGCTGTCATTTAAATATTCACCCTGCAACTCTTCAAGGTGGTGCTTAGTTGCTCCAACATTTTCTATTGGAGAAAAGTCTCTAAATTTTTCTGTAACAAGTTCTGCAGGGGGAAGTGATTTATTATTTTCAAAGTATAGTCTGATAAAGTTCCAGATGTCTCCATGTGTTCTGAGAAGATTATCGACATTTGCTTGCAAGAGTACATGGATCTGCTTATCTTGAAGAACTGCAGTAATTAGTTTTGACTCTGTATTATTCACTTAGCCACTCCTTTGCCATTCGTCTACGCTCTGCTCTCTCTTCTGTATCTCTTGCTTTATCTTTCTGTGCCTGCAATATTTTTTCTGCGTTGTATGCAAAGTAATTCCAAGAAGGATTCTCTGCAACTGAAAAGTAATACTCAAGTATATCGTAGCATCCAGAGATTCCGTATGACTCTACAAGAGCATCTGAGGCCCATTGCTCTACGTTTAGATTAAGTGATGGCTTTGATTCGTACCTTGCGGTATGATACTTGCTGTATCTTGAAAGCAAAGCCATACGGTCTTTGCGTTCGGCCATTACTCGTTAATTTCAGATTTTGCTTCGTTAATCTTTTCAGTTAACTTATCTTCTACAAATTTATAGACACGTTCAAATGCGTCATTTGTATTTTCTCCATTGCGCTTACTGTCAACAACGCCAAGATCAAGTCTTAGTGATTGAAAGTTGCCAAGGTTAAGCGTGTATCCAAGTGTAACAGATACCTTTGTCTCTTCGTTTTCCATTTCATACCCTTCGTTAAATAGATTCAGACCAGATTGGAATGAATCGCCCATCTTCAGTTCTCGTATATGTAAGTATACCATCGCCCATTCTTCGTGTCAACTCTTGCTTGCTTGGGGTGATATCGTTTGTTATTAAATTATCTTTTCTTGGTCTACCAATATGGTGTGTAGCAAGTATATCACGAATCTCTCTTACCTGCGATTCTGAATAATATGATCTAACTTGAAAACCTCTTGCACCACCTTTTTGAGAGCCCATAGGGAAAGGAATAACCCCTCTCTTCATTAAGTCTGGCATATATTTTTTATGACGATTAACTAAATCAGCAGTCTCTCTAACTGTGTAGGCTCGTTCTCTTTTCTTTTTAAAATCACTAATTAAACAACTTTCAATTTGATCTTTTGTAATATTATAAACAGACATTATTCCATTAGATTTGTTAAGGTGGTAAACTCTTACAAGGTCTCCATTAAGAAACCAAACCTTTTTATTCCCTGGAATTATAGGGAGGAGATTGTAGCCTTCGCTCTCAATACTTCCTTTTTTAACAGCCATGAACCCTCCGCAGAACTTGTTGGGGGATTATAAAAATTTCTTGATCCGCAAGACATGCAGTATGTTTCAAGGTGTCCAATCGTAGTATATTGTCTGTCAAGGAACATCCTGCTTTTACATTTTTTACACTTCAACATTAGTTTGGTATACCAATGATAATTAAATTAACATCTATTGATAAGTCTCCAGATGTATTAAATCTTACAACTCCTTCAAGTCCAGAAGTTGTTATGCTTTTTAAAACAATTGTAATATTTTTTCCAGCAACTGTGTTACCAGTATTTATTGCTGTTGCTGTTGCAATTGGAGCATATTTAAATTCTCCAGGGAAAGAGTATGTAAATGATTTTTCTTCTCCAGCAGTAATCGTTCCGCTACTTACTACACGAACATTTCCACCAATGACTCTGGCTTCGCTGCTTTTTATACTTTGTCTGCCAGCATTTGGAGTATCAATTGATGTATACTTATATGTTGATGGGGATATTGCAGAAGATAACTCGTTAACTACCTGGGCTAATTGAGAAATATATGTAACATCTAGTGGTTGCCCACGCTCAGGTAAAGGAATTTTTGCCATAATACTATTATACCACTAGGCTTGCTTGATCAGACTCAAACAAGGTAGCCTTGATAAATCTTTCTTTAGGAAATGTTGGAACTTGAACTGCAAATTGGACTGTATTATACCCTGCTGGAACTAGAATAGAGTATGAAAAGGTTTGGATAGAGGCAACATATACAAATGCATCGGCACCCCACTTAACGTATAGATCAAAATCAGACTTTAGGTTTGCTGGTGGAGTCCAAACAATATTAGCAACTTGCTTGTTTTCACTAATAACTACAGAGTGTGCAATCCAGGCCTCTGGTGGAGTTGTTTCTCTATTTATCTCAGGCTCAACATCTAGTTTATATTTTGGAGACCAGTGAGAAGTTCTGTTTCTATCTTCAGAAACTATTCTATATCTAACTAAATAGTTTTGTGACACTCCGCTAAACGCTGGAAGATCTTGTTTTTTAATTATTACCTTTTTTACTGTTGGATCTGACACTACAGAACATCCATCCCAAACCTAAACTCAATATGGTTTGTAGTATTTGCATTTTTAACAATTGGCTCTGAGTTAGTATTTTTAATTACTGAGTATCCAGACAAACCATAAACTGGATTAGAAGAAGTTGTATTCTCTAGTCTTAAAGCATCTAAACAAATATAGTAGTCATCAGATTCTGCTTCATCTTTAATTACTGTTGCGTAAACCTTTACCACGTCTACAACGCTCCATGTGAACCCAGTGCTCTTGTATAAATTTTCTAATTTTTTCTGTGACACAAAATATCTGTTTGTTGCAAAGTCAACTCCTACATCTGATTCTTTTAAAATTATTTCAAATCTTGCAGATTGGCCAGTTCCATGAACGTCAGACTCTGCAAACTCAACCATTATTCTAACCTCATCTGGCTGGATGCTCGACTCTCCGTCTTTATTGATTACTGAAAATGCTAATCTTAAATCATCAGTTGAAGCATTTTTATCAAAGTCTATTTCTTGACCAGTTAAATGAATATGTTTTGCATTTGATGGAACAACAATTCTTCCTGCTGAAACAGAAAGATTGCTTAAGTCTCCACGAAGAACCATAATATTGTTTAAAAATCTACATCTTTCGTATCGTGAAGATCTTTCCTGGTTTGTAAAAATTCTGTTATCTGCGTTAGTTTGAAAAGCCTGACTTGTTGTACTTATAATATTATTTGGAGGAGTTGATCCTGAGTCTAACGGTGCATAAATTTGAGAGATAGATACAGCACTGGTTTCACCATGGTATTCCCAGTTTTCTGTTTCGTTAAATGCATAAACTGTCTTGCTATCATATGCACCTGCAGTTGGGTTTGCTCCTGCAGACCACACGCCAACCTCTGTTATTTCATATCTTTCTGCTGTAGGTAACTCTGCTGTAAAAACAATTTTTGATTGACCATTTTCAGTAACGTATCCACGAGAGGTTATTGGTACACGAAACATTTCAAAGTCTAATGACTGCTTGCCTGAATAATCTCCAAGCACTCCATCTGAAGCAAGAGGTTTTGCTCCACAGCCAATGGCAATGTGGGAAGCGTAGGCGGGAGCCTGTCCAATAAGATATTTAGCCAAAATATTCTTACCTATATTAGTTATCATTGTTACACCTCTCCATATATTGTACCATTAAGTATCTCGCCACTGTCTAATATTTCTACATCTACCTGCTCATCAGGCTCAAGGGAAGAGACATTTATAACAAGATCCCCAGTAGTTGGGTCTATGTATACAGTCTCTCCATTTGGACCTGTTCCAGAGTTTGGTAATTTTAACTCTAACTTAATAGGAAAGTTTTTAAAGTATGTATCTGAAGTGTTTTCTAAACTAATTATATTATTTGTATTATATTGAATATAAATATCTTTAAGGTTTCTTATAAGGCTATAGACTACATCTTGTCCATTAATGATGTCATTCCTTGAAATATTAATTAACTCTTGTCCCCCAATATTTTCAAAAACTAGGTCTGACATTATCTCTGGATCTAGTTCAGGGTTGCTAAGTGCAATTAGGGATGGGGTTGCAGGTTTTGTCGATGCCCTGAGTCCTAATTCCAAAATTGCTGCAGATTGATTTGCTACTGCATCTGTTGCCATTAAACTACCTCACTTAGAAATACTGTCATTGATGGACCACTTTGATCTTTTGAATACTCTATATTATACACAACAAACCGACTATCTTTTGGTGCAACCATATTGATTGAGTTATCAACATAATCTAAACTAACTATGTCTCCTAATTGAATCATAGGGTTTGCGAAAATCTTAACACCAACAGATTTTCTTGGCTTCATTATTTTATTAATAACCCAAGACATTAAATTTTCTGCAGCGTCATGGGATTGAATGTATGGAACTTCTAAACTAAAATCTTTTTTACCATAAGACATTCTGCTTGACTTTATGTCTTGATAATCTTTTTTAACTTTAAGTGGTGATATAACTAAATTTGATCCAATTAAATCTGGATTAGCAAGGTTGCTATTTTTTGAAAAATACTCATCAACTGTTAAATCTGTGTTTGACTCTTGAGTAAAAGTTATTCCCTGTATTCTTAAATAGTTTCCAGATGTTGCATCTAGATTTAATGTAGTATCCGTTGCATTAAAGATTAAAAACTCTGCTCCGTAAGATCCTGCCCTAAATCCAGAAACGGTGTAACCCTTTAATCTATTAAAAGTAGGAGATAATTTTGCATATAGTGCTGGATATGCTTGGTCATATTTAATGTTAAATGACGAGGCCTCTCTCATAATTGTTCCAAATTCTTCAAAATACATGTTAAATTTTGGTGGTTCAGCAGAACTTATTCCTGATAGATATGTTCCTTGCACTATTCCGCTCATAGCATACTTCATAAATGATTCATTTGCATTTATTTCAGAATCTCCAAATACTGATGCTATTGGGGCATTAATTTTAAAAGCAGTATTTTGTGAGTAGTTGTTCCCTAAAGCATATATGTTTTCAAACATTACTCTTGAGGAGCCACGAACAAACAGTGCCATATTATTATATACTGGAAGCGGCTTTTCATCATCTACCTCTGCAATAAGGTTATTATTTATGTATAAAAAGAATCTTCTTCTTGTTCCTATATCCTGGTATTCAACAGATAGGTCATAGACTGTTGGGTTTTCTTCTGTAGCCATTCTATATTGACCAGTAAACTTCCCATCATCAACTATGATACCTGCTAAGCCTTCATACAATTTAATTGGAATAGCAGATGAGCCAGATGCTTTTATCTTATAAAATATTACATCGTGTACATTTTGCTTTTGAGAATCATTTAAGTTGTTTGCTCCTAAAGCAACAATTTCAAAATAGTATCCGTTATTTGTTGCTGGATTAATCATTACGGCAAGCCCACCAGATCCACCAACCACGCTTATACTTTTATCTGGAGTAGTTCCTGGAACTGTAAAATATGTAGAAGCACCAACAGAAGTTTGTCCACGATTACCATCATTTTCAATTTTTCCAACAATTCTCATTCTAGTTCCAAAGTGTTTATACTTATTATCTAATGGTTTATATACATAAGAAATAAAATCAAGCGGTGATTCTGTTGTAGTAAATCCTGGACCATTCATAATTAAGGCCGATGACTGTACTGTTCCTGTCTGTGTTGATAACATACCATTTATGCTTGACTCAGATATATACTTTGATGCTAAAGCATTTTTAATAATTCCATTTCTTGATGTCTTTTGTGCAAGAGTATTATTTATTCCTGCAGCACCGACAGTTGTTGCTGGAGGGGTTTGATCTAGTCTAAACAAATACTTTGACTCCATAGTGCATCCACGAACATTTTCATTGTTAGACCAGTAAGGGCTAACTCCTGCTGAGTGTAAAGCAACTGGTGTTCCAAATTGCCCTCTTCCGTGTTTTGCTACTACCCCATTTTTAAGTTTTGTAACTCCAAGAACTTCTTCATAGTTTGGCTCAGCGTATATCCTTACTAAGCCTGTTGGATAAATTTTTCCATTAAACGGTAATGATGAAAAATATTTTTCGTATTCCTGAACACTGTTGATCCAGACATTGCCAGTACCAGAAATATTATACTCAACTGCATCATACTTAATAATCTCTCCATTTGAATAAAAGTATCCGTTATATCTTGTTATAAAGAAAACACCTTCTCCAAGATCCATAACATTGTCAACAACTATATTATTTTTGACTGATGGAACAGATGATGACAGGTTTGAATTTAAAGGTATTGCACTTAATGCATAGGTTGATTGGTTTTGAATTTCTTGATTCACAGACTTTGTGCCTTCTGATCCCCCTAGTTCCCAAAGAACTACTGGCTTATATACCCAGATTTTTTCGTTATCTACAAGACTTGCCTGCTTTATTGTTCCAACTGATCTTTCTATAGATCTTGCAGTATAAGTAATCTTTCCATCATTATAAACCTCATTATCCTGAGATGTTATCTCTAAGATATTTGAAAGTTTGCTATTTGTTTTTTCATTTTTAACAACACCTGTGTCAGAAAAATCTGTAGTCCCATAAAGGGTTACGTCTATTGGTCTTTGGTTAACTGATGGCATAATATAATCCTTGCTCATCATAACAAAATTATTATACTCATCAAAGAACATCGCTGTCTGAGTTGATATTGCAAGTTCTTCCAATACTTCTGCCACACTTTTTTCTGGAGGAATAAAGAAGAAAGGAATAATAACCTCAGACTCACCCTCAACTCTTTTAAAAACATAGTTGGAGAATCCAATAGAATCAAGTAGTAACGATACAGCAGAACTAACAGATGTATTTGTAAGTAGGATTTGTGGTGCAATCTGTGACTCAAAGTAAAAATACAAATCTCTAAGTTCTATGGATACTTGCTTAGATTGATTATCTAGTTTTGGAAAACCATCAGAGTACATTGTTTTGATTGGTAGGTAATATTCAACTCCAGAATTATCTGTAATAACTTCGTAGAGTTTAAACTGAATATTTTTAGAAACATACTTGCTAATAATGCTTAAAGTATTCGATGTATGAAAGGCATCATCAAAATCAAATAAAGAAATTGATCCTGTTGAAGCAAGAAGTTGTCCTACTGGCAATCCGCTAACTCCTAAATCAGAAGCACTTTTATTAACAGAAAATTCTAATACTCTATCGCTTAGGTCTGATACAAGTCGTGGAGATAATTCAATTAAATCAAACGTGGAATCAAATTTATTCATGCTATCAACTACAACTCTAATTCCAGAAATGTACTCAAACTCTTTATACTTTACTTGATTATTTAGTGTAAATGCTGGGGGATTTGTTAGATCTGTAACAAGACTTGTACGTGTTCCAACATCGGAATCTTCAAGACTCCAGCCATAAGATGGAGTAAAAGTTTTCCATTCACCTTTATACCAAATATGATATGTGCCTAAAGACATACTATTAGAGATAACTAAATAAGCATCACCTTCTTGGGCTGTCTCTGGCTTTAGTGTTGCTGAAGATAACTCTTCAATAAATTTAAAAATCCCCGAATATATTTTTGGAACAATTAAGCCATATGAAATCTCAACATATCCATCAGATCCAATTATTGACTTGCCATCTTTTCTTCTATCTCTATCAGAAAAAGATATAGCATCTACCCAACTGTTATTTTTTAATACTTGAATCTTCCAGTTATTTGGGGTTGTTCTATTTACTTCTCCATAGTATGGGTCTAAGAATGTTTGAGAAGAACTAGAAAATGTTCCGTAGTCTAATTCCCCTGTATTGGTTTGCATCTTTACTATAAGTCTGTTGGCTGGAACCTTTTCTTTGTATACAACAAAGGGTGCCGTGTCCTCTATTCTATGTCTTTCATTAATAGTTTTATTAGCGACTCCATACTCAGTACCGTTTTCTGTTCTAAAAGAAGTCCAGTATTTAAATGGGTCATTCTTATCTGACATATAATATCTTGGTCTTTTTGCCATGTTTATATTTGGGTTATGCAAAAATCTTCCATTAAGATATGTTGCTTTATTGATTCCAGATCTTGGTCTTTGATAACCAAAGCAGTCTTCTAAGGAATAAAGCATCTTAATTTTTTCTTTAACTGGTTTTAAAGTAGTTGGTTCTTCATCATCATCAAACCCTCCATCAATAACTATATCTGCATCTGTTGCTCCAGTGTAATACTTAACTCCATTGGTTCCTGAGTCAAGCGGATCAAAGGTGTTTGGGATTGTTCTATAAGGAGAGTTTGCCTGTGTTGGTCTATATCTATAGTTTCCCACCATAGACATGTTTGTTGCAATATTCATATTCCATTCAGCAATGACTGAAGATTTTGTTTTAACAGAAGAACTTGTTTCTATGTAGTTTAATAATTCCTTATCTTGAAACATTATGCCTCTTCCAGTGACAGGGACACATTCCAAAAGTCAAAGTTTAAACCACTTCTCTTTACAACAGAATAACTAAAGTCTGAGAAAAACACCTCTATAACTTCATTATATTTATTGACGTTATTAAATCTGTTGTCAACTGAACTGCTATCCGTGTCTTCAAAATTTGTATACTTATCATAAGCAAGGTAAACCCAGAACGAACCTTTATGGTTATCATACCAATTAAGTAGTTCTACTCCACCTGCTCCACCATCTGTTGTAAACTCTAGTGGGTTAGGTCTTGCTACTGTTGCCTGCATATCTGCTTTTCCACTACTATTAAAATTTGCCTTTGTGTCATAGGCTCTAGATGGCAACATATTCCAGGATGTATTTATCTCTAGTTTGTCAGCAATATGATATGACCTCATACGGCCATTAATCATTCTCTCCCGTTTTTCAATTCTAACGGGCTTAAAGTCTATCTCGGCTCTATTATTATCAGATAGGATTAAAAACTCGCCATTAGTGGCTTCAAAGGCTGTATTGGCCCCTACCTCGTTTCCGTCTGGGATGTAAAAACCATCAACCTTACTTCCAGGATTATCAGCAAAGAGCATTGCCTGTGGTCTAGAATATTTTTTTCTACCAGCCATATAGGTGTTATTTGCCATTAGAACCTAGCCCCCCTAATTCTTTGAGCATCTACGCTCTTTATCTGTACCATAACTGCTCGTGCAATATCATCTGGATTAGCATCAGATTTTACATTTAAGTTGAGGTTATAATTATACACTGAATCTCCAACGGAAGATCCAGAATTTATAGCCTTCATATTTTCAACACCATACTTGTCAACTGCATACTTACTCATAACAAATTCTCCAGGGGTCAACATTGAAGGAACTGTATCTGTGCCCATAGCATATCCACCAGAAGCAAAATACTTTGGGACTAGCCCACCCTTTGATTTTAAAAGCATCCTTCCAGGATCTTTTTTATCTTTTAGTATTCCTGATGCCTTGATAGCCTTAACTAATAAACTATCTGCTTCTTCCATCTTTACCAGACTGCCTAATGGATTTTTTAAATCACCCGTAAAAAATGATGAAAATTGTTCTGCTGTTGGATCATTCTTTCCGTATCCATACTTCATTCCTATAAAGCCATCTTTTATTGCTGCCTGAATTCCTTCATCTCCATATTTTGCTGTAGCAGTGCCATAGAAGTATCCATACTTTTTCATTTCATCCTGGGAAGCAAATCCTTTACTTCTTAACACGGCAGTGACAGCGCCTAGGTTTAGTTTTGGTTTATACTCAAACGGTCCGTACCTTCCTGGATTTAAGGCTTGATACTCAGGGTTTGTTGCAAAGTGAGTAAAGTCTCCTAAAGCATTGCTTGATGAACCTGGATACTTTGATGGATGCACCAATTGATTAATAAGATTAGGGTTGTGTGAATTATGAATTGCTCTAGTCATAAAGTTTAATGCTTCAAGTTTTTTTGCAATTGGTGACATTTGTTTAGCACCAGTAATTGCTTTTGGTGCAGATGCAGTAAAGTTTAGTGGAAGCAGTGCAGCATTTAAATAATCCCAATTATTTGGTGATCCTGAATATAAATTATTTAATCCCTTATCTTTTCCACCTTTAAAAATTTTATTGACTGTTTGCTGAAGGCCTTTTATTCCTAAAAATTCAAGCAATGAAGCAGAAAATCCTTGTGACAATCCCATTCCCACGGCTGAAGAAGTATTTTTATAGGAAGAACTAGAACCTGAATTAGGCGTTTTTCTTGAAGGGTTTGAAGGGTTTACGTTAGCATATACTTTTCCACCATCTGCATATTTGCCAACATTCATTGCATCAAGATGTTCTATTCCGTACTTTTCAACAGCGTCTTTTGTTAATACATATTCTCCTGGGGTTAACATTGCAGGTACTGTATCAGTTCCCGAAGCATATCCACCTCTAGCAAAGAAATTAGAAACCATACCACCCTTAGC
>Ga0208082_1000216_pt1 | contig 17235 bp, 4 predicted proteins | sample LakMenE09Jun09ns_FD_150683 | JGI IMG/M metagenome (GOLD analysis project Ga0208082, IMG submission 150683) | Freshwater microbial communities from Lake Mendota, WI - 09JUN2009 deep hole epilimnion ns (SPAdes) | ecosystem: Environmental > Aquatic > Freshwater > Lake > Epilimnion/Euphotic zone ... | reverse complement strand
TTCAGCTTATCATAAAGATTTTGTAACAGGTTATCCTGTAGCAAATTCAGCAGGTAGTATACCTAGACCAGGTGGTTTTGATTGTCCTCCAGGTTATACTAAATATAGAAATCCTGATGGTACATTTTCTTGTATTATGACTAACTCAGCTCCTGGAAGTAGTAAAGTGGATTTTAGTCGTATGACAAAGGTGGCAGATGATATGCAGTTTAGTAGACCTATGCGTCCCCCATTAGCAAGTATTCCTATAAGAAAAAATGGTGGTTTAATAAATATGCAAGGTGGTGGTGGTCAATCAACTATTGATAGTGTTAGACATCAAGCTAATAAGATATTACAATATGAACAATTAAGAGGTGGACCTGGCGGTGCTCCTTTACCTCAATATAGTAATCCTAAATATATGGATATGCTAATGGGAAAAGTTTATCCAGAAGTAAGAAAGATAATGCCTAACGCAAGTGCTATGGAAGCTGGTGAAGCTATGGACTTTGTATTTAATGCTGGCTTTGATCAAGGTACTAATAAAATAACTAAAGATCCTAGAGCATTTGCTTTACAAGAATACTATAGACAAAATGATCCATCTAAATTAGATGCTGATGGTAAGTGGGCAGGAAGAAAAAATGCACCATATTCATTTGATCAAGAGTATAATAATACAATAGGTAAACTTCCAGAAAACCAAAGAAGAATTTTAATGAATAAAGGAAGAGATTGGTATTATAAAAATATAAACAATCCAGCTCCTGGAGTTCCTAATAGTAATTACAATGATACTTGGTTTGGTCGTATTTGGAATACTAATGATTACCAACCATTTAATCCTAATAATCCTAACTTTACTCCTAAAAAAGAACAAGGAGGTGAAGCTAGTTTATGGGATATGATTAAGATGGCTCAAGGTGGTGAGATGATACGTAGAGCTGATGGCTCATATTCTCGTAGAGGATTATGGGATAATATCAGAGCTAATAAAGGATCAGGTAAAAAGCCTACTAAACAGATGCTAGAACAAGAACGTAAAATAAAATCTAAAAATAAATAAATATGTTTACCTACGACTTTATCCCTAATGTTGCTTCAGGGAAAAACAGAATAGTAAGATTTAAATCTTCTAAAAAAAAGAAACAAAATGGTGGTCAACTAAACCAAGCTGAGTTTGGTATGCAACAAGGTGGGCAACAAGATGAAGTTATGCAGATTATTCAGATGTTTGCTCAGATGAGTCAAATGGATCCTGCACAAATAATGCAACAACTTCAGAAGATGCCTCCTGAAGAACAGCAACAAGCTATTCAACAGATGGCTCAAACTTTACAACAAGGTGGTGGACAACAGCCTGATATGCAACAAGCTGCTATGATGTATGGTGGATATACAACAGGTATGTTTGCTGAAGGCGGTGAACCAAATGGTGGTATGGCTTTAGGACAAATGTCTGCAGTTTCAGACAAGATGAATAAACTACGTCAGTTTGTTTCTCCTGAACAAAACTTAGATCCATGGATAGCTTCTAAGCTTGCAGTTATGGATGATAGTGCTGCTGCTATTTCTGATTATATGATGTATAATCCTGAAGCACAAGGTGGTGAAGAAGAGATGATGGAAGAAGAAATGCCAGAGATGGGTAATGGTGGTTATACAGTGACTAGAAGTAGTGATCGTAAAGGTAAGACACATAAGGTGACAGGTCCTGATGGAACTGTTAAATACTTTGGTGATTCTAAATTAGGTCAGCATCCTAAAGATCCAGAAAGAAAAGCTGCGTTCTATGCTCGTCATAAAAAGAACTTAGATGGTAATCCATACTTTAGAGCGTTTGCTAGAAAGACTTGGGAAGATGGAGGTCAGTTAGATTATGCACAGTATGGTATGGAGAAAAATGATACTTATGATCCATACTCAGCTAAGCAAGCTCAGTCTCAACAGTATACTAATATGATGAATCAGCAACAAGGTAGTATGGCAAGAAATCTTTCTAATATGTATTCAGGATTAGAAGGTTCTTTACAGCAAATGGCTAGGGATAAATATGCAAAAGAGATGATGAGAACTTTTCAGAATCAGAGATCTCTTCAACAAATAAATAGCTCTGCTCCTAAATATAGTATGGATGCAGCAACTGGTAAAATAACTTTTAAAGAGCCTGATTTTAAAACTGATAATTATGCTAAAGGTGGATATGTAAATAACATGTATTACGCTCAAGGTGGTATGGAAATGCCACGTCAAGAAGACTTTCCTGATTATAATACTTTTTCTCAAGCTATGCAAGAGTGGCAAGCTACTGGTGACTATCAAAACTTTATGAATCCACCAGCTATGATGGCTGATAGTCTTCCTATAGCTCAACCTATGATGGGCGTACCTCCTGTACAAAATGTTGTGGCTCCTCAAGCTGCTCTTAATCCGTATGAAGGAACAAGTGTTTATGATTTTTTATCTGCACAGAATAAAGCTCCAGACTATGCTAGTAGAAAAGTTTTAGCTAGTCAGTTAGGTATTGATAACTATCGTGGTACAGCAGCTCAGAACTTACAGATGATGAAGATGTTAAAAGAAACTCCTAATGTTCTTCAATCATATGCCCCAAGTGCAGGAAGTAAATCGTCTCCAAAGACTACTACAGTTATTGATGAGCAAGGTAATCCTGTACAAGTGCCTGCTGATAGCACAAATACTTCTAGAGATACAACTAGTACTAAAGCACCAATAGTAATTCCTAAAAAGAAAGCTAATGAATCTGAAGATGGTTATATTGGAAAAGTAATAGGTATCCTTGGTGGCTTAGCTACTGTAGGTGGTTTAACCTATCTTGAATCACAAGCTGTAGTAAATAGTATTGCTAAAGGTGCTTATGACTTAAGTGGTCCTTCTAAAGCTAAATTAACTAAAGCAATTAAGAGTTTAAGAACACAAGCAGGTAAAACTGCTACAGAAGGAATTAAAGGTGTTTCTGATTGGTTTAATTCATTACCGGCACAACAAAAAAATATTCTTAATAATCTAGATGCTGCAGAAATTCCAGGAACATTAGCTAACACTAGACCAGGTACTGCAGCTAAAAATTTAGAAACTATAAAAATGTTGCAAGAAAGTGCAGCAGAAGCTAGTTTATTAAATAATGCTGAAGCAGCTAATGCTCTTTCAGAAGCTGAAGCAGAGCGTAAAGCTTTACGTAGCTTTAATGGACAGAAAGCTGCAGCAATTCGTTGGGGTAAACCTGTTCCAACTGCTCCTAAGTTTCCTTCACTTGGAGGAGCACCGGCAGCAGCTAAAGAAGGAAATGCTTTTATGAATGCATTAAGAGAAGCTCAATTAGCTGCAAAAGAAACTCCATGGATTAATACCACTATGAAATTTATGAAACGTATGCCTAAGTTTCAAGAAGGTGGTGAGCCAGATAGCATATGGGAAAATATTGGTGAGTGGATTGACCCAACAGGTTTATTATCTTGGGATGATGTACGTAGAAGTTGGAATGATCCTAGTCTAGATAAACCTTGGTATCAAACTCCTTTAGAAATAGCAGGAGCAATACCAATATTTGGTAAGCTTGGAAAAGGTGCTAAAGCTGTTGGTGCTGCAGTTGATGTTGCATCTAAAGTTGGTAAAGGAGCAAAAGAAGTTAAAGCTGCATCTACTGCAAGTAAAGTGTGGAAAGGTACTAAGAAAGGAGTTGGAACAACTCTAGATTTGGTTGGCGGATCTCTTCCTCAAAGATTTATTGATCAGAGTATTAATCCTCTAACAAGAGGTATGGGTGCTCTTACAGAAAGAGGTTTAGCTAACTTTCCTAAACTTTCATATGTTGCTAGAGGTATACAACCTTTTCAACAAGGTCAAAGATTTTGGAAAGGTGTAGGTGATGTTACAGGTCAAGGTCTTGGTACAATGCATGTACCTGCACCAGAACTTCAAGAACTTAGATTAATTACACCAGATGGTAAAATTATAAATACTAATACTGGTGACCCTAAAGTTTTAGAGTTGATGAATAAAGGTATGATTGATACAGCTGCAGCTAATTATAATAATACAGCTGGTGGTTGGAATTTAAAAGCTGGAGCTAAGTATAAAGGTGGAGGTTCTACATTTAGTGGTAATGCATTTTATGAAAATGGCGGTACTAACAATGCTGGCTTTAGAGCACTACCTAATTATGTACAAAACCAAATCTTATCTAACATGGCATATGGTGGAAATACTTCTGCTATGAGAAAAAAGGCTAACTTTGCTAAGCAAGAAGGTGGTCAGATTTTAGACGTTACTCAAGAAGAATTAGAAATGCTTCGTCAACAAGGTTATCAGTTTGAAATAATGTAATTATGAAAATACGCATCACAGGTAAGGGCTTACCTAAAGCTCAATATCAAAATAGTCAGATAACAAATCCAATTTCTGGAGTGCCTAGTATTACTTGGGGGAATCCTTCAGGTTTGTTTAGCAACTCTTTACCTCCTATACCAAATGTTACTACGGTTGGTCCTAGTGGTGTAAGAACTAATAATGGTGGATTTGGAAATCCCACTTTACAATTCCAGACATCTAATCAAGGTACGCCTTTATCAGGACAGCAAGCTCCAATTGTTCCTATCAAGAATATTGGTATCTTTAAACCTAATTGGGTAAATAAAAACCGTGCTCCTAAATGGCAAACAGCTATTAACAATACTATGACTGCTGGTCAGAAGGCTGCAAGTAATGTTCTTAGTACACCTACAGCTAAAACACTTGGTAAGATTGGTAGAGGTGTAAGTCAATTTGCTAATGTAGCTAATCCTATTCTTAACTATTTTGATGCTCAAAAGAAAGATAAAGCTAATTTAAACAGTATACGTGAAATGAATGCTGTAGAAAATCTTTATTTTGATCCTACTAAGTATCGTGGTGATTGGGATCAAGAAGGTATATTCAGACCTGATGAATTAGGTTTTGATAGTAAAGGTGAATACGTTAACGCTACATATGGACCTACCACTTATGCACAAGATGGCGGTACTATGTTAAATGACACAGACATGCAAAAAATAAGAATAAGAATCACAGGTATGCCTCAAGAACAAATGGCTTATGGTGGTCAAAGTAATTACGGTCTTGATCTTGGTCAAAGTAATGTATATGATACTATAAGTGATTCAAGAGCTGATAGTATCTCAAATACAATAAAAGAAGTACCACGTGACGAAGCTAATATAGAAGCTGAAGGTGGTGAAACTGTATACGGTGATTTAGATGGAGATGGTGGATTAGAGCATTCTAAAATTGTAGGTAAGCGTCATACACAAGGTGGTGTACCTCTTAAAGTACCAGAAGGAAGTTTTATTTTCTCTGATACTAAAAAGATGAAGATTAAAGATCCAGAAGTTTTAAAAGCTTTTGGTCTTAATGCTAAGTCTGGTGGATACACTCCTGCTGAGATTGCTAAGCGTTACGATATTAATAAATACAAAGCTGTATTAGAAGATCAGTATGCAGATGATATGTCTAAAGCTACAGCTCAATTGATGATTAAGAATTATCAAAAGAAGCTTGGTATGCTTGCTGTAATACAAGAAGCTATGAAAGGATTCCCTCAAGGTATTCCTGACGTGGCTGAATCAGTTATGAATGGTGGTGGTTCTGAAATGCAGGGTGGAGAAGAACAAGAAATGGGTGGAGAAGAAATGGCTTATGGTGGAGATATTCCTAAGTATCAAGGTGATCAAGGTGGTTCACAAGCAGGTGGTACTCGTTTAAACTCAACCTTTGAATTCTTAAGTCCGTTTACAAAAGAACTAGTTGGTAAAATCAATGAAGAACAAGATCTCAAACGTAGAAAGGAAGCATCTGCTAAACCTGAACCTAATCTTGTAATGAATCCTGATGGCTCTTATTATTATTCTAAGACTCAAGGAGATCCAGAAATGTTATATAATACAGCTACAGGTCAAAGAGCTCCTATTACAGATCCTGAGTATCCTAAATATATGGATCTTTTAAAGAAATATAATAGTAGAAAAAAACCTGGACAAAGTTATATTAATAATGTTTCAGCTGCTGATGCTGGTGAACTTGCACGTTTAGCTACTAAGTTTGGATTTAAAAGAGATGCTGAAGGTACAACTCCTGGTTATAGAGTTATTCAAGGATCTACTCCCGGACTTACATTTTCAACTAAGTCAACAAAATCTGGTGTAGCTGGATTCTTTGGTGGTTATAGTCCTGAATTATATGAGCGTAAAGTAGTAGAAGATGCTTTAGGACCAGAAGCTACTGCTAAATTAAGTCCACTTGAACTTCGTAAAACATTTTTTAAAGAGTTAGGTGTTGATACTACTGGTATTAGTGATGCAAAATTAGCAGATACTAAAAAGTTGTATACTGATAAAAACTTCTTTGAAAAATCTTTCTATCCTAAATTTACAAAAAGATTTGCTTCTGACTCATATCGTCCAGAAATGAAAGACGATATGTATATTGGAGCAGAACACTATGATGCTTTTAAAGCTAGACCAAAAGAAGCTGGCGTACCTGTAACAGGATATGTGTGTCAAGAAGGTCCTAATGGACGTACAGTTGTTCCATCTAGTTATATGGATGAGCAAGCTAGAATTTCTGCAGGTGCTTATGCAACTGCTGATGAAGCTGAAAAAGTATGTTCTACAAAACCTACTGAACAACCTAAGAAAGGTTATAGATGTCTTGGTGTTTTACCAGATGGTAAACCTAATGTTGTATATGATGAATCAGGTACATACGCTTCTGCTGATGAAGCTGCAAAAACTTGTGTAGCAGGAGACAAGGAGATCTTTGATTATATGACTCCTGATAAGAATACATTCTGGGCAGCTGCACAATTACCTCCTAAGAAGTATCTTCCTTGGAGAAAGAATGTACCATTTGAGCCAGGTAATGTAGTATTTGAAGATTGGAGAGCTAAAGCAGCTCAACGTTTTGCTAATCAATATGCTGCTCCATCAGAACAACTTGCTGCTTACACAGGACCTCAAGGTCTTGCTTCTAACTTTTCTTTCTTAGCTGGTCAAGCTGGAGAAGGTATTGGTCAAGATATTGCACAAGTGGATTCTCGTAATGTAGCTACAGCAAATGCTTTTGGTAGTCAAGAGAGACAACGTAAAGATCAATACAATCTTCTTAATGCTATGAACGCTCAAGATTATTGGAAAGATTACGTTACTACTAACCAACAGTTTGATAATGCTAATAGAGCATATATTAACAATTTAGTTAAAGCTGGTAATAACGCTTGGAATAATAGAATGAACTTAGGTATGCTTAATGCAGTTAACCCTGTATTTAAAGTAGATCCTAGAAGTGGTAAGTCAAACTTTACTAAGGGTTTTAGCACAGGTAAGTTTCCTGGTTATGCTGCTGCAAACACTGGACAAAAAGCTACAGATATTCCACAGTTAGTATCAGAGTATATGGCAGACAAAGGCGGTAGTGACTTAACATTTAAGGACTGGCGTGCTTTAAAATATGGTACTGCTTCTAGTGGTGTTGCTAATCCATATGCAGGAGGTCAACAACTATTACCAATGTATAATGCTTTACAACAAGGTAATGCTTATAGTCCAGCAATGTTCCAACAAGCTATGGAAGCTTGGCAGCAAAGACAAAATGATGAAATTTAATAAACTTCTTAAGTTTAGTTCTAAACTTTAAAGATTTTTTTGTATATTATTAATGTAGACTATGGCAACCTTTATACCAAATGTGACTGACTCCTTTCCCGAACCGGCCTTATATAGACCGGACTTTGGGTATATGGACAAAATGCTGAGTAGACGCCAGCAAATGTATGAGCGTGGATTTTCGGAAGTGGCGGGTAAGTATGGCGAGCTCACTAGAGAGTTAACCCATTCTAAAAACGTTCAGCAGCGTGATCAGTTTTTAAAAGAGTCTATGAACAATCTTAAGAACCTATCATCTATGGATCTATCTCAGCAGCAAAATGTAGAAGCTGCTAGTAGTGTGTTTGCTCCTTTCTGGAAAAATACTCATATTCTTGGAGATATGATGCTTACTAAGTTCTACAATCAACAAGAGAATATTGCTGAAGGTTTCCGTTTAAAAGATGGCGGTAAGGAATACAGTGATAATAATATCAATATTGTAAGGATGCAGCGTCAAGCTTTTGCTAAAGGTGATCCTATGGCTTATGGTCAGTATTATCAAAATAAAGAATACTTTAAACCTTATGTTGATGTAAAAAACTTTATGTCTGAGCAAATGAAGGATTTTAAACCTGATGATATTACCACAATGACTATGAAAGGGCTTTATTTTTATAGTGAACAAGATGCCAGTGTTAGACCAGAAGCGGTTAAAAGATTTTTAGAGAGCAGAATGAATGATAAAGTTAAAGAACAGATCCGTATTAATGCTGTTGTTAAATATGGTAATAATCCACAAGCTTTAATATCTGATTATGCTAATACAGCTTCTAGTAGTGTTAAGCAACTTGATGGAGAGTTAGATAGGGTTAACACTTATATGAAAACTGAAAAAGATCCTAGTGCAAAAGAAAAATTAACAGCTTATAAAACAGAACTTGAAAACTCTAAAAACGTATATACTGATCATTTAAATCGTATCAAATCTGGTGATACTAGTTTTATGGCTGGCAAAAGTAATGAGTTAGCTTATAACATTTCATACAATGACGAGATAAATAGCTTTGCTAACGCTCATGCTCGTAAAGTTTATAAGATGGACATTACAGCAAATAGTGCTGCTGTTGCTGTTTGGAAAGATGCTCAAGATGATAGAAGAGCTAATGCCAGAATGGATTTTGATTTCAAAATGAAACAGCTAGAAGCTGCTGGTAAGTTTGATCCTGTTCTTGCTACAGGTAGTTTTAAAGGCGGTACTCTTGATAATAATGTTGAGACTGTAGTAAAGAACTATCAAGCTGCAACTGTTAAAAAACAACAAGCTGTAGCTAATATAACTAAGTTTATGCTTGATTATTATAATACTGATGGTACTAAAGATGAAAATGATTTATTAACAGAGGCTGAACTAATGAAGAAACCAGAAGTTGTTAGTGCTTTTTTATTAAATCATAAGAATTTAGAAGCTGTACAAAACTATCAAAAGACAATTTCAAGTGCTAGTATTGCTGAACAGTCTTATCAAAATCTTTATAACTCTGCAAAACAAAAAGCTGCAGAAAAATTAACTCCACAACAAAAATCTGCTATACAAGCTAGTAAAGCTCAAGTTAGTCAATTAGGAGCAATAGTTCTAGTAGAGAATGGTAGATTTAAAAACTTTCAATCACAAGATATATTTGATGGATTACTAGCAGGAACTGTTAATATTAAATATACAGGCGGTGTTACTCAGCTAAATATTCAAGGTAAAACTTACACTCTTAATCCAAAAGGTAATGATGTCTTTGTAAGACAAGCTATTGAAAAAGTAAAAAATATTGAAGCTTTAGCTGGTAGAGTACCAGGAGCAGCTGAAGCATCTAAAAGTTATAATACATATATAGCAGATTATTTTAAAAACTCTTCTCAAGAGAATTTAAACTTTGAATCTTATGGTGATGATAGTAAACGTTCTAAAGCTAAAATTGCAGGTATTGAAAGTTTATTAGGTACTGCTATGACAGAAGGAACTATTAAAGTTTCTAATATTACTGAAGTACCTACAAAAGGTAGAGTTTATTTTACTTTTAACTCTAGTGACAATGCTAAAATAACTGTTGATGGTGCATTAGAAAAACCTACAGCAGAAAATGTTTTAAAAGTATTACAAGGACAAGTTGGTCCTGGTCAAACTGTTGGTCAAGATGTAAAAGGATTTTATTTAGAAAACCCTAATGCACCTGGAAGTTTACTTGCAGGTTTAACTGAGAATGAAAGAGTATTATTTGAAACAGATAAATATACTGGTGATGGTTATCGTTCTCCTTTTTATTTTCCATACGGTGAGTCTGTAATGAATGGTAGAATTCTTCCTCAGTTTAGATTTCAAAAAAATGTTGGAGCAGATGGTTCATCTTCTTATTATTTATTTCATGAAGATGGCGGTGGTATTATTGGTGGTAAATCTTATAGTAGTTTATTAGATTTGATGACTATGGCTAAAACCTTTACTCAAAGACCAGATTTATTACAGATTCAAAAAACTAAGTAAGTATGGCTGGTAAATTACAATATGGTCCTAAAGACTATAGGTTTGATTCAAAACCTTTGGATGTTTCTCCTATTTTTGGTGATGCACCTGAAATTAAACCAATGTCTGTAGACCTATCTGACTACTCAAGTTTACAGGATCTTCACGCCCAGTCTGATCAAATTCTTGATAAGATAAGTAGACAAATTAATCCTAATTATGGTAAAGCATCTAATAGAATTGATTACTATCCTGAACAACTTACTCGTAAATATAAAGATCAATCCTATGGTTATATTCCAGGTATAGATAATGATGATTATTATAGTGATCTTGATGCTTGGTATGAAAAATTAGGTAAAGGAGCATTAAGACTTCCAGCTTTAGTTACTACTAAGCTTGGTCAATCTTTAGGTTTTCTTGGTTCTCTTCCTTATGAAGCAGTAAATTCTATGATTAAAGATGGTCCTCAAAGTATTATCGCTAACTCAGCAGATAACGCTTTTAGTAACTACTTTAAAGATTTAGAAGAAAATGTTAAAATGGATTGGCTTCCTACATATAATTCAGCTGAAGATAGAAACAAAGGCTTCTTTGGTAGAATGTTTACTGATGGTGACTTTTGGATGGATGACGTAGTAGATGGTGCTGCTTTTATGGGTGCTGCTTGGATTCCAGGTATTACACTTGGTAGATTAGGACTAGGAAATAAAATAGTAGGAGCTACAAGTAAGGCTTTTGGTAAAACTTTACCGAACCCTAGTACTATTGCAAATGTAGAAGCTATTGGGGCTGGCACTGCTTATTTTAGAAATGCTCAAAAAATAGCTAGTGGTTTAGATAAATTTGCAGCATGGAGTACTGCTACAGCTTCTGAAGCTTTATTTGAAGCTAGCGGTATAAAAGATAATGTTTATAAAAGTTTAAGTACAAATCAATTTGGTCAACCTATTATTAATCCAGAAACAGGAGAGGTTTACACAGAAGATGAAAAGAAACGTATTTCTGGTGGAGCTGCCTATAGTGGTTTTTTAATGAATGCTGCTCTTCTTGGCGTTACTAACTTATTTGAATTACCTATTATTACTAAACAGTTTGGTAAAGTTACTGGTACTGCTTTAGGTTTAAGAGGTGGTGTTGCATTAGGTGAAGATTTAGCAGTTAAAACAGCTACAGGGCCTTGGAGTAAATTTTTACAAAGTAATTATGGTGCTATGGCCAAAGGCTTAGGTGCCGGTATATTACGTGAAGGTTTAGTAGAAGAAAATGCTCAGCTTGCAATACAAAGACTTAATGAGTTTTATGGTGCTAATGGTTTAGCTGTTGACTTTTTAGATTTCCGTACTTATGGTGAGTTTGGTAAGCAGTTTGGAACTCAAACTATAGATGCTCTTACAGGTAAAGACTCTGAGACAGCAATGAATATTGGTCTTGGTGGTTTATTGGGAGGTGGTATGACAACAATTGGGCCAGGCGGAAGTATGGCTCAAGCTAAACGTAATAAGATAACTACAGAACAAGCTGTAGATTTATATAATCAAACACAAGCAAACTGGCTTAAGTTTGGTAATATTTATAAAGAAGAAACAGTTCAAACTCAAGATGAGAATGGTAATGCTATTACAGAAAAAAGAATTGTTTTAGATGAAAACAATAAGCCTTTAGTAGATGAGGATAAGCTAGCTGGTATATTAGGATCTGTAAAAGCATATGGAGGTAAGATAAATCTTTCTGATGAATTAGAAGATGCTAATCCATTCTTAAGAAACTATTTAAGAGATGATGCTTTTAGAGACTTTACTCTTGCTCATATTAATGCAGGTAATGAAGCAACTCTTATGGGTAAACTTGATAGTCTTAGAAACTCAGCTCCAGAAGATTTAGCTAAGCTAGGTTTTGTACAAGGAGATAATTTTGAAGCTGACATTAATAGATATAAAGGTATTGCTGCAGCTATCATAGCTCAGAATAAAGCTATTAACTCAGACATTAGATTTGATAATAGTAGAGAAGACCAAGGTCGTAGATCAAAACTCACTGAGATTGCAAGTAAACAAGCAGTGTTAAGAGGTTTAGCCAACGAAGAACTTCGTGGTTATGAAACTCTTAAAGCTCAGTTTGTTGATTCAACTAACTCGTCTTTAAGTGATGGTTTAGTAGATCAGCTTAATGATATCCAGTTTAGAATAGATTCTCAAGAAGAGTATATTAAAAGCTTAAAAGATAGCGGTGCGGTTAAGCCTGCACAGCTTGGTGTACATGAGAATATTTTAGAAGAGTTAATATCCACTCAAAAAGATCTTCTTAAATATAATGAGACAAGTGCTCAAGAACTTAAGAAAGATGATGCTGGCTATTATAGTTATGAAAAGAGTGCTCGTAATGAGGCAGCTTTTGTTAATCCTATGATTAAAAGAGCTAGACTTAAAGGACAGCTTGAGAATAACATTGCTGCTTTAGGTAGAGAGTGGGGTTTATATGCGGACTTTAAAAATGGTAAAAAGAATTTCTTAGACTTTATTACTGAGCAAGTTGTTGAGCCAGTTAATAAAGTTATTGATGATAACAATGCTCTTATAGATGATGAGAATCTAGTTGATAATATTGACATAGATCAAATGGATTCAGACCAAGCTCAAAACATTGAGTTAGGTAAACCTTCTTTAGAATCATATCTTAAAGATAGATATGATGATATGAAAGCTAAAGGTACAGTGGTAGTTGATTATGATACTTGGCTAAATACTGGTTCAGCTAATAACTTGATTAAGTTTTATAATCAAAAGTATGGTACAAATGAACCGATAGTAGAGAAACCTGAAGCTGTAGAAGATGTTGATCCTGAACTAGTTACTGATGAAGAGGCTGATGATACATCTAAAGAGGTGATGGATGAGGTGGTTGATATAGAAACTGAAGATGAACTACCTCCCGGTGAGTTAGGTACGACATCTTTATCATCTTTGAAACTTGGACCTTATGTAATTAATGTAGGTGATACTATTAATGGTGAAGAGATAACATCTATTACTGATAAGATTGTAAAGCTTGGTGATAATATTCTATCTTATGATGAAGTTAGAACTAAGATTGATGCTTTTAAAGGTAGAAATATTATTCGTAAAGGTCAAACGACTGCTACAGAAGATGATACATTAGAGAACGGTGAGATAAAAGATGTCGCTGATACTAAGACAGATGTCGTTGCACAGAATAAGAACATTCAGAATCTTTTAAATAAAGACTCTGAAGGTGTACTTTACGGTGGTAGTGATAAAGTGATACAAGGTGGTACTAAAGTTAATAATACTAGTGAGCTTTATATTGTAGACTACAGCACTGGTAACAAGCGTGTTGACAGAAAGCGTATCGGTGCCAATCCTAACTACCCAATGGTATTAGGTACATCTACTATTAATGTTGGTACTAACTTAAGCTTAACTGTAGATCTTGACATTCAAGACTTTAAAGATCCTAACCGTGAAGATAGTAAAACTAGAAAGGCTAGTGACTTCTTTGAAGGAACTAAAATAAAGAGTTCTTCTATGGATGACTTTCCTATTCGCATAGAAGCAGATATAAATGGTGATCCTGTTTTGTTAGGTTACTACCCCACTGTAAAATGGTTGGAAGAAAGATGGCCTGATGGTAACACTAAGAACGTAGTAGAGTTTATAAACACACCTGATGGTGGTAGAATAAATAACCTAGAAGCTCAGGTAGAAATAGTTAAGAACTTAAGACAACAAATCTTTAAGGGTCATAATCAAAATAGTAACTATGGCTTAAATGTTATTGTTAACGGTAAGTCCAATGGTAAGCTTAGACTTAATGACAACAGTAGGTTTAACAAACTGTCTGAAGTGTTACATCCTGCTACTAAAATAGGTATCATCCGTAATGGTATGGTACATTTAGGTAATGATCAAATAGCTGATCCTAATACTATAATAACTGACTCTTCTTTATTTAATAATCGTGAGGGTCGTCCCGCAGCTTTAATAACTACGCCTACTGGTAAGTCTATTGTTAGTTTATTAACTGTTCCTAAACTAGCTCCTTCTCATCAGGAACTTATTGTCTCTGCTTGGAATGCTTTTCATGCTGTAAAGAATTCAAAAGATCCTTCCACAATTAAGGAACAAAATGATATTGTTAAAGCAATTTATGATACCTTTGATACACCGTTTGAACCTGGTACTGTTGTAGACTTTAATGTACTTAGAAACTATATTAATGACTATGTAACATTTGCAAGTTCAAAACAATATAACCCACTAGCAAAAGTTGGGACTAGCCAGTTAAATATAACAGAAACTGGTGAGCTTATTGTATGGGCGGTGAAAGATAAGTCAAAGGAAAAAGATTTAGTGATAGTTAAAAACCCTGCTGAGTTTTCAAAGAAACAAGATGCAATCCGTGAGAAACTATCTGAGCTCTACTACAATGTAAAAACAAGTACTGAGTTCTCACAAGGAATTAACTCTGATGCTCCTATGACTTTCTTAAGTGTAGTTGGCGGTAAGCTTTCAAAAAGCCCACAGCCTATAACTTATAATGAGTACATAATGAATATATTAGAAACAAACATTGAAAAAGGTAGACCAGTAGATCCTAAAGATCCAAGTAGTCCTTTTGTACATTTCTCTAATCCTGTAGTTACATTTGATGTAGTGGGAGATAACTCTGCTGCATTAGAAGACTTACAAGAAACAGAAACACCTACTGAACCAAGTATTGAACCAGCTGCTAATGAAGAAGCAGGGCTACTTGATATGTCATTAGACTTTGGTGATGTAGCTGAAGATATTGGTAATATAGATGATCTGATTGAACCAGATATGAAGTCTATAAAAACCTCATTAAAAGAACTGAAAAAATCTTGTGATTAATATGGCATGTAAGTACACATTTAATGGGAAAGAGTACACTGAAAGAGAACTCTTAAATTTAGCTAGCTCAGCTTCATCTTTGATGTCTGTACGTACACGTACTAATGACGAGATGATTGAGATTATGAAGAATCAAGCTAGTAATAGATTTGTAAATCTTGATCTCTTTACTCCATACCAAGAAAATAATTATATATCAGCTATTAGTGCTGATGTTATATCACAGATTGGTACATTCAAGCCTGGTGAAAAGGTGAAGCTTTCTCCTTCAGAAGCTTTTCTTAAAACTAAAGCACGCTTTGAGAACTCTCTTAAGGTGTATGACTATTTAGCTAAACAGTTAGATACGCCTGCTAAGTTAGATCAAGCTAGAAAGAACAAAGAGTATACTAAAAAGTTTCCTCAATTATTATTAGCTCCTACTACAGACGATCTTCTGTTAATGAAGTCTACTTATGGAAACATACTAGATAACTTTGATGGGTTTAAAACTAAAGTTAAAGTAAACCTTAGAAAGTTTGGTCTTAAGATTGAAGAGGGTTCTAATAAATTTCAAGAGTTAAAACTTGATGAAGAATACTATAGAAACATTGTTAATGAAGATGCTAACGTAGAAGAGATAACTGAAGACGAAAGAGTTATCAATGAGTCTTATGAAGATGGTAGTGCCTTTAGAGTTAATCCACGTGATACTGCTAGTACTCGTGTTAAGTTATTCTTTGCAACTGTTCCTTCTGGTGCAACAGGGGCTCTTGGTTTAAGAGAGTTTGTTACATATGATGATGTTATTGAAAACTTTTTAGAGATTGGTTCCGAACTTGAAAGTGTATCTTATGATGCACTACAAGCTGAGCTTTTACAAAGATCTAAAACTAGACCTTATTTAAAGAATGTAGCTGCAATGATTGCAGGCTTACAGAAAGATAATAACACACAACTTCTTAATGAGATATTAACCTTTACTAATAAATCTTTTCAAGAACAGATTTTAGTTAAGTGGAATGCTGGCGGTACAACTGGCGTTAACGTTGAAATTATTAAGTCAAACCGTAATACGGTAATTCGTCAAATATATAATGATTGGTTAGAACAACAGAAGACTTCTGATATTATTACTAATAAGAACGGAGAGCTTGTTGTTAATACAAAAAAGGCAGCTGAGCTAAAGAAAACTTTAGATGAGGCTGTAGCTGGTGGTGTAGAACAAAAGAAAGCCTGGGTTAAATCCTTTATGGCTACTATTGGTGTAACATACACTGATGAAATGCTTGACACTTTAGAAGAGGCAGCTAACAATGGTGAGTTCAAGAAGAACAATCTTAACTCTAACTTTGCACAGTTATTTCTTTCTAATAACCTATTTAGTATTCTAGTAAATAGATATAATGTTGCTCCTACTGGTAAGGAAGAAGTAGGTTATGATGATGCTAACAATGCTTTAAAAGATGAATTCACTTCTTTTAGTAAGCTAGCTGAGATTTATTATCGTCACACTCCTGGTAGATACCACACTGGTTCTTCACGTAATGGTGAGAACAAATCTATATATGCTTATATAGCTCCTAGTTATCTAGAGCGTATTAAAAAGAAACTTAATTATAGTAAGACTTTCTTAGATACTGTACTTAAAAGATCTTTTGCTAAAAACTCTAAGGTGTTACAAAAATATGCAGCGTCTAAACTTAGCGGTGCTAACAATGTAACTCTTGATATATTCTATGCTGATAGCTTAAAGAAAGATAAAAAGAATCGTGATGGTGTAGTACGTAAGAAACAGTCCGTAAAAGAACAAATGTTTGAAGCTATTATTAAGCATCAAAATGGTGGTGGTAAAACAGGCTATTATAATATCTTCACGCTATCTGATAAAACAGTTACACCTGTATTACATATAGATAAGTATAAACTTAACGATAAAACTCAGGGGCGTACTGCTAAAGACTTGATTTTTAAACAGTCTGCGGATATAAAAGAAAGCTTTGACTTTGGTGAGACTTTCAAAACTGAACTTTATAACTTAGTTGAATCTGAGATTAATCGTATTGTAGATTATTCTAAACAACTTAAAGCTGGTAATAAACTTAAGCAAGCTAACTTTGATAAAGCCTTTGAACTATTTTATTTGTTTCCTGAACTAAATAAAAGCTCTAAAGATATTACTGCTGAGAAACCTGAAGAGGGTAAAAGACTTGAAGAGATAAGAAACAGA
>Ga0208082_1000211_pt1 | contig 17452 bp, 15 predicted proteins | sample LakMenE09Jun09ns_FD_150683 | JGI IMG/M metagenome (GOLD analysis project Ga0208082, IMG submission 150683) | Freshwater microbial communities from Lake Mendota, WI - 09JUN2009 deep hole epilimnion ns (SPAdes) | ecosystem: Environmental > Aquatic > Freshwater > Lake > Epilimnion/Euphotic zone ... | reverse complement strand
AGCTCCTTCGGATCAAGCTGCAAGCCCGTCCAGCTGCGGATGGCCACCTTGTAGAGCTCGGCGCCATTTGGTGCGGAGCAGAGGCCAGGCACTTCGCGCGCCTTGGTTCGGTAGCTGCCGCTCACCGCCTCGTAGTAGCGCTTGATCTGCGGATCAACGTACTCCGCAACGATCTTGGCGAGCTCGGCTCGCTCGGCATCGCCTGCCACGTTGGCGGCGGTGACGATTGGCGACTGGTCTGCCGGGATCGCCATCAGGCCATCAAGCTGAGCGATCAGTCGCTCGGTCGAAATCTTGGATGCGACAAGGCCGCGCTTCTCGGCCTCATGCACGTGCTCGATTGCCCCGTCCATGAATTTCGGGAAGGCCTTGAGTCGGCTCACCAGCTTGGCGAACTTCTCGGGGGTCTTCGCATCCTGGAAGGTGACGATCTGCGGCAACATTGTTTGCACGCCATCCATGTGGTCGACCGCGGAGAGGAGGTCCAAGCGGTGATCGTCCTTCTCGATGGCGATTGAGCCGCCAACGACGATCAGGTCGCGCGTGATCTTCCACTCAATGTCGAGCCCCTCGTCGCCAATGGCCTTCGCCGCCTTCGAATACTTCTCCCACATGGCGCGGTCGCGCAGGCGCGCAGCGTCAGAGGTGTCGTCGAGGGCGCCGTCGTCCACCTCAATGCCGAGGAAGGTTCCCCAGATTGGAGAGTGCGAAAGCATCTCCTTCCAGAGGTCATCGGCGAGCGTCTTTACGGCCTGGTCGTTCGCGGACAGTGGCTTCGACACGATCTGGGCTCCTCCCCGGGGTTCCGGGACTCCTGCGCCCAAGTGCTGGGCGCCTCCCGCTCAGGATACGGCTTGTGCCCCTTCTCGGGGGTGGCGGGGGCGCAGGGCGAGGTGCAGGAGGAGCCCGAGTGGCCCGAACATGAGGGCGAGCGTGAGCGCCGCAATGCGCAGCGGCGCGCCGACGCCTCGGCTGAGGCCATCGAGCCAAATGAATCGCCCCGCAATGAGGTCGAAGGCGAGCACGTGCAGCCACACGGCGAGACTCCCCTCTGGGGTCGCGAGTGAGGCCGAGATTGCACTTAGCGTTGGGTTCAGCAGGGTCTCAAGAATCGCACCGGCGCTGGGGATCACCAGGGCTGCATAGATGAGTCCAATAGCAACGACGGGCCACGGGGTCATCATGGTGCGCCGAGTGACCTCTGCGTTCGGACGTACGGCCATCAGGAACCAGAACGGCCCAACGCCGACCGTTGCAACGAGGAAGAGTGCGCTAAGCACATCAGCTGAGAGGTTCATGATCCACTCCTTTTGGCGTTTCGCCACGTTCTACGCCCCAGCCCATCGAGCCGAGGTCAAGCTGTGCAGCATCTCGCGCGGGCGGCTCGGCGCCGAGGTGCCCTTCGAGATCTGCGAGCCGCGGCGACGCCAGACGGGCGAGTGCGGCGACGCGGTCTGCGGCGAGCAGATGCCAGTTCCCCGCCTCCCACGCAGCGCTCAGTCGCTCGTCGCGCTCTAGGCGCAGCTGCAGCAGTGGCACGAGCGCCGGCGCAAGAACCAGGAGTCGAACCACTTCGCGGTCACTCGCAATCAGCGCATGGCGCTGCAGCAGTAGTTCGCCGATCGGGAGAGGACCGGTAACGACCTCACAGAAGAGGAGTACACGACCGCGACGGTAGAGGACTGCGTCAACGGCATCGTATGCATCGCGGTCGGATCGAAGGCGAAGCGGCGGCGACGAATCAATTGGATCGACGGTGGTGCGCGCTCCAAGGGTGCGTCCCGCGACAAGCGTGGATGCCAGTGCGGGCGCAACGGAAACGTGCAGTCCCATGCGGGGGCCCAACTCAAGCAAGCCAGCAATCGTTGCCATGCGCTCCTCTTCGATGACATCCAGAGCACGGAGTGGGCGTCGCACCCCATCAACCACACGTGTATAGGCGTCCAGCATCGTGCTGCGCAGCTCTGGGCTCATGCCGACCAGATCGGCATCAAGTGCCACGAGTGCCTCGTCGACGCCCTCCCCTGCCTCGGTGGCGCTCACGAGCGCAAAGGCGGCGGCATCGGCGCGGTCAGCGGCTGGGGTTGCCAGGCGCTCACGCTCAGCGCGCCCTTCCACAAAGATGCGCCCCTCAGCCACGGCGATGAGCTGGTCAAATGATCCGGCGGGCCGGAGCGTCGCATGGAGTTCGGCAACGCCGCGCAGCTCTTCGGCGAGCGCTGCTGCGTCGAGGAGCTCTCCTGTTGCGTGTGCTGCGCGGGCGCGCGCGGCGGCATACGCAGGGAGGAGCTGTCGCGGCGTAACGGGCTCGCCATGCGCGACGACAAGGTCACTCATCAGCGCGATCTGACTGCGGACCTGTAGCCCCTTGGCCCCTGGCTCGCTCAATCGCACGGTGACGGTGAGCCCAGGGGTGTGGTCATCGTCAAGACGCCGGGTAACGGTGCCTGCCGCACCGGCAAGGCTGATCGCCGTTAAGACGCCAGCTAACTGAGAGGGGTGATCATCAAGATCAATCACTAGGAGCGGGTCATGACGCATCAACGGATTCATCGCGACAAGGAGACGCGCGAGCGCTGCAGAGATCGTTACGGCATCGTTGGATTGCAGCGCAACGAGCAGCGGGTCGGGCTCACCCTGTTCGCCAGCCCAACGCGCGGCAATCGCACGATCGCTGAGTTCCTCGGCGCTACCGCCCACGGTGACGCGCAAGAGCGCGACACGAATCGTCGGAGTGCGCGTCACGAGTGTTGCCAGTGATGCGCGCGCCGCGGCTCCGCCGCGCACGACGATCGCGCCACCCCCCGGATAGGTCAACGCGGAGAGATCGCTGCTCATGGTGAGCTGCGACGGGAGGGGCTGAGCGGTCAGGTACATGCGCCGACGGGCATCAATGGCATCGAGCAGCGCCTGCCATGGGGCGATCTCCCACCAGGTTCGTCCGGCGCGCTGTGGCCGAGCCATCGCCGCGGCAGCTTCGCTCACGGTGAGGCGCAGCGCCGCCAGCATTGCGGCGCCCTCGCTTGAACGCTCCAAGGCGCTGCTCAGCGCATCGAGCGAGCGCAACTGTCGGGTGCTCCAACGGGCTGCCGCGCCGTCAACTGCGCCGGCGAAGCGTCCGTCAACTCGAGTGCGGACCGCAGGTTCTAGGAGCGCAGCAGAGGCAACCTCGTTCGGGAGCATGGCCGCAGCGTCACCACCGCGCCGGCCGAGCGCGCGACAGGCGGCACAGGTGGCGCGGCGCGCCGTCGGTTGCCCCCGCTCCTGATCGGCATCTAGCGCCTCCTCCCAGCGCCACGCGGCAACACGAACGGCCTGCCCGCATGCCGCACAGCTGCTCTGCCAACCGGCGTCGAGCGCCTCTGATGCAGCGGCCAGCAGCTCCGCGGCGGCCGCCTCATAGGCGCGCACCGTTGGTGGTCGAAGCTCGGCGGCAATCGTCCACTCATCCATCGCATCGCGTGCATGGAGAAGGCTGCGGTGCTCACGTCGCGCGCTCGCCAGCGCCAAGGCGCCACTGCGCGCAGTGAGATCAATCGTGAGTTGGTCGCGTGCTGGTACGGCTGCAGTTGTTGCGGACAGCGCGAGTGCGGCGGTAAGTCGGGCGGCGCTGCGATCCACGTGAACGCCCTCCGCCTACCTTCGACTAATCGTCGTTGTTGCTGCCAGCCTCTTCGCTCTCAGGAAGGAATGCGTCGTCAGAGGTCTTCTCTGGCGGCTCAACGCTCGGTCGCTCTGCGACTGGCGTCTCCTCTTCGTACGTATCCTCATCATCGTCGCCGAAGCCCTCGTCATCGCGGAAGAACGAGCCCTTCGTGTATGGGCGCTCGTCACTGGTGCGCGTGGCGGTTGGGAAGGAAACCTTGCCAACATTGCCGGCGCTCACGTGCTCTTCGCGAATGATGATGCGAATATCACCACCGCTGATCGAGGTGATCCCCGAGGTGTAGCTATTGCCGTCGCCGATCAGCTTGACGAGTCGTGCAGCGATGCGCGGCTCGACACGACCGATCTCAACACCGTTCGCCTTGGCGATCAGTCGATTGCCAAGAACGATCAGCTCAACCGAGTCGCCAGGATTTACCTGCGCGAGGGTTCCGGCGTCGGCAACATTCGTGAGTGCGGCGAACCCGGTGGTGCCCGCCTCTTGAATGAAGATGCCAGCAGGCGTTGTCGCACCTTCAGTGCTCGCGGTGGTCTTCTTGCCAACCTGCTTGATGAGGCCCTTCAGGCGCTCAAGGTTGCGCTCGGCAATGCGATTGAGTGGATCGAGCGCGAGGGTTGCCTGGTACTCCTTCTTCGAGCCGGCGAGGTCGCCCTGCTCCCAGAGGCACTTGGCCAGGCGGTTCTGTGCCTCGACGCGCTCCTCAACCTTGATGGTGTCGCCGAGGGCGAGGATCGCAGTGTTCGCCTCGCTCGCATCTTTCCAGCGTCCTTCGGAGGCGGCCTTCAACGCGATGTCGGCCTGCTCCTTGGCGGTGCGGCTCGGCTTCTGGGTGGTTGGGGTCTCGTTGGCGAGGGTCACGGGCGCCTCCTCAATTCAGTGCATGCGGGCTGATGCCCCCCGCTATGACGTTGGGGAAGGATAGCCGATCGCTAGCGACCGACCCCGATCCAGAGGAGGGCAACCCCTGTGGCGAGCGTGAGGGCGAGGATTTCGAAGATCAGGCGTGGGTCGCGGCGCTCCCCCTCGGGGGTTGCCGCCCAAATCTCGCGGGCATAAAAGAGGACGGCGAGGCCCGCTGGTCCAGCGAGCCGCGCGACGCCGACGGTGGCGAAGAGGATGGAGGCGGCACCGTTCAGCGCCGCAGCGCCGAGGGCGTCACGCACGATCGCCGAGGTCCGCTCGCGTCGAAGGCTCGACATAGCTGCAGCGAGGAGGGCGGCGACGGCGGCGCTGCCAATGCCAACGGCAAGGACGGCGAGGGGCCCAACAGGGTCTGGCCGCGCCGACGGGGTACTCGGGAGCGTCACGATGCCTGGGACCAGGGCCGAGATGCCGATGGAGGCGGCGAAGAGGACCAGGGTGAAGACCGCCAGGCTCACCACACGATCGCGGTGGAGTGAACCGTCGCTGCTGCGGCGCAGGCGCAGCTCCCACTCAATAACGGCGCGGAGGATGCCAATCCCTGCGGTGATCGCGATGACTAAGCCGATCCCCGTGGGGACGAGGCGCACCACGCCCGCAATGGCGAGGGCGATCAGGCCGCCGAGCACCACCTCGGTACCCATTGGTAGGTCGCGTACCTCGGCACGGCGGACGGCGTTCACCCCGACCGCACCAAGCAGGGCGGCGGCGGCACCAGCCAAGACGGTTCCAGGGCCGGTCGCGAAGTGGGCGACCCCGGCAGCGACGGCAACCGCAACAATCGTCTCCGCCCAAGGGCGCGAGACTTCAACCTCGCCGAACTCTGCCGCCGTATCGGTGAGGGCAGCAAGGCGCGCCGTAGCGAGGGAGCGGCCGCGGCGACGGGGCGATGGTGATCCAGTCATATGGTCAGGTTAGCGCGAGCGGGGGCTCCCGCGTAGACTCCTCGTGACCGCAGGAGCCGGCGCACAGTATTGGAGGGCAGCATGCTCCACCTCTCACGACTCATTGGACAACCCGTGCGCGACAGCAGCGCCGACACAATCGGCGTCATTGACGACCTCATCGCCGCAGTGGGCACGAGCCACCCTCCAATCACCGGGCTCGTGGTCCGAACCGGGCGCCGTCGCATCTATCTCGGCTGGGGCAGCGTGGAGCGCATGGATGCCGCAGGGGCCACGATTTTGGCGACGCGCGTCAACATCAGTCGCTTCCGACGCCGCGACGACGAGATCCTGCTGAAGGGCGACCTTCTCGATAAGCAGATCGTTGACATTGACGGCCGCAAGGTCGTGCGCGCCAACGACGTGATCCTCGACTTCGTTGAGGGGGCGATGCGCCTGGTCGCCGTCGATGTTGGCACCGCTGGACTGCTGCGCCGACTCGGCCTCCCTGACAACTGGATCAATCGCCTCTCAGGCGAGCAGTCGCGCGTCGCCTCGTACATTGACTGGGAGGATGTGGACCCGCTCGGCTCCACCATCGCCAGCGTTCGCCTCCGCGTGCCACACGCCGGTCTCTCCGAGCTGCACCCGGCCGACCTTGCGACCATTGTTGACCAGCTGACGCCGCGCGACCGCGCCGACATCTTCAACTCCCTTGATGAAGAGGTCGCCGCTGAGGCGCTCGAGGAGTTGGAGCCGGAGACGCGCACCGACCTGCTCGAAGACTTGGAGCCAGAGCGCGCCGCTGATCTGTTGGAAGAGATGAGCCCAGACGAGGCGGCCGACGCTGTTGCCGAACTCTCGCCACTAAGCCGCAAGGAGATCTTGCGCCTGATGACGAAAGAGGAGCGCGACGATGTGCAGGAGCTGCTCGCACACCCAGAGAAGAGCGCCGGCGGCTTGATGACCACCGAACATGTGGCGCTGCGCCCGCAAGCGACCGTCGCCGAAGCGCTCGCCGCCATTCGCCGTCACGAGCCCGATGCCGAAGTTGCCTTCGCCGTGTATGTCGTCGACGGCAAGCGACGGCTCTTGGGTGAGGTGACGCTGCGCGACCTCGTGCTCGCGACACCGAGCACCACTGTTGGTGAGCTGATGGAAGACGAGCCGGTTGCCGTTGAGCTGTTGGCGCACTCCGATGAGGTTGCCCGTGTCGTCACGCGCTACGGCCTGGTGGCCCTTCCCGTGGTTGATGCCAACCACCGGCTCATGGGCGTCATCACCGTGAGCGACGCGCTCTGGGATGTGCTCCCTGAAGAGTGGCGCCGTGAGATGCCACGCCGCCTGCATGCCGACAGCCTCGCCGCGGCAGGACCGCAAGAGCTGCCCACGCGCACAACGGCGAAGCGCGGCGCAAAGGCGCCAGCGAAGCCACGCAAGGGGCAATCGCGAAAGAAGAGTTCGGTGAAGCGTGGCTAGCCTTGGCCTGCGTGATCTCTTTCGCCGTCGCCGCGGCCCACTCGCCTTCTTGGCGGTCGTTGGGCCTGGCCTCATCGCGGGCGTCGCGGGGAACGATGCGGGCGGCATCACCACCTACGCGACCCTCGGCTCGCAGACCGGCCTGCGCTTCCTCTGGATTCTGCCGCTCACCGCACTGCTCCTTGCGCTGGTGCAAGAGTCGGTGGCACGCCTCGGCGTCGTCACTGGGCAGGGCCTCTCAGACCTGATCCGCGAGCGCTTCGGCGTGCGCTGGGCACTCTTCGCCATGGTCGTCTTGCTGCTCGCGAACCTTGCGAATACCGTCGCGAACGTTGCCGGTGCCGCATCGGCGATGGCGATCTTCAACGTGCCGATCCTGCTGACCGCACCACTCTCTGCCCTCATCGTCTGGTTGCTTGTGGTCTACGGCAGTTATCGCAGCGTGGAGCGAATCTTCTTGGCGCTCACCGCCGTCTTCTTGGCCTACATCGCCGCCGCACTCTTGGCGAATCCAAACTGGGCGGCGGTCGCCTCATCGCTCACGACGCCGAGCCTTGCCGGCGTTTCGGGGGCTGAGATGCTCCTGCTGGTGGCGGTCGTTGGTACAACCGTGACGCCGTACATGCAGTTCTACCTGCAGTCTGCGGTCGCCGAGAAAGGGATCGGCGTTGAAGATCTCGGTGCCGCGCGTGCCGACGCGATTCTTGGCTCCATCTGGACAAACTTCATCGCCGCCTGTGTGGTGATTGCCACGGCGGTTGCGCTCGGTTCACTCGGTAAGCCGATCGGCTCGGCCGCTGAAGCGGCGGTCGCCTTGGAGCCGCTCGCAGGTGAGTTCTCGAAGATCCTCTTTGGCGCTGGTCTCTTTGGCGCAAGCTTGCTGGCGATGGCGATCATGCCGCTCACCACCGCCTTCGCCCTCTCTGAGGCGTTCGGCTTTGAATCGGGTGTCGACAAGCGCCTGCGCGAAGCGCCGATCTTCTACGGCATCTTCACCGCGATCTTGGCGATTGGCGCAATCGTGGTGATGCTCCCTGGGCTGAATCCGATTGGCGCGATCATCAGCAGCCAGTACCTGCAGGGGCTCTTCCTACCGATCGTGCTCGCCTTCATCGTGAAGCTCACGAGCAGTAAGTCGCTCCTTGGTGAGCATGTCTCGCCGCGCTGGTTGCGCCTGGTTGGCTGGGGCTCCGTGGCGATCCTCACCGTGCTGAACGTGGGAATCGTGCTGGTCAACGCTCTCGGCCTCGCCGCCTAAGCGAGTTGATTCGCGCTACGGCGCGACGGGTGGCCCTTCGTTGAGGTGACCAGCCACCGGCCCAAAGTACGGTGCGAGCCAGGCCTTCGTGCAGCTGATCGTTGACGCAAGCTTCGCCGACGTTGGGGCGAATCGCATCTTGGCTCCGGCAAGCGCACACTTCTTCGCGCTGTCGGTGCCACCCGTCATTAGGAGTGATTTCCAGCCGCCCGCCACATCGGGACCGAGCTCAAGTGCTGGCTGCGCGAACGCGATCACGTTAAAGATTGCCTCAACGTTTGCCGTCGTAATGGTGCCGCGCACGAGCGGTGGCCCCTTCGGGTACCAACGTAGATTCATCAGGGAGGCGAGTGCGGCAGCAGTGTATCGCCCCGCCTCGAGAACTCGCAGTGTGATCCCTGCAACGAGTCGCGGGTGACGCAGCGCGCGTGGCCCCACATCATCATATTTTCGTGACCGCCCAAAGCCGGTCCACAGGCTGCTCGGCACGCGGAACGAGCAGCTCTCCTTTGTAGCCGCGCTGAGCGGGATCGTGATGTCGCATGATCCCTCAACGAAGTACGGGCTCGTAGTGCGCACCGTCTTGGTTGTGCTCGGCTCCTTGCAGTTGGCGTAGCTCCACCCAATCACCTTGCTGCTCGGGTAGTTGTCGGCGCGGCCCGGTCGCAAGAAGAGGAGGTCGCCATACATGGCGTTTGAGGCAAGCATCCGATCAAGATAGGAGGAGCCGCTCCCCTTGATCTTTCGAATGGCATCGGTGCGGCAGGCGGCGAACCTCGTCTTCTCATCCAACTGCACGATGGTGTCGGCGGGGGCAATTTGATCGAGCATGACACCCATGATGTCGGAGGTGCCGAACGTGGTCAGGGTCCAGTCATCAATTTCAATGCCGAGTCCCCAGGCAATGTTCTGCGTCATTAAGTCAGCCGCAACGATGCTGCGCTCCCAGGCGAGCTTCTTATCCCACGCGGTTCGCTGGCTCGCGGTCATGTTGGAGCGCGCGCACTGCTGGGCGCGCACGATCATGGCGTTGATCTTGTCGGTGAAAATCTTGGAGCCGGCACGGCAGAACGACTTGGCCAACGCCGGCTTCAGTGGGAAGCCGTAGAGATCGCGCGGAATGCTGTACGCAGCGGTCTGACCACTGAATGGGTCAACGGTGAGGAGCATGATCACGTCGGTGCGCTCGGAGCCGAGCTGATCGCGCGGTACGCCGGCCGTCTTGTCGTTGGTTGGTGACCATGCGTAGGTTGTTGGCCAGGTCCAGTCGGTGGCACTTGTCGTTCCCTTACCGCAACGCTCGGCAGTCTTGTCCTTTAGTGGTCCGGCGCAGCGCTTATCGCTCCCGAGGAAGAGGAGCGTGTAGCGCCCATCGGTGCCGAGGATGTTGGTCGGCGTGGCGGCAGCGGGGCTCGGTGGCGTGCTCGCCCAGATGACGGTGGCGGTGAAGATCGTCGCCAGCAGCGCGACAGCGAGTGCGTACGGGCGGGCGGTACGAACCATTACATCATCACCAGGCCGCCGTCGACGCCGAGCACCTGCCCGGTGACGTACGAGGCCTCGCGCGATGCAAGGTAGATCACCGCGGCGGCGATCTCGTGTGGTTCGCCGAAGCGACCGAGTGGAGTTGCTGTCTTCACTCCCTCTTTAATCGCCTCTGGAAGATCGGCGGTGAGTTCGGTGACAATGAAACCTGGTGCCACCGCGTTCACGGTGATGCCGCGGCTGGCGACTTCGCGGGCCGTCGCCTTGGTGAGGCCGATCATGCCGGCCTTCGCGGAGCTGTAGTTCGCCTGGCCAGCGTTCCCCGCCTGGCCCGAAACGCTGGTGATGTTGACGATGCGGCCACTCTTGGCGCGCAGCATCTCTTTGACTGCGGCCTTGGTCATGTAGAAGGCGCCGGAGAGATTCGTGTCGATGACCTCGCGCCACTGCTCTGGCGTCATGCGCAGAATCAGTGTGTCGCGGGTGATGCCGGCGTTGTTGACGAGCAGGTCAACCTTGCCGAACGACTCCATCGCCTTCGCCACCACGGCGACTGCACTATCGGGATCGGCGGCGTCGGCCTGCATTGCAACCGCCTTGCGACCCTTGGCGGTGATCTCAGCGACCACGGCGTCAGCGGCGGCGGTGTTCCCCTTATAGGTGATCAGCACGTCGGCACCAGCATCGGCCAGGGCGACGGCGATGGCGCGGCCAATGCCGCGGGCGCCTCCGGTGACGATGGCGGCGTATCCGTTGAGCTCAAACATGGAACCTCCTCTGTTGGGGTTGTCCTGGCTAGTGTCGCGCTTAGCGGCCCTTTGCGTCTAGCAGTGCCTTGAGCGCCGCTGGCACCTCGGCCGCCTTCGCTCCCCCCTCAGGGCGCTTGATCTTGATGGTGCTCGGGTCAACCGCAGCGGCTCGCGCACCGTGTGCGGGATCGGCATCCCAGCGCGTCACGAAGGCTCCCGAGGTGTAACCCCCACCGAAGGCAACGGTGCAGAAGACATCGCCCGGCTTCAGTCGACCGCCGGCGACCGCCTCAGAGAGGGCGATCGGAATGCTCGCCGCCGAGGTGTTTCCGTAGCGGTCGAGGTTGACGAAGATCTTCTCCATCGGGAAGTCGATCGCCTTGGAGACGTGTTCAATGATGCGCAGGTTCGCCTGATGCGGGATGACGAGATCGACCTCGGGAACGGTGAGCCCCGCGCGCTCGATCGCCGCCGTTGCGACTGCAGCCATGGTGCGCGTGGCATACACGTAGGTCTTCGCGCCATCCATCTTGATCAACGGATCGGCGTCGTCACCTGAGCCACCAGGGATCCAGAGCGCAAACGCCCCCGACGGATCGGCGGAGAGCTCGAAACTCAGCGTGCCTGGTCGTGTCGCAATGTTCTGGTCGTCGTGTAGATCAAGTGCATCCAACACGATGGCGCCGGCGCCATCGCCAAAGAGGACGCAGGTCGAACGATCGCTCCAATCAACCACACGCGAGAGGGACTCAGCGCCAATGACGAGTGCGCGCTGGCCGAGGCCGGCGGTGAGGAAGCCGTGCGCCACGGCATACGCGTAGGCGAAGCCGGAGCAGGCGGCAGAGAGATCGAAGGCGGCGGCACGATGGCTACCGATCGCCTCCTTCACCAGCACCGCGGTGCTCGGCATCGGATGGTCTGGCGTGAGGGTTGCTACAACGATCAGGTCAACAGAGTCGGCGGAGACGCCAGCAACGGCGAGAGCGCGGGCGGCGGCAATCGCCCCCATCGATGCGGTGGTCTCACCATCACCGGCAATGTGGCGTTCGCGAATGCCGGTGCGCGTGCTGATCCACTCGTCACTCGTCTCAACGATCTGCTCGAGGTCGGCGTTGGTGACGACCGCCTTCGGTACCTCGTGACCCCAGCCAACAATGTGGGTCGTACGATTTGGGAGCGCGGCTAGGCCGGTCTCGCCACCAATACGTGTGGCGTCGCCGTTCGTCGCTGGTCCACTCATGCTGGCTCCAGTTCAATGATTGGCGTCTTCGCCTTCACCAGGAGTCCGTCTTGCGCAATGATGCGCACCACACGACCCGCCTTGTCGCTCTTGATCTCGTTGAAGAGCTTCATCGCTTCGATGAGGCCGATCGGCTGCCCAACGGCCACGATCGATCCGACACTAACGAGCGGTGCAGCACCCGGCGATGGGGCGGCGTAGAAGATGCCAGTGAGTGGTGCGTTCACAACTGGGCCGCTCGGGGCGGCTGCGCTCGCTGGCGCTACTGCAGGCTTTGTTCCCGTTGGTAGCGGCACAGGCGCGGCGCTGGCAGTGGATGGTGGTACGGCGGCGCCAGCCACCACCACGTGGCTCCCCTGCACGGCGCTACGGCTGCGCACCACCACGCGCGTGCCGCCAGCGGAGAGCTCGACTTCGGCGAGGCCGCTCCCGTCGGCGACGACGGCGAGACGATCGATGATCTCAATAAGGGCAGCGTCGTCGGTGGTCAGCGGCAGGTTGGCCGGCAGGCGAACGCCACTGCGGCTCTCCCCCTTCCGCGGCCGAGGCGGCATGTTCTGCACGGGAGCGGCGGCTGCTGGCAGCGCGCTTTCGATCAGTCGTGAGGGGTCCCGCGGCGCGAGTCGCTCAATCGCTGGAGTTGACGGCGGAGTCACGTCGCTCGCTGGGGCCACCTCAGGTGCGTCGCCGCGCGCGCGGCGTGCCGCGTCACGTGCCGCCTCAAGGGCACGACGTGCGCTCTTCTGGAGGCGAACTCGGCGCTTCTCCGGCATCACTTCCCCTCCCACTTCGCAAAGACCAAGGCAGAATTTTGACCGCCGAAGCCAAAGGCATTCACGAGCGCGAGGTTCACCTGCTGCGCTGCTGGGGCACCCGTGACGATGTTCAGACCGACGGATGCTGGATCTGGTGCGGTGAGATTCAGCGTTGGGTGCACCCGACCATCGCGCATGGCGCAGATTGTGGCGATGGAGCCGAGGCCGCCGGCGGCGCCGAGCGTATGGCCGATAGCGCTCTTCGTGGCGGTAACGTTCGCGCGCGAATCTTCGCCGAGAATCGTGCGGATCGCCTCGAGCTCCGCCTTGTCGCCCTCTGGCGTTGAGGTGGCATGTGCGTTGACGTGATCAAGTTCGGCACCGGTGCGACCCGCCTTGGCGAGTGCGCGACGTGCGGCGCGAACCGCGCCAGAGCCACCAGGCGCTGGCAGGGTGATGTGTAGTGCGTCGGCGGTCGCGCCGTAGCCCACGAGTTCAGCGAGCGGCGTTGCGCCGCGGGCGAGTGCCACATCGAGTCGCTCCAGCAGCAGGATGCCTGCGCCTTCGGCCATCACGAATCCATCGCGGCCACTATCGAATGGTCGCGACGCGGCGGCAGGATTGCCACCGGTGGACGATGCACCGCTGCGCGAGAGGGCACGCATGTTGTTGAATCCCGCGATCACCACCGGATGGAGCGCCGCCTCGGTGCCGCCAGCGAGTGCGACGGTCGCGTCGCCGCGGCGAATCATTTCGTAGGCCTCACCAATCGCGTGACCGGCGGTGGCGCAGGCGCTCACCGCGCCGAACGATGGCCCTTGCGCGCCAACGTGAATCGCCACTTCGCCCGAGGCCATGTTGCCAATGGCGGCGGGGACCAAGAAGGGCGAGATGCGACCGGCGCCGCGCTCGGCGAAGACGGCGGCCTGCTCAAACAAGGTAGTCGCGCCACCAAGCCCTGAGCCGATGATCGTGGCGACACCTTCGGATGATTCGCCAGCTTCAAATCGTGGTGGCAACCCAGCCGAGGCGAGCGCCTCAGCGGCAGCGGCGATGGCGAAGTGCGTGAAGCGATCGAGGCGCTTGATCTGCTTCGGCTCGAGCACATCGGAAGGATCGAAGTCGATCGCCTGCCCGCCGAAGTCGACCTCTTGGCCGGTGAGGTCGAGGCCCTGCAACGCGCGAACGCCGGAGCGTCCGGCGAGGAGACCGTCCCAGAGCGCGGCAACGCCACGGCCGAGCGGTGAAACCGCCCCCATCCCCGTTACGACGACGCGCTGCTCGTTGCTCATCGCACCAGCTTCCCGGAGCGGAGCGTTGCGGCGCGGTAGGTGTCGCCGGTGAGTGCTCGTGCACTAATCGCATCGGCAACCTTCTCGGTGTCGTAGCTGGCGCGATAGACCTCGGCGTTGATGGTCTTCTCCTCGGGATCGATGTCAATCACGGTAAAGGCGGCGGTCGCGTCGCCGTCGTACGGCATGCCAACGGAGCCCGCGTCGACGAGCACCTTCCAGCCGTAGTCCTTCACGCGCGCGGTGTGGGTGAAGCCGACGCAGACAACGCGCGAGTCGGTCTGACCGAGAAGCTCCAACGTGGTCGATGGGTCAAGGTCGGCGCTGAGCGGAATGGTGCGCGAGCCAGGCGAGGCGTGGCAGAAGGTGACGGCGATCTCGCCGTAACGAATGCGTCGCTCGCTCGGCAGCGAACGGAGCCACTCGATGCGATCGTCATCGAGTGCATCCGATGCCCACTCAACGGCAGCCTTTAGTCCAGGTGGCAGACCACCGGCGAGGCTCGGGAATGAGGCGGCGTAATCGAGGTCGGCCACAGCGATGTCGCCCGTGCCCGCCGTCACAAGCGCACCCTTCTTCTGCAACTGTTGAATCAGGTCGATCGTTTCCGAGGGCTGCGGTCCAAAGAGGGCGTGATCGCCAAGGATCGCCACCTGGTCAGGCTTCAGGGCGGGGAGGCGCGCGACGACCGCCTCGAGTGCCGCGAGGTTGCCGTGAATGTCTGAGAGAACGACGACGCGCTTCATATCTATCCCTTCGCTATTCGGCTGAACCGGCCGGGCGCGGAAGCGCCGACTCGGGTGGAATCACAAACGTAATCGTGACGGTACAGGCGGCGGCGCCATCAACGCTCGCGGTGCCCTTTGCGGTGCCCATGCGGGAGCCGAGCTTCAGCATCTGAATCTCGAGGCGCAACGTTTCGCCTGGCACGACCATGCGCGTAAAGCGGCACTCCTCGATCTTGGCGAAGACGCCAAGGCGGTTGCCGAACCCTTCAGTGCGGGCAACGTAGACGCCCATCGCCTGGGCAAGCGCTTCGACCTGCAGCACGCCGGGCATGATCGGCATGCCAGGGAAGTGCCCAGGGGTCCAGAAGGCGTCGGGTCGCACATCCAACTCCGCAACCAGCGTCTGCGTCGAGCGGTCTTCGGAGACGATGCGGTCGAGCAGCAAGAACGGCGCGCGATGTGGGATCAGCGCCTCGATGCCGGCCTGGTCGAGCAACGGGGCGGTCATGCGCGGGCCTTTGGCGCGGCGGCCAGAATGTCGGCGGTGCCGATCGTGTCGAGCATGCTGGTGGTGGCGGTGCCCTTCAGGAATGATGGTGTTTCAAGAAGGCCAAGGAAGAAGTCGCGCGTGGTGGCCACGCCGCCAATCTCTACCTCAAGCAGTGCAGCGCGCGATCGCGCAATCGCCTCTTCGCGCGTGTTCCCCCACACGATCAACTTGGCGAGCAGGCTGTCGTAGTACGGCGGCACCTCGTACCCGGCGTAGAGATGCGAGTCAAAGCGCACCCATGGGCCGCTCGGCGATCGGAAGGTGGTGATCTCACCCGCTTGCGGACGGAACTCCTGCGATGGATCTTCGGCGGTGAGTCGGAACTCAATCGCGTGTCCGCGGCGCTCCACTTCGGCCTGGGTCATTGGCATCAGTTCACCAGCGGCCAAACGAATCTGCAGCGCCACAAGATCAACGCCCGTCACCATCTCGGTGACTGGATGCTCCACCTGAATGCGGCAATTGATTTCGATGAAGTACGGCTTCCCATCGGCGCCGACCAAGAACTCCAGGGTGCCGAGGTTGCGATAGCCGGCGGCACCGACCGCCTTGGCGACGCGCGTCAAGAACTCTTCGCGCACCTTTGGGGTGAGTGCAGTCGATGGCGACTCTTCGACCAGCTTCTGATGTCGACGCTGCACCGAGCAGTCGCGCTCACCGAAGTGCAGCGCGGTGCCGCTCTTGTCGACGGCGATCTGCACCTCAACGTGGTGCGTGTCGACGAGGTACTTCTCAAGATACAGCGAGCCATCGCCGAAGGCCGCCTGCGCCTCTTGGGTGCAGAGCGAGAAGAGTTGCGCGAGCTCGTCGGCACTCTGGATCACGCGCATGCCACGACCGCCGCCGCCCGCTGAGGCCTTCAAGATGACGGGGTAGCCAATCTTTGCTGCGGCCTTCGCCGCCGCCGCCTCGTCGGCAACCACGCCGTCGGATCCAGGAATCGTTGGCAGGCCGTGCTTGGCCAGGAGTGCGCGCACCTCGGCCTTGCTCTCGAAGCGCTCCAGCACTTCGGCAGAGGGGCCGATAAAGGTGAGCCCGTGCGCGGCGGCAGCTTCGGCAAAGGAGGCGTTCTCGGAGAGGAATCCATAGCCTGGGTGAATGGCGTCGCAGCCGGTCGCGAGCGCCGCGGAGATCACGGCGGGCGCCGAGAGGTAGCTGCGCTTGGCGTCGGCGGGGCCGATGCAGATCGCCTCGTCGGCAACGAGCACGGCGCGTGACTCACGATCGGCTTCGCTGTAGGCGACCACGGCTTCAATACCGAGCTGTCGGCAGGCGCGCAAGATTCGCAGCGCGATCTCGCCGCGGTTGGCAATCAGCACGCGCTTAATCACAGCTTCCCCTCACCGACCGACTCGAGGAGGAAGAGCTCCTGGCCGTACTCGACCGGGTCGCCGGTGGCGCAGCGCAACTTGGCGACGATGCCGCCGTGATCGGCACGCACCTCAACGGCGACGCCGAGCACATCAACCGTGGCAACGAGTGAGCCCTTGGCGACCTTGCCGCCAACATGAATGTCTGGAGCGAGCTTCACAAAGCCAACGGCGGTCGAGCGCACCGGATGACGGCGCTCATCGGCGGCGGTTGGCGCAGCCGCAGTGGGCACGCCCGCGCGCGGAGTTCCAGGAGTAGGTGCGGCAACAGCTGGCGCACCGAGATCTTCGGCGCGTACGCGCACTGTTGCACCGTCGCGCTCAATCTCAATCTCGCCGAGGCCAGTCTCGTGCAGTCGCTCAACGAGCACGGGAACGAGAGAGTCGAGCAGATCGCCGAGTCGTTCAGTGTTGTGTGCCATCAGCTACGCCCCCGCACTATTGCGCTCGATCTCATCGAGCCACTCGTCGTTGATGCCGGCCGGCACCTTGTCGCGATCCATACCGAAGATGGAACGAATCGTGCCGACGAGACCCTTCTTCGTTGGGGCAGCCTCATCGAATGCACCATAGGCGCGGTAGCGCGCGTAGCGTGCATCAAGCAGCGCACTCAGGTCGCTCATTGATTCCAACTCATCGAACGTCTCTGAGACGCGCTCCCACATGGCGCGCGCCAGGGTGACGGTGGATTCGGCAGAGAGCGTCTCTGGCTCAGTGATGATGCCGTCGACCACGCCGAGGGCGACCTGCTCTGGTGCGGTGATGCGCAGGGCGCGAGCCGCGGCGGGGGCCTTCTCAGAGGTACGGAACAAGATCGCTGCGCACCCCTCGGGGCTGATCACCGAGTAGTAGGCGTGCTCAAAGGCGAAGACACGATCGGCGGCGGCGATGGCGAGCGCACCACCCGAACCACCCTCACCGGTGACGACCGTGACAATCGGGGTGCGGAGTTCGGTCATCTTGCTGATCGCGGCGGCGATCGCCTCGGCGATGCCGTGCTGCTCCGACTCAGGGCCAGGGTGCGCACCTGGGGTGTCGATGAGGGTGAGAAGCGGCAGGTGGAGTCGCTCGGCA
>Ga0208082_1000209_pt1 | contig 17530 bp, 17 predicted proteins | sample LakMenE09Jun09ns_FD_150683 | JGI IMG/M metagenome (GOLD analysis project Ga0208082, IMG submission 150683) | Freshwater microbial communities from Lake Mendota, WI - 09JUN2009 deep hole epilimnion ns (SPAdes) | ecosystem: Environmental > Aquatic > Freshwater > Lake > Epilimnion/Euphotic zone ... | reverse complement strand
AAATTCCGATCGAAGATCGCGATGCATTTAAATACGCGCTTGCCGCAACTTTGGTGAAAAGCCAAAACCATTGGCGTGCCTTTGAAACCATTTTCGAGGTGTACTTCTCGTTGCGTGGTCCTGAGTACAGCATTGCCCAAGACGGCAACGAAAACGATGAATTGTGGCGCGAGCAGCAGGACTTGCAGATGCAAGGCGAAGGCAAAGGCCAAAGCGGCGGCAATATGGACGGCCTCACGCCAGAAGAAATTGCACAGATGCTGATGAATGCTCTGATGAATGGTGATCAGGCGATGATGAAGGCGTTGGCAAAGCAGTCGGTGCAACGTTTTGCTGGAATGGAACCGGGTCGACCTGTTGGCGGCACCTATTACCTGTATCGCACGCTGCGCAACCTTGACTTGGACAACATGCTTGACAAGTTGATGGAGGCGAACAAGCAGCAAGCTGCTGAAGAACTCACCAATCTTGAACAGCGTTTAGAAAAAGATGAATTTGAAAGCCGAATTGAACAGTTCAAGCAAGAGGTAGAGGCCGAAATTCGTCGCAAGCTTGTAGCCGACAGAGGCGCAGAAGCAATGGCGAAAACGTTGCGTAAGCCTTTGCCAGAAGACGTTGAATTCATGCACGCAAGCCGCGATGAAATGCAAAGCCTAAAAAAGGCATTGCAACCGCTGACACGCAAACTTGCAGCACGACTTGCTCGTAAGCGTCGCCATGGACGCAAGGGTCCACTCGACTTCCGCAATACGGTTCGTCACTCGCTGAGTTACGGCGGAGTGCCAGCGGACCCGAAGTTCAAGTACCCGCGACCGGCAAAGCCCGAACTCATGGTGGTTGCAGACATCTCGGGAAGCGTTGCAGCCTTTGCTCGCTTCACCCTCATGTTGGTGTACGCAATTCAAGGACAGTTCTCGAAAGTGCGTTCATTTGTATTCATCGACGGCATCGATGAAGTGACGAGCTACTTCAAAAACACTGAAGACATTTCTGACGCAATTCATCGCGTGAACACCGAAGCCGATGTGGTGTGGGTGGACGGTCACTCCGACTATGGGCATGCCTTCGAAGTGTTCTGGGAGCGGTACGGGAAAGACATCAACTCGAAGACCACCATTTTGTTACTCGGCGATGCACGAAACAATTACCACGCAACTGGCTCGTGGGTCGTGAAGGAAATGCAAAAGCGCGGTCGCCACGTGTACTGGCTGAACCCTGAACCAAAGAGTTACTGGAACACGGGAGACTCCGTGGTGGGAGAGTACGGCAGTTTCACTGACGGCGTGTATGAATGTCGCAACCTCCGTCAGCTTGAGGGCTTCGTCGAAAAACTGGTATGAGTAAAACCCGTATCGTGCTGGTGCGGCACGGCGAATCAATTGTCACGGTAAATCGAGTTCTTGGTGGCCCGCGCACATGTTCGGGTCTGTCTGAGTTGGGCAAACTCCAGGCAGCGCGACTTCGCGATCGAATTGCACAGACCCAGGAACTGTCCATTGATGTGTTGATGTCGAGTGGGTATCCGCGCGCGCGCGAGACGGCAGAAATTATCGCTCCTGCGTTATCGAGCCTGCCCATCAATATCGACACGAATTTTGGCGAGCACGATCCGGGACCAGAGTGCGACGGACTGACCTTTGACGAATTCGTTCGCCGGCACGGATCGCCCGACTGGGGTGCCGATCCGAACGCCGAGTTCTTTCCTGGTGGAGAGACGATTGCTCAGTTTCATTCGCGAGTGTCGGGTGCATTGAACAATTTGCTGCGTAAATATTCTGGAAAGTCAGTACTGGTCGCGTGCCATGGTGGCGTGGTTGACGCAGTTCTGCGACTGACCATGCAGACTCCGCCAACTGGTGCGTTTGAGGTGCACACGAAGAATTGTTCGATCACCGAATTGGTCGAGGTGCGCGCAGGACATTTCGCGATCATGCGGTACAACGACCATGCGCACCTGCATGGTTTGCCTCTGGCAACAAACAACTCGTAAGCACCATGACTGCACGGAACCAGCTGCCAATTGTGGTGGTGGGTGCAGGTTCTGCCGGCGTGGTGGTGGCATCTCGGTTGGCGCAAGACCCCACAATCTCAGTGTTGTTGCTGGAGTCTGGGAGCGCACTTGGTGGAAGTTCGTTGCTCAATTACATGGTGGGCATGACGGGAATGCACGACGACTACGAGTGGGAGCGCGACTTTGGATGTGCGGGTTGGAATTGGGAGTCCGCAAGCAAAACATTTAGTGCAATGCCAGACGTAGTGCATGACGTTCAACCCGGCGAAGCCGGAAAAGTAGACACAGCATTAGTTGAAGCAGCTGTTAACGCAGGTGTTCCTCGCATTGCGCAGTTAGCGCGCGATGCACACAGCAACCAAGGAGCGGGGTATTGCTCACTCACGGTGAACAACCGTGTTCGTCACAGTGTGGTGGAAACGTATTTCAATCCGCTTGGGGCACGAACAAACCTGGCGGTGCGAGTGAATGCTGATGTTGACTCTGTGGTCATGGATGGATCGCGCGCTATTGGTGTGCGCCTTGCGGGCGGAGAACACATTGAAGCGCGTGGCGTTGTGGTGTGTGCTGGTGCTCTTGCAACACCCGTGTTACTGCGACGCAGCAACATTGACAGGCCTGGCATTGGCAAAGGTCTGCAAGATCATCCGTCGATTGCAATCACGTTGGCATTGCGGCAACGGCAACCATCGGCAATACAAATCGGTGCCACTGTTCGAACTTCGTCGCAGAATGGCAATGCTGACATTCATGTGTTGTCGCTGAATGAAACCGACGAATCCGGGCAGTTCGGTTCGCTCATTGCTGGAGTAATGAATGTGCATTCGCGTGGCGAAGTGAAGTTTGATTCTGCATCTGGCGCAGGGGTGGCGATGTTTAACTCACTCAGTGATGAGAGGGACAGGGAAGCAATGCGCGAAGCCGTGCGGTTTACCTACAACCTGGCATGTTCACACGCAGTGAATAACATTGCTCACTCGCTGTTGAGCGATTCCATCGGCACATCTGCGCACTGGATTGGCGATGCCAGTGATACCGAAATTGATGAGTGGGCATTGCAGCAGGTGGGTGCATATTCCCATGCAGCAGGTTCGTGTGCGATGGGCAATAGTCGCGATGAGATGGCTGTCGTGAATGAGCGAGCAGAAGTGATTGGTTATCAACACCTCTGGCTGTGTGACACTTCAATTTTTCCAACACTGCCGCGAGCGAACACGCATTTACCCGTAGTGATGGTGGCTAACCGGGTGAGCGAAATGTTGCGCGAAACGTTGAGCGCCGCGCGCTAGTCGCGAGCCCACTGCAGCGAGCGGCTCACTGCACGCTTCCACAATTCATAATCGGCTGACTCTGTTCCAGAACGTGATGGCGCAAACTGGCGGTCAAGTTGCCATGCATCGGTAACCGACTGCAGGGAAGGCCACACACCTTCTGCGAGTCCAGCAAGATATGCGGCACCCATTGCAGTGGTTTCTAGTTCGCGTGGGCGTAACACGTTGACGCCAAGTTGGTTGGCTTGTAGTTGCAGCAGAATGTCCATGACTGCTGCGCCACCATCGACGCGCATGTCAGTAACTGAAACTTCGGCAGCGCTCGCCATTGCATCAACGACGTCGCGTGTTTGGTAGGCAATGGATTCCACTACTGCTCGTGCAACGTGGGCGCTCGTGGTTCCACGCGTGATACCAAGAATTGCGCCGCGAGCGTATGGGTCCCACCACGGGCTCCCCAGTCCGGTGAATGCAGGAACAACAACAACTCCGCCGGAGTTTGGAACTGATTCTGCGAGAGGACCGATCTGCGAAGCATGGTCAATGATGTTGATGCCATCACGAAGCCATTGAATGGCGCTGCCTGTTACAAAGATTGCGCCCTCAAGTGCGTAAGTGGTTTCTCCGGTTCCCAAATCCCATGCGACCGTGGTGAGCATTCCTTCAGTTGGTTGCGGACATGTGGTGCCCACATTCATCAACACAAAACTTCCTGTGCCATACGTGTTCTTGCTGCTTCCAGTTTCAAAACACGCCTGACCAAACAGGGCTGCTTGTTGATCGCCTGCAATTCCAGAAATTGGAATGCCGCCGGGGATGCCAGTAGACGCCGCCGTCACTCCAGCGCGACCACTTGATGCAACGACAGTTGGCAATGCACCCATCGGAACACCAAACATTGAACAGAGCTCCGAACTCCATTGCATGGTGGTGATATCGAACAGCATGGTGCGGCTTGCATTTGATGCATCGGTGACAAATGCAGCACCCTGAGTGAGATTCCAGATAATCCAGGAGTCAATGGTGCCAAGTGCAAGTTGCGCAGTATTGGGAACATTGCCATGCACCAGCAACCATTCCATTTTTGATCCAGAAAAGTACGGGTCAAGAACGAGCCCGGTTTTTGCGCGCACGAGAGGAAGCTCGGAAGCAAGTTCGCCACAACGATCAGCGGTACGGCGGTCTTGCCACACGATTGCTTTCCCGTACGGCTTGCCAGTGAGTTTGTCCCAAGCGAGAACAGTTTCGCGCTGGTTCGTGATGCCAATGGCTGAGATTGGCGCGTTCACTTGAGCAATGACCGTGCTCAATGTTGTGTGTACAGCGTTCCAAATTTCATTTGCGTCGTGTTCTACCCAGCCTGGCTTGGGGAAGTACTGCGTAAATTCCTGATATGCCGAAACCGAAGGTGTGCCATCTGCGAAAACCGCACGAGATCTGATTCCAGTTGTTCCTGCATCAATTGCAATGACGACTGCAGATTGACTCATGGTTTGTTCAGGTTGGTCTGCTGCGATTGGTTGATATCGCGAGGTTGGTCGTCGGTGGGGATACCGCACGATCCAAGAAAGGGAAGTGTGCACGCGAGCATGATGAGCGCTATTGCCTTGCGTCGGATGGGAACGTTATTCATGTGGGTGCTCGTCACTTGATGGTGTGGTGTCAATTGGTAGTTCAACAATAAATCGCGCTCCGCGAATTCCGTCAGTTCGATTCTCGGCCCAAATTCTGCCACGGTGCAAAGTTACGTGTTCACGTGCCAACGCAAGCCCAAGGCCAGCGCCTTCAGTTCCAGCGCGCCTACCGGCTGCGCCACCTCGAGAGAATCGCTCAAAAATCTTGACAAACTCGCCTTCAATCAAGCCGTCACCGTCATCTTCAACAATGATCCACACGTTGGTGGCAGGAGATTCATCTTCGCCAAGTTGGATGACAATTTTTGGCTTGCCACCGCTGTGAATACGTGCGTTGTCGAGGAGGTTTGCAATGACGCGTGCCAAGCGCCGCTTGTCTCCGCGAATGGCAACAAGAGCGGCAATGTCTTCGCATTGAATTTCAGTGCGAGGAAGACTGCTTACCGACACGGCTTGCTTAATGAATTCAAATAGCGAAAGTGGCTCGAGCACTAGGCGAATCGCGCCAGCATCGAACCGTGAAATCTCAAGCAAGTCCTCAACGAGGCCTTGGAAGCGGGCGACATCGCTAGACAACAAGTCGAGTGCGGCTTGCGAACGTTCAGGCAAATCGTCGCGCCTCGATTCGAGTACTTGCACCGAAGCAGCAAGTGTCATGAGCGGGCTACGCAACTCGTGACTGACATCGGAGGTGAACCGGGCATCGCGTTCAACACGTTCTTGCAGAGTTGCAACCATGTCGTTGAACGCCGAAGTAAGCGCCTGCATGTCGGGGTCGTCTGTTGGCTCTAGTCGCGTTTCTAAGCGGCCATCGGCAATTGCACGAGCGGCTTGTGCAGCATTTGCAAGAGGTCGCACTGCGCGTCGAGAAGCGAATACTCCAAGAGCTATGCCAACGAAAGTGGTAACCATTGCGGCAAGTGCAAGAGCCAACCGCACGCTTTGGAGCGCGTCGCGTACTTCGCGCAGGTTGTCATATTCGAAATACATCGCATTAATGCGAGGGAGTGGAATTCCAACAACGAGTGCCTGTCCCTTCAGGCTGTCCACAATCATGGTCGCTGCTTTTTGGTCGCGTTGCACACGTTGCAACAGCGCTGGTGGAATCATCTGCGGAGAAAATAGGGGACTACTGCTTGTCCATGATGAATTGATATAAATCAAGCGATGTGCACTTCCACCTTGGTCGAGTGCGAGCAGCACTTCATTTGGCGAGCGAACGATGTCATTTTGCGTTCGCCGAGCATTTGTGATTGCTTGGTTCGTCTCCGTAGAAATGCGTTGTTCAACAAGGTTTGAACGTGTAAATGAATATGTCACCGAAGCAAGCACGCTGGAAAGTAGCAACGCTCCCACAACGAAGATAAGCAGAATTCGATTTCGTAAACCAATTCTTCGTGGCCGCAACCTGTGCACAGAGTTGCGAATGAGTTTGCGTGTGCGCGTAAGGCGGTACCGAGCGTCGGGCTTGTCGGAAAAAATGTCGGTCACGATTGCAAGCGATAGCCAAGTCCACGAACCGTTACCACGTGTGTGGGGTTAGCGGGATCGGTCTCCACTTTCATGCGCAGTCGTCGGATGTGAACGTCAACGAGGCGACCATCGCCGAAGTATCCATAGCCCCACACTTTGTCGAGCAATAATTCACGGCTAAACACTCCGCCTGGATCATTGGCAAGTTCGCACAACAATCGGAACTCCGTTTTCGTAAGTTCCACCTCAGCATTGTTGAGGATCACTTTGCCTTCGTCGGGGATGATTTCTAAATTGCCGAACAACAACTTGGAATGTCCTGGTTTGGAAGGTCGAACTCGGCGCAACAATGCGCGAATGCGGGCTGCGAGTTCTTTTGGTGCAAACGGTTTTGTGAGGTAGTCGTCGGCTCCCGCTTCAAGACCTGCAACTACGTCATGGGTATCTGCGCGAGCGGTGACCATGACGATGGGAACATCGCTCGACTTGCGAATGTTGCGGCAGAGTTCGAATCCATCGATGCCCGGAAGCATGATGTCAATCAGTACGACATCGGCTGGGTGCTTAGCGAAAATGGCTATGGCTTCTTCGCCGCTCGCGGCTTCGTCGACGATCCAGCCTTCGTCCTCGAGTGCAAGTTTGACCGAGGCGCGAATCCGCTCGTCGTCTTCAACGGCTAATACGCGAATACCCACAGTCACAATGTTTACTCTGTCTTTGCGCTTGCAGCCATGATCAACTGTGAGAGCTGGTCAAATATGGCTGGGGCAGTAGTCAGTATTTCGGCAGGCCGAGGGGTGTGGCCGCTGAAATCGCCACTTCGACAGCCGGCTTCGTGGGCAATGAGGATTCCGGCAGAGATGTCCCACTGATGCAGGTTTTCTTCGAAGTATGCGTCAATACGACCACATGCAACAAAGCACAGGTCGATTGCCGCTGCGCCAGCACGACGAATATCACGAATTTGATGAATGAACCGTGAAACGCGTTGTGCCTGAATGGTGCGCTGATCTGCTGAATAGCTAAAACCTGTGCACACTAAAGCTTGAGAAACATCTGCGATGTTGTTGCTCTGAATAGGGACACCATTAAGAAACGCACCACCGCCACGAGTGGCAGTAAACATTTCGCCAAGCGCAGGTATATATACGACTCCTGCGAGAGGGCCGCTGCTGTCTTCAGCGCCAATTGACACCGCCCACGCTGGAAGGTCGTAAAGGAAGTTGGTCGTGCCATCTATTGGGTCGATGTACCAGGTGATGTCACTTGTTCCTGAAACCGAAGCACCTTCTTCGCCAACAATTGCATCTTCTGGGCGGGCAGCGCGCATTCCTTCGACAATCAGCACTTCCGATGCACGATCAAACTCGGTGACCATGTCGGTGGCCGTTGATTTGGTTTGCACATTGTGCAAACCAGCTTTTCTTCCTGCCAGAGCCATGTCTCCGGCTGATCGGGCAAGACCTACGGCAACTGTGAGCAACTCATCAGCAAGAGTCACGAAGAACGCGTTTCCTTGTCTGCGAGTTCTCGCCATTCACCGATAGCGCGCAATGCAAGAACAGCAACGATGCTCATGCCCGATGCACCAATGAGTGCTCCAGTGAACATGCCAATGCCGTTTGGCACCGCACATGATCCCGAACATTGCACATCCACCATGAGGTATCCCATTGCGGCGCCGGCACCTCCGGAAATCAGAATTCCTGCAAATGCAATTGCGCGAGCACGGATGGATGGCAGTGCTGAAAGTGGACGCTGCGGAGTTGGAGAGGTGGGCACGGCAACAGCGTAGTTGTCGTATCGTTGTGCACATAGTGGAGACACAGTCGGGCGAGATGTTGCGCACCATTGCGCATGTGGACATGGACATGTTTTTTGTGGCCGTTGAACTATTGCGACGCCCAGAACTTGTTGGCAAACCCGTAGTGGTTGGCGGAGATGGAAGCCGAGGCGTTGTGGCTGCTGCTTCGTATGAAGCACGTCGTTTTGGTGTGTTTTCTGCCATGCCGTCGTCACGTGTGAAGCGGTTGTGCCCAGATGCAATCTTTCTGCCAGGAGACATGAACACCTATGTAGAGGTGAGTTCGCAGGTATTTGAGATTTTTCGTGATTACACGCCGCTGGTTGAAGGTCTTTCGCTCGACGAAGCGTTCCTCGATGTGACTGGGGCGTTGCGCTTGTTTGGCAGCGCCGTGTCGATTGCGCAGTCCATTCGTGCACGCGTACTTGATGAAGTTGGGTTGGTGTGCAGCGTTGGCATTGGCCCGAGCAAGTTCATTGCCAAACTTGCCTCGAAGCGGGCAAAGCCGATTGCAAATGAACAGGGTGTTGCTCCTGGTCTTGGGGTCGTTGAAGTGCCGAGTGGATCGGAACTTGAATTCATTCGGCCAATGCATGTGAAGTCGCTCTGGGGAGTTGGCCCTGCGACGCTCGAAAAACTTGAGCGAATTGGCATTAGCAAGGTGTCAGATCTTGCAGCTGCAGATGTGTCTGCATTGAAGCATTCAATCGGCGAAGCGCACGCGGTGCATTTGGTGCAGTTGGCAAATGGAATTGATCAATCGCCCGTGGTGTCCGATCGTGAGACTAAATCAATCGGACATGAAGAAACCTTTTCACATGATCTATTTGACAAGTCATTGCTGCGAACACATCTTGTACGTCTTGCAGATGCTGTGGCGCGACGTTGCCGCGAAGATCAGTTGGTTCCTCGAACCGTGACCCTGAAAGTGAAATTCTCCGATTTTCAAACCATCACTCGGTCGCACACGCAAGCCACATCGGTGACTTCAGCTCAAGCGATGGTGCAGATGATTGAGCCGCTGCTGAACGGCCTTGATATTTCTCGAGGCGTTCGTCTGATCGGACTCAGCACCCGAAATTTTGAGGAGCACGAACCCCAGTTGAGTCTGTTTGACGATGGAGCGTTGACTACAGATATTGCGGCGCTCGATGAAGTATGGGCTCCCGCGACACGAGCAATTGACGATATTCGCAGTCGATTTGGCGACTCGGCAATCCGACCTGCCAGCACCTTGCGCTCTGGGCGCAAACCAGGAGCCTCCAAATGGGGTCCCAACGACAACGGCGAAGCGTTGAATTCGGAAGAATAAAACTCCCTGCATTGAGTCCGGGTCGATTTCGTGGAACAATGTGGTCGTGCCACTTTCTGAAGACGAACAGCGAATCCTGAGTCAGCTCGAAGAGCAACTCCACACTGACAAGAAATTTGCGCAAGCAGTTTCGTCATCGGGTTTGTATAGCCATGCCATTCGCAAAGTGCGTTGGGCTGGGCTTGGAGTAGTGGCATCTCTCGTCTTCACCGTCGCCACGTTGCAAGTGCATTTTTTGGTTGCGTTCCTTGGATTCTTGGGCATGCTCGCATGTGTGCTGGTTATAGAGCACCAGTTGAGGGCAATGAGCAAGGCAGGCATGAAAGATGTTGCCGACACGCTGCGCTCGGCTGCCAAAGTGGGCGGCTTCCGAGCACGCTCCATGTTCCGCGACTAACTGCACCAAATCGGGGGAGTTCGGTTATTTCACTTTTCGACATGCCGACTAGCGTCTAGCCCATGAAACCTTCGTACACGCCAGAGGCCGAGGCGTACCGTCTCAAAGTTCAATCATTTTTGAAGGACAACCTGCCAAAAGATTGGAAGGGGACAGGCTCGCTGGAAGGCAAGCCACTTGAAGAGTTCGTGACGCAGTGGCGCCAAGTGTTGGCCAAGGGCGGCTACCTGGCAATGGGTTGGCCAAAGCAATACGGCGGCGGTGGATTGTCGGCACTTGAGCAAGTAATTGCCGCAGAAGAATTTGAACGCGCCGGTGTTCCAACGGGCGGACCAAACGATGTGTTCAGTATTCAAATGTTGGGCAACACGTTGTTGTTGTTTGGCACTGAAGAACAAAAGCAACATTATTTGCCACGCATTATTTCTGGCGACGATGTGTGGTGCCAGGGCTATAGCGAACCAAATGCGGGAAGCGACCTGAGCAACGTCGGATTGAAGGCTGTGCTCGATGGTGACGAATGGATTTTGAACGGGCAAAAGATCTGGACCTCTGCCGGCCACTTGGCTGATCACATCTTCACGCTTGCGCGCACCGACTCTGATGCACCGAAGCACAAGGGAATTTCGTTCTTGCTTGTCGATATGCGTCAGCCAGGAGTCGAAGTTCGCCCAATCAAGATGATTTCTGGTGAGAGCGAATTCAACGAAGTGTTTTACACCGACGCTCGAGTACCGAAAGAAAATGTTGTTGGCGGCATCAACAACGGTTGGGCAGTGGCCATGGGTCTGCTCGGCTTTGAGCGCGGTGAAGCAGCAGCAACTGCACCAATTCGTTTTCAGGCTGAAATTGATCGCCTCATGGAACTTGCTCGAGAAAAGGGTGTTGCATCTGATCCGCGTATTCGTCAGCGCCTCGCAAAGTGTTATTCAGTCGTACAGGTAATGCGATACCTCGGAATGCGCACGCTGACACAATTCTTGGCAGGACATCATCCAGGCCCTGACGGCGCAATCTTCAAGTTGTATTGGAGCGAATATCACAAGGTGGTCACAGAACTCGGAATTGACATCATGGGAATGGATGCCTTGGTGCCGTCTGGCCGCAGGCCATCGAGCGCGTTCCAAACTGATGATGCTGGTGCACCGAACGACTCCATGAGCTGGGCAATGACGTTCCTCAATGCTCGCGCAGGAACCATCTATGCAGGCTCGTCACAGGTGCAGCGAAACATCATCGGAGAAATGGTGCTTGGTCTACCAAAGGAACCAAAGCCCAATTAGTCTGAGCGCAACATCATGATGAACGTTTCCACTCTTGCCAAATTGATTGCCGCCTTGCTGGTGCGACCTTGGCTGTGGTTGACAGCAGTTCGTCAGGCCGTTCGCCTTGCGCCACGCGGTTGGTGGAAGCAACCGCCATTTTTGCCGTTGCCTACGCCTGCATATGTTGAATTTCGTACCACCACCCAATACGGCGGCGCAAAGCGTGATCCCGAAATACACGACATCATCGATTATCTCGAATGGTCACGTGATTGGCAGAGTACGACCAGGTTGAGTCGCCGAGGGCGGCGAGGCTAACCATGCGTAGCGCGCTCGTTCTCAATGCAACGTACGAGCCGCTGAGTGTCGTGTCTGCAAGACGCGCCGTGTGTTTGGTGTTGTCAGACAAAGCAGACATCGTGGAAGACGATGGAACCGAGGTGCACGCAGAGAACTTCTCCATGCCTGGGCCGTTAGTCATTCGACTCCGCTACGTAGTGAAAGTTCCGTATCACCGTCGTACCGCGTTGTCGCGACGTGCGGTGTTTGCGCGCGACGATCATCGTTGTCAATACTGTGGAGGAGTCGCAGACTCCATCGATCACGTCATGCCGCGCTCGCGCGGAGGAATGAATGTATGGGAGAACGTGACCGCTGCATGTAGGCCGTGCAATTTACGCAAACGCGATCGCACACCGGAAGAAGCTGGCATGAGGCTTGCAAGCGAACCGCATGCGCCACGTGAGCTCGCATGGATTTCTGTTTCTGTTGGGCGAGTGCCCGATGCGTGGAAGCAATACCTTGCCCACGCTTCCTAATACTTCTTGGAAGTTGCACACCGAACATGTTTCTGCGGGTGAACAACATGGTCGCGATCTTGCAAGTGAACGCGGTGTATGGGATGTGCGCGTCACGCAAACAGCACTAGTGCTTGGATCTCGGCAAGATGCATCACTTCTTAAAGTTGATCAATGTGATCGCAACAATGTTGAGATAGTACGTCGGCGCAGCGGTGGAGGAATTGTGTTCCTTGCCCCGGGCGAACATGTGTGGCTCGATGTAGTTGTGCCGCGTGGTGATGTGTTGTGGAGCGATGATGTTGCGCAAGCCTCATGGTGGTTGGGTGATGTGTGGGTACAAACTTTGCACTCGCTTGGCATGAGCGACGTCTCGGTGCATCGCAAATCTCTGAGCAGTGATGCGTGGGGTGACTTGCTGTGTTTTGCAGGTGTTGGACCAGGCGAAGTTGTTCAGCAAGATAATGAAACAGTGAGCAAAGTTGTGGGCATGAGCCAGCGGCGAACTCGTGAGTACGCACGGTTTCAATGCACCATATATACGAAGTGGAATCCACATGACGTGGAGAACTATGTAATGAATACGCCAGGCAACCTGAGTGAGATTGCGCATCGTGTCGCAACGGTTCAGGCAGACCAGCAGGCGATTGTGGACACATTCGTGTCTCATCTGCCCCTGTAGCAAAATTTTTTTCTCAAGAATTCGACCAGTGCGGCCGCACTCTGCTCAATCAGTCAATGAATTAAGCCCATTTTGCGCTATTTGCTGTCCCAAAGAAAGTGGGGAAAAGTGGTGAAAAATGACACTCAAGTGGGGGAAAGTGGGGATATCATATTTCTTGTTGATCCGGAGTGCGGACTCCCTTCAACGGCAGCAATACACGGGAAAGCAAGCCCCACAAGGGTTTGCGAGGGTAGCGGAGGACACATTGTTCGTAGGAGTGCACGATCGGCAGCTGGACCCAAAGGGTCGCTTGGCTTTGCCTGCATCGTTTCGCCCCCGTTTAGAACCCCGCTGCTTCCTCTCCATTGGCCGCGACAAGTGCGTGGACATCTTGACTTCGGAGGCGTTTGAAGCCGCCGCGAGGGAATCAATGGAAAAGGTTCGTAATGGCGAAATGTCGTTGAACCAACAGCGCGCTCAGGCGAGCAACACCTTTGAAGTTGCCATTGACGCTCAGGGACGCATCAACATCGAAGAAAAGCTGCGCGAATATGCCGGCCTCACGCTGAATTCCCGCGTAGTCGTCAGTGGTTCATTTGATCGCGTTGAGATTTGGGAGCCAGAGCGCCATGAGCGCGTCGTCCTATTGGGTATCGAGCAAATCGCCGGATCAGGCGAGTAGCGGGAAAGGAGCGCATCGACCACACAACTCTTTGCGAGCGCTCCTCATATGAACGTTTCGCTGAACTGCAGTCCTTCGGTTAGCAAGATGGACAGCCCCAACTCCGCCCGCTTCCATTTCGTCGAATCGGGGAGACATCCCGACGACAATGCCGGCCGGGGGGCTGCAGTTCAGCGAAACACAATTCGAGCGAGAACACGCACATGAGCGTCGAGAACTTCTTATGAACTCAATAGCAATCGACTCAACGTTTAATCACGAGCCAGTGATGGCAACTGAAATTACCGAGCTCTTCGGCGCTGTTCCACATGGTGTTGTTGTGGACGCAACGTTGGGTGGGGCGGGCCACGCAATGCGACTGCTTGCTACGTACCCGTGGATGAGCGTGTTTGGAATTGATCAAGACCCAATGGCGATTGACCATGCACGGAAAGTTTCGCCACGCTTTGATGGCCGACTGATGTTTCATCAGGGCCGCTTTGACGGAGTAACGGAATTTTTGCAGATGCATAATGTGCCAAAAATTTCTGGCGCTCTATTCGACCTTGGTGTTTCTTCGCCGCAGTTCGACGAAGCAGATCGCGGATTTTCGTATCGCAACGATGGCCAGCTCGACATGCGCATGGACACCACACAAGAGTTCAGCGCGCTTGATGTGGTGAACGGCTATGAAGTTCAACAACTTGCCGATGTATTGCGCGATCATGCGGACGAGCGTTTTGCTTTCCGCATTGCCAAGGCGATTGTTGCAGCACGTCCGGTGATGACAACTTCTGCGCTTGCAGAAATTGTTGCCAGCGCAATTCCTGCGCCTGCGCGCCGCACTGGTGGCCATCCAGCAAAGCGCACATTCCAAGCAATTCGGATTGAAGTAAATAAGGAACTCGAAATTTTGCCAAAAGCAATTTCAGATGCGATTGCAGCCACAGAAGTTGGTGGACGAATCGCCGTGTTGTCATATCACTCAGGCGAAGACCGCATTGTGAAGCAAGCGTTCCGCGATGCCGAGACTCGCCCAGGCGTAACCACCATCGCATCACCGTTTCAGCACCATTTGTCCTCGGGCAAGTTAGTGAAGAAGGTGCGTGTTGCAGAACATGCGTCTGCAGAAGAAATTGAACGCAACCCTCGCGCATCATCTGCGCGACTCCGGGTTATAGAAAAGGTCGGCTGCTGAGATGGCGTTAGCGATCAATACAGAACGGGTGCCGCAACGGCAACCACGTGGTGGACAATCGATACCCCCTGAACGCCATCTCACAGTCATCCCTGGCACTTCTAAGCGCACCATTTTGTTCTTCAGCACCATGGTGCTCGGTTTGTTCGTCGTGGTCTCCTCGGTAATTGGGTTGCAGGCATATATCGCAGGGCAGCAACTGAAGTTGGACCGACTGACGAGCGAAATATCACTCGCACGTCAGTACCACGATGAACTTCGCCAACAACGTGTCATCTTGTTGGCACCTGAATATCTTCGCGAACAGGCAAAGGCCATGATGATGACGCCAGGTCTTGGATCGAAGTTCGTGGAAGTGCCGCAAGACGCTGTGGCATCAGTGGTGATTTCGACAGGGAAGATGGACCCGACATTTGCGGATCCATCAAACATCACGTCCCTTAACCCGCTTGCAAACTTGGGTGTTTCACAGAATGAAGTGACGCAACCATGAGTATCGCTGCCGGAACACGCGGGCGTCGTCATGAACCGCAGCGCGCGGGGGACATCGCTCGCGCAGCTGCACGACAAACCGTTCGCACGCTGACCGAAGACTTGAAGCCTGGAAAAATCTCGCATCGACTTGCGTACGTGCGCATTGGTGTGTCGCTGCTGTTGTGCGCGATGCTGTTGCGTACGGGCTATTTGCAAACAATTGGATCGGGTCAATATCGCGACGCAAGCGTTTCGCAACGTACACGCGTCAATGTTTTGTATGCGGAACGCGGATCTATTCTCGATCGCAACGGGCTCGAACTTGCACTACCAATTCCATTACGCACGGTGTATGCAGACCCACGCGAAGTTGTAGATGCAATTGGCACAGCGCGCGCAGTTGCTGCATTACTGGGAATGACCCCAGAGGCAGAAGTTGCTCTTGCTGAAAAGCTTCAAGACAAATCGAAGAGTTTTACCTACATTGCCCGACAGGCTTCCCAAGAAGTTGCAGACACGCTCCTTGCATTGGAGCTTCCAGGTGTGTCTTCGTACAAAGAGTCAGGTCGCGAACTGACAAGCGACGGGTTGCGTGCACTTGTTGGTCGTACCGATCCAGACGGACTGGGCACGTCTGGGCTTGAAAAACAATTCGACATCCTGCTCGCAGGAGTAAATGGACGTCAAGTGCGCGAAGTGAGTGCGAAAGGCCAGTCCATTCCGGCAACGCAAGACAACACTGTTTCAGCGATTCCAGGTAAGACATTGGTGACCACCATTGATCGCAATATTCAGTTTCAGGTTGACGGCATCTTGGCTCAGCAGATTGCACGACTACAGGCGCGAAGTGGAACTGCAATCGTGATGGATTCCGCCACAGGTGAAATTTATGCAATGTCAACATTGCGTTTAAATGAAGACGGAACTTATTCGGCAGATTCGGGAAACATTGCAGCAGTAGAAGCTAACGAGCCTGGGTCGGTGGCAAAAGTGTTCAGCATTGCTGCTGCGATCAACGAAGGAAAAGTTGATGCAACTTCTCCCTTTACTGTGCCACCTGTGTTTGTCGCGAATAAAGGGACTAAATGGGAAAACGTTCTTAGAGATGCATATCCTCACGAAATCGAAGAAATGTCGGTGCGAAAAATATTTGTTGATTCATCAAACGTTGGAACGCTTATGGTGGGACAGACAATTGGTCCAGACAAACTGCACGACTACTTGCAGTCGTTTGGTTTTGGCGCGAAGTCTGCAGTTGACTTCCCTGGAGAAACCAAGGGAATCCTGCAGTCAGCCGATAAGTGGGTTGGTTCGCAGAAGTTCACCACGTCTTACGGTTACGGTTACTCGACGACAGCCTTGCAATTGATTGCTGGGGTAAATGTGGTGGCAAATAATGGAAATTATGTGGCGCCTCGTTTGGTGACGGCAACCGTTACTAAAGATGGTTTGAATGAGCCAATCGCGGCGACTGAGCAGCACGCGGTAATCACTCCGGAAACCGCCGCGACCATGCGATCCTTGATGTCAGATGTTGTGTGTTTTGGAACGGCAACACTCGGAAAAGTTCCAGGTATCACGGTTGCAGGCAAGACGGGAACTGCTTACAAGCGCCAAGACAACAAAACTTATGTTGCTGACGACGGTTCGCGTTCGTACTTCGCAAGTTTCGTCGGATTCATTCCTGCACAGCAACCACGTTTTACCGTCCTGGTGTCAATTGACGAACCTAACGCTGCGTCTCTAGACCGCTTCGGTGGAACTGCAGCTGCACCGGTATTTGCAAACATCGCACAGGTGCTAATTAGTGAACTTGATATTCGTCCAGATGCAGCCGATCTTGGTTGCCCAAAAGAGCGTCCAGCAGAGCTCGGACCAAAGCACTAACCATGGGTGTCTTGCCGGCCGCGACCGGCCAGATGACGTTGCGTCATCTGGTGGAAACAGCGCAACTTGGCAAGCACGGATTACTCAGTGAAATTACCGGTGATGAAGTTGTCATCACTGATGTCATGCATGACTCACGCCAGGTTGCAGTCGGCGCATTGTTTTGCTGTGTAGACGGTGAGAACGAGGACGGCCACGCATTCGCCGAGCAGGCAATACGTTCTGGTGCAACTGCGCTGTTGGTCAATCATGTGCTACCAGTAGACGCGCCGCAAGTGGTGGTTCGTGATGTTCGAATGTCGATGGGTCTCATGGCAGCGGCGCTGCGAAATTATCCAAGCACGCGAATGCATGTTGTGGGAATCACTGGCACGAATGGGAAGACAACTACTGCACATTTGCTGGCAGAGATTTTGCGATCTCATGGATGGAAGACCGAAGTAATTGGAACTCTGACAGGTGCCCGAACCACTCCAGAATCAACCGACTTGCAAAGACTGTTGAGTGAGTTTGAAGGCAATGGAGTAGAGGCGGTAGTGATGGAAGTGACCTCGCATGCGCTCGAGCTGTATCGAGTAGCAGGTACCACGTTTGAGGTCTCTGTGTTTACCAATCTTTCGCAGGATCACTTGGACTTTCATCTCACAATGGAGAAGTATTTTGCTGCCAAAGCAAAACTCTT
>Ga0208082_1000207_pt1 | contig 17610 bp, 18 predicted proteins | sample LakMenE09Jun09ns_FD_150683 | JGI IMG/M metagenome (GOLD analysis project Ga0208082, IMG submission 150683) | Freshwater microbial communities from Lake Mendota, WI - 09JUN2009 deep hole epilimnion ns (SPAdes) | ecosystem: Environmental > Aquatic > Freshwater > Lake > Epilimnion/Euphotic zone ... | reverse complement strand
CTTTTGCATCCCTTAGCGAACTCATTGAAAAGGTAAGTGCAGAGTGAAAGAGTTCTTTGTAGAGCAAATATTGGATGGCTATTTAATTACAGCCTTTCCTATTGCACTCCTTGCTGGATTGATTTCTTTCTTGTCTCCATGTGTTCTGCCTCTGGTTCCTGGATATATTTCATACGCAGCGGGATTTTCAAAGAGTCGCGGGCGAGTACTTCTTGGCTCAGTGTTATTCGTCTTAGGTTTTAGCGTTCTTTTTGTTTCATACGGTGCACTCTTCGGTGGCTTCGGTGCCTATGTTTCAGCTAATGAAAAACTCATCACGTCAATACTTGGAATCTTCACTATTGCACTCGGGTTAATTTTTATTGGCGTATTTCCATTTGCTCCAACGTATCGCGCAAAGATGCCTGTAACTCTTGGTTTAGTTGGAGCACCGCTACTTGGATTCTTATTTGGTGTTGGCTGGACACCTTGTATTGGTCCAGCACTTGGAGCAGTTCAAACTCTTGCCTTTCAAGAATCAAGTGCCATGCGTGGCGCAATTCTTTCTCTGGGATATTGCATCGGATTAGGCGCACCATTTATTGCATCCGGATTGTTCTTTGATCGCTCCGAAAACTTAAGAAAGTTCCTGGTTCGCCGAGGAGATCTAATAACTAAAATTGGTGGAGTCTTCTTAATTCTTATTGGCCTTGCTCAAGTATTTGGTTTGTGGGGAAGCTTTAATAACGAGATGCGCTCATGGATCTCAGATTTCATTCCGGTGATTTAAATGAGTGAAAATACGCCAGAGATTGGAACAGTAGGACTTTTACGTTTCATGTGGCGACAGCTCACAAGTATGCGCACCGCACTTGTGTTGTTAATGATGCTTGGTGTTGCAGCTATTCCGGGATCATTTATTCCTCAACGTTCACAAAATCCGATTGCTGTAAGTGATGTCTTTGCCAATTCACCAACGAAGGCACTTTGGTATGAAAGATTCTCACTCTTTGATGTGTATTCATCGCCTTGGTTTAGTGCGATTTACATCCTGCTTTTCATTTCACTAATTGGATGTGTTCTTCCGCGTTCATTTGAGCACTACAAAGCTTCACGAGCTCTGCCACCGCTAACTCCTAAGAATCTTTCTCGGATGGAGCATCACACAGAGTGGAAAGGCGCAGGGGATGAACTTGAACTCGCTCGGGCGTGGTTTAAGAAGAACAGATTTAGAGTTCGCGAACTAGATGGTTCGATTTCAGCAGAAAAAGGTTTCACACGTGAAACAGGAAACCTATTTTTCCACTTAGCCCTGGTTTTAATCCTTGTCGGCGTTAGCTTCGGATCGCTATTTGGTATGCGTGGAGATGCAATTGTTAATGTTGGTGAACGCTTTATAAATACACCAACAACTTTTGATTCTCTCTCCTTTGGCAAGTTGTTTAACGAAAAATCATTAGAGCCATTTTCAATAGAAGTTGATAACTTCGTTGGCAAATATAATCCTGTAACGAATGCGCCTGAAGATTACACATTGTCAGTTACCGTTAAAGACTCTCCGGAATCAGCACCCGTTAAGAAAATTGTTAAAGTAAATAGCCCACTTACTTTTGGAAGTACACGCGTTTATCTGCAAGCAAATGGATATTCACCAATTGTTACCGTAAGAGATTCTGTTGGAAATGTTGCATTCCAAGGTCCAGTTCCATTCTTGCCACAAGATTCAAATTTAACTTCAACGGGTGCGATTAAAGTTCCAGATGCAATTCCCCAACTCGGTTTTGTTGGCTCATTCTTTCCAACTATTGGTCGCGCAGATGAAGGTGGCGGCATCTCTGTATTTCCGGAGGCACTTGATCCGCAATTGTTCTTAGGTGCATGGACTGGTGACCTTGGTTTAGATAATGGACGCCCTCAATCTGTCTACCAAATTGATACGGATACTCTGACAAAAATAGGACTTAAGTCACTCGCACCAGGAGAGACGTACGAATTTGCAGAGGGCTCCATCACATTTGAAACTTATATTCCGTGGGTCAATCTGCAGGTTGTTAAAGATCCCGGCAAGAGTTATGCGCTGCTTGGCAGTATCGTTGCCATACTCGGATTACTTGCTTCGCTCTTTACGCGCAGACGCAGAATTTGGGTAAGCGTTACAAAGAAAAACATTCAAGTCGCAGGTTTAGCAAAAAATGCGGCACCTGGACTTGAAATTGAAATTGCACAACTAGTACGAGCTTTAGGGAGAGCAGAGTAAATGTCTACAACGTGGGCGTACATTTCCAACTATTTGGTGTACTCGTCTATGGGTGTTTTTGCCCTGGCATTTATTGCGCATACTTATGAAACAGCCTTTGCTGTTCGCGCGCCACATCTAGCTGATTCAGCTAAAGGAAATTTACGTACAAAAACTTTTGATTACACCCGTACTGAAAAGATTGCTCGTATTGCTACAGCAATGATGATTTTAGGATTCCTACTTTTATTTGCTGGGGTTGTGGGACGCGGAATTTCTGCAGGACGTGTTCCATGGGGAAACATGTACGAGTTCTCAATTACTGGAGCACTTGCATTTACTGGGGCTTATTTAGGTGCACTTCGTAAATACGATCTTCGTTGGCTTGGTTTGTTTGTCTCTATTTCCGTACTACTTACACTCGGCACAGCCGTTACGGTTTTATATGTACCGAGCGCACCACTGGTGCCTGCACTTAAATCAACATGGCTCGTTATTCACGTGGCTGCAGCAATTATTTCTGGTGGAGTCTTCTTACTTTCAAATGTTATTGCCGGTGCATTCTTATTCCTTGATTCAATGGAGAAGAAAGGCGAACGAGCACCTTGGGCCAAACGATTGCCTTCACTAGACACACTTGATCAACTCTCATATCGTCTCGTTGCATTTGTTTTTCCACTCTGGACATTTGCAGTAATTGCTGGAGCAATTTGGGCAGAGAGTGCGTGGGGAAGATATTGGGGCTGGGATCCAAAAGAGACGTGGGCATTTATTACTTGGGTTGCATACGCTGCATATTTACATGCACGCGTAACAGTTGGTTGGCGTGGACGTAGAGCAGCGTGGCTCTGTATTTTTGCTGGATCTACATTCTTATTTAATTACGTCTACGTAAATGTCTGGGGAACTGGAAAGCACACGTACTCTGGTTTATAAGTTTTAAAGATTACGTAAGAAATCTGGGTCATCATCTGGCCCAATTACTCTGCCACGTCCGCCTCGACTTGGACCTTGTCTGCGTTGACGTCCCCAAATCAAATAAGCGATTGCGCCAAATACTCCGAGGAAAAAAATTATTAACAACCATGCCCACTTTGGTAAACCACGAAGCAATTCTTGTTCGGTGCGCGCACAATCAATAAATGCGTACAAAGTGACACCCGCTGCTAGCAGAATTGGTAAGTAACGGAGCATGCGTTAATTCTACGCTTTTCTAAGAGAGCAACAAACCGAGGGACAACAGGATTGCAAAGCGCAGTTGTAGCTTGCCTGTTTTGCCAAGAAGCGGAATCAGTTGGGCTCCTTGGGCGCCTCTGCGGATTGCTTTAATCAGGGAAAAGGTCATTGGAAGAAGCAGGAGAGTAAGCAGAGTCCACGGCCGCAGTAAAAAGAGAACACTGATGTGGGCAATTAGTAAGAGTGAAATAAATGCCTTGCGAGCACTGGAATCGCCAAGTCGAACAGCAAGAGTTCTTTTGCCCACTAATTCATCTGCTGCGCGATCTCGCAGGTTATTAATTGCTAGCAATGCACATGAAAGGCAACCCATCGGAATAGCAATAAGAAGTGAATTAAGAGTGAGTTCGCCAGTTTGTGCGTAGTACGTGCCCATCGTTGCAACTAAACCGAAGAAGACAAATACCGAGAGTTCACCGAATCCAAAGTAACCGTAAGGATTCTTTCCACCTGTATATCCCCATGCTGCAGCAATTGCGAGTGCACCAACTGCAATAAGCCAGAGTGAAGTTTGTAGAGCAAGAATTAACCCAATGACAGCGCCAACGCCAAGTGCAATGTATGCAGCGCTTTTTACGTGATGAGCTGGCGCAGCGCCACTTGCAACAAGGCGCATAGGACCGATTCGATTGTCATCAGTACCTTTAACTCCATCTGAATAATCATTTGCGTAATTAACGCCAACTTGAAGCGCCAAACTTACGAGCAATGCAAGCAGTGCCAATACTGGATCCCAGCTTTCACCAGCAAGAGCGGTTGCAACTGCAACAGGTGCGATAGCGGCAGGCAACGTCTTTGGGCGAGCACCTGCAATCCACTTATTCATTACTCACTCACCAATTTCGCTAGAGAAATACGATCAATTTTTCCAATACCAATCTGAGGAAGTTTATCAAGGAGCAGCACACTCTTTGGTTTTGCATGAGAGCCAATTGATTTTACGAGAACATTTGAAAGTTCAGATTTGATCTTTTCGTCCGTAGATTGAACAGCAATGTGTAATGCTTGTCCCCACTTGCTATCTGGCGTTGAAAAAGCAGCAACTAATAAATCCGGAAACTTTCTATTAATCTCCGCCTCAATTGCACTGAGTGAAATGTTCTCACCGCCGCTAATGATTACATCATCAGTTCTTCCAATAATCTGGAGTTTTCCATCCACAATTTTTCCTAAATCTTGCGTGATGAACCATCCGTTTTCTTTTTCAATATCAGCCAAAATAGGTCCAGAGATTTTGATGCGACCATCGGTTGCGATTTCAAATGCAACTCCATCGAGTGCAATGCCATCATAAATACAGCCACCGGAGGTTTCAGACATTCCATAGGTCGCAACAATGTTAATTCCTGCAGCAACACCTTGTGCGCGAAGATCTTGAGATAGGGATGCGCCACCGACTAGAACTGCTTTGGCGCCTTGCAGATGTTTTAACAAATCCGAATTTTCATTGAGTGCATTAAATAATTGAGTTGGAACAATTGCAGTGAAATCTGCGTGTGGATATGAGCCAACATGATTGCGTAGATCACGGGGCTCTGTTCCTAATTGCATCGCTCGCATCAAAACATTGATGCCTGCAATATGAGTCAATGGCAACAACAATGACCACGTATCGCCTTTAGCCGCTTTGAGAAATTTATTGGATGCTTTGGCACTTGAAGTTAGAGCCGCAGATGTAAGTGCAATCTCTTTTGGCGTTCCCGTGCTTCCACTCGTTGCAACAAGAAGTGAAATATCTGATGGCACTGAAGTGGAATGAACTGGGCCACATCCAAGGGCAGGGCCTTCTGTAGTGAGGGCTTTTTCTAGCGCACTCACATAATCGGCCAGAGTGTGCGTGGGCCCGAGGGTGCGCACTTCTCGATGTGAAGATGTGTCCATTGCCCGCGTAGGCTATCGCTTGTATCGGTAGTGATGTCTGATGGAGGGTTCGTGAGTAAGCCAATCAAGCGTGAATTTGGAAGCCGTGACATTCCTAAATGGAAAGTCGCACTAGGCGGAGAAAATTTCACAGATATTAAATACGAAACTGCTGATGGCATCGCAAAAATCACCATCAACCGTCCAGAAGTACGCAATGCATTTCGTCCGCAAACAATTATTGAATTGCAGAGTGCATTCTCATTAGCGCGCGATAACCAAGAAGTCGGCGTAATTATTTTAACTGGCGAAGGTAGCGAAGCATTTTGTTCAGGTGGCGACATTAGTGTTCGTGGAGATGATGGTTATCTTGGAGAAGACAAACTTGCACAGCAAGGTATTGGACGACTTAACGTTTTAGATTTACAGGTACAAATTCGCCGTACACCGAAACCAGTAGTTGCAATGGTTGCTGGTTGGGCAATAGGCGGTGGACATGTATTACACGTTGTTTGTGATCTAACAATTGCTGCCGATAACGCACTCTTTGGCCAGACAGGTCCAATGGTCGGTTCATTCGATGGTGGATATGGTTCCGGATTACTCGCTGCAAATGTTGGACAGAAAAAAGCGCGTGAGATTTGGTTCATGACTCGCTCATACGATGCAAAAGAAGCGCTCGCAATGGGATTAGTAAACACAGTTGTTCCAGTTGCTGACCTCGAAGCCGAAACTGTTTCTTGGTGCCGCGAAATGTTGCGCAACTCTCCACTGGCTCTGCGTTTACTTAAGGCAAGCTTGAACGCAGCAGATGATGGACTTGCAGGTGTACAACAATTAGCTGGCGATGCAACACTCCTGTTTTATATGACTGAAGAAGGCCAAGAAGGTCGCGATGCTTATAAAGAAAAGCGCGCACCTGATTTTGGTCAATTCCCTAAGCGTCCATAAATAAATTAAATGCTCGATTCAATCCTCAATAACCTTCGAGTAATTTCGCTCTCCACAAAAACAGATTTTCGTGGAATCAATACACGCGAAGTTGCACTTATTGAAGGCAGCGCTGGATGGGGCGAATTTTCACCATTTATTGAATATGACGAAAACGAATCTATTCCTTGGTTAATTAGCGCTATTGAAGGTGCAACACAGCCTCGCGCAAAAGCCACACGAAAGTATGTAGATATCAATGCAACGCTGCCTGCAGTGGATTCTCGCGCAGAAGTAGAAAACATTCTGTCTTGGTATCCAGGGGCTACAACAGTAAAAATCAAAGTGGGTTCTGGAGCCGAAAAAGATTTAGCTCGCATTAAATTTGCAAACGAAATATTGCCAAACGCTGCACTGCGATTAGATGTCAACGGCGCTTGGGGAGTTGAAGAAGCACTCGAATTTATATATGGATTTTATGATTCATTTGATGAAGATTTATTGCAGTACATCGAACAGCCATGTGCAACGCTGGACGAACTCCGCGAACTTAAAGCCGCATGCATGGTCCCTGTAAAAATTGCGGGCGATGAAGTAATTAGAAAAGCAGAAGATCCATTTGATTTAGATCTAGAAGATGCGGTCGATATTTTGGTTTTAAAAGTTGCACCCCTTGGTGGAATTGAACGCAGTCTTGCATTAGCTGCACACCACCGATTGCCAGTTGTGGTTTCTAGTGCACTTGAAAGCGCAGTTGGTATTGGACATGGAATCCGTCTTGCCGGCGCACTACCAACTTTGGATTTCGCGTGCGGATTAGCTACAGGTCAATTGCTTGCATCAGATATTGCAAACATTCCAATTGAAGGCGGAAAGATGCGGGTTGCAGATGTCACGCCAAGTGAAGCGGCAATGATTGAGTTTGAAGCAAGTGCAGAGCGGACGCAATGGTGGCAAGATCGGGTTCGTAAAACATGGAGTGCAGGTGCGGATGAAGTTATTAGCGAGATGGGGTGGCATTGGTGAGTGAAACCACATCGCTTGCACGCGTCATTGTTCGTCAAATAATTGAAGCCGGTATTACTGATGTAGTAATTTCGCCGGGATCTCGCAACGCCCCATTGAGTTTCGCTTTCTTTGCAGCATCACAAAAAGGATTAATAAAGCTACATACACGTATTGACGAGAGAACAGCCGCCTTTTACGCACTTGGTTTAGCAAAAGCGAGTGGCCGAGCAGTTCCTATTGTCTGCACAAGCGGAACAGCTGTTGCTAATTATCATCCAGCAGTTTTAGAAGCACATCACACAAATACGCCACTCTTAGTTTTAACAGCGGATCGCCCAGCGCGTTTGCGTAAAACTGGCGCAAACCAAACAACCGAACAAGCTCGTATTTTTGGAAAATCTGTTCGCTACTTCGCCGATATCTCAGGTGCTGTATTTCCAATGGAGTTGCCACTCTATTCATTGGCAAGCGGACCGGTTCATTTAAATATTCAATTCGAAGAACCGCTTGCTGCAGATTCAGATTCAACTTGGCTTGATGAAATTAAAGTTGCTCCGCGCAACATCAAATCCACAAAAGCACCGAGTGCGCTAAAGGTTAAGAGTGAACGAGCAGTTCTAATCGTTGGCCACGATCGTGGCGGATTTAGTACTGAAGAAGTTAATGCATTTGCCGACCAACTTGGCTGGCCTGTTATTAGCGAAGATCCGCTATCGCTTAAGAACTCCATCGCACACGCCTCTTTATTCTTAGCCTCTACTGCTATTTCAAAAGAGCTCACTCCAAGGAGTGTCATTGTTATTGGACGCACAACACTTTCGCGCTCAATCAATAACTTCATAGCATCTGCAGATAAGAACATCGTTATCGATTCAAGAATCGCAACCGTTGATACAGATCGCAATGCAGACAAACGCTTCACTCAGATCCCAACTCTGGATACAAACACAGCCGATGCAGAGTGGCTAGAAAAGTGGCAGAAGTTTTCAGAGCGCACGGGCAAAGAGCTAGATAAAATTACTCAATGGTCAGAACCAGTATTAGCTCGCACTGTTGCTTCCACTATCAAAAACGGTACAACGTTATTTGTTTCATCCTCTAGACCAATTCGCGATATCGAAGCGTTTGCAAGTGCACGTACAGGCATTGAAACTTTTGCCAACCGTGGACTTGCAGGAATAGATGGAAATATCTCAACAGCAATTGGAGTTGCCAGTGCGCGCACATCAACGATTGCGGTCCTCGGCGACCTTTCCTTTCTTCACGATCTCACAGGTTTAATTCATGCCGAAAAACCAAATTTGCTCATTCTTGTAGTCGATAACAATGGTGGCGGAATCTTCTCAACACTTGCGCACCGTGGATCAGATGGATTCGAAAGTATTTTTGGCACTCCACACGATTTAGATTTATCCGCAATTGCAAGTGCACTTAAGGTCAAGACCAGCACGATTAATTCAGTTGATCAATTGGTAAAGGAGTTGTCACAACCAATAGATGGTCTTCGAATTGTTGTTGCACAGATGCCAGATCGCGAAAGCAACGCTGACTTAATTAAGCAAGTGCACTCTTCATTGCAGAAAATTTAGCTTCACTCTCTGCTAATTCCTTTTCAGGATCTGAACCAGCAACAATTCCGCATCCGGCGTACAAGCGGATTGAATCATCAGTTATCTGTCCACAGCGAAGTGCAATACCTAGTTCCCCATCTCCGCGCGCATCAATCCAACCAACTGGTCCGGCATAGCGCCCGCGAGAGATTCCTTCGATTTCACTAATTACTTTGGCTGCCTTATCTGTTGGAGTTCCACAAACTGCAGCTGAAGGATGAAGTTGATTAAGCAGAGTGAAGACATCGACATTGCTCTTTGATTCAATGAGTGCACCAGTTACATCTGTAGCTAAGTGCATGACATTTGCTAAGTGAAGAACAAATGGTGTTTCAGGAATATTTGTAGAAGAACAAAATGGTTCGAGCGCATCTGCAACAGAGCGAACTGCGTATTCGTGCTCTTCAAGATCCTTTGATGATCGAGCAAGTGATCCTGCCAGTGCTAGGTCGCGTGCATCATCACCAGATTTACTGATCGTTCCTGCAAGCACGCGAGATGTAACCATTCCGCGCTTTAAGCGAAGCAAGAGCTCAGGTGTCGCACCAATTAACCCGGCAACACTAAAGATCCATGTTGATGGATAGGTTGCAGATAGTTTTCGCAGAGCCGCACGTTCATCAATTGAATGAGCGGCTTTTGCTGTGAGATCGCGGGCTAGAACAACCTTTTCAATATCACCGCTATGAATCCTTGCTACAGCTTGTGCAACGCGCGTAATCCAATGCTCACTAGCCAATTCATCGTCACTCCACGTAAGAGTTGGATTTGAGATTTTTTCTGCTGCATCAAGAAGTTTAGGTTGCGAATCAGAACCAACCCATGTAATCCAAGAGTTTCCACTATTCATTCCTACGATGATTTTTGGAATAACTAGCACGGACTCTTCATCTGGAGAGAATGAAAAAGAGGTAAAAAGAATTGGTCCAGTAGCACTTCCTTGGACGTTATTTGTAATTGCGAATTTTTCTAATTGAGAGTGCCACCAAGTTCGGGCTTCGTTAAAGCGGTTCGGACCTTTAACGGTTGTGCTTGCATATATTCCCCAACCAACAACTCCATCACCACCACGTACCCATGAAAAATTATCACCTTGCGGCAACAACTCTAAAAGTGGCAGGTGTTCGCCAAGGCGCACGGTAGTGACAGGAATAAGGGAAGGCATACGTTATTTTTCTTATGAAATCTTTCGCTGAACGAATTGCCAGATGAGTGGAAGTGACGTTCCAGCAATTGCAATCTTAAGTATTTCACCGATAACAAATGGCGTAAATCCTGCAGAGATAGTCCATGCCCAATCTTTGCCTGTGTATTCGTGAAGCCAGAAAAGACCGAATCCAAATGTGAGCGCACTGCCCATTAACATTGCAGGCAGAGCGGTCTTAAATTTCTGATCCCATTTGCGGCCACCTAAATATCCGAGCAGAGCCGAAGTTAGAAGCATGCCAACTAGGTATCCACCAGTTGCTCCAACAATGCGTTCAAAGCCAGAACCACTATTTGCAAATACAGGTGCACCAAGTGCGCCAACTAATAAGTATGTAAAAAAAGTTGTTGTTCCAAGTGTTGCGCCATAACTAGTGGCGAGTAATAAAACTCCAAGAGTTTGTCCTGTCACGGGAACGGGTGATCCAGGAACAGGAATTGCAATCTGTGCGAGCAACGAAAGAAATGCAACGCCAGCAATTACAAAGCCAGCACTAGTGAGAACAGTGCTTCGCGGGAAAACTGCGGTGCGTAGTGTGGTGGTTGCGATAGACATCTCGTGCGCCCTTTCTTGAAGTTGTGGATGAGCCTACTCTCAAGCAGAATAAGCCTATGTCCCGCGCCAATATGGATAAAAATCCTGCTGAAGTAGCCGCGATGTTTGATGCGGTCGCCAAGCGCTATGACCTAGTTAATGACATTTTGAGCCTCGGTCAGACAAAGAGATGGCGTAAAGCGACGACAGCCACGATTGCTCCGAAACCAGGAATGAAAATTCTGGATCTCGCAGCCGGAACTGGTTCAAGTTCTGAACCATTGCACGCAGCTGGTGCAGATGTTATTCCTGCAGATTTTTCAGATGGAATGCTTGAAGCAGGTCGACGTGCTCGTCCACATTTAAAGTTTACAAAAGCTGATGCACTTAACTTGCCATTTGAAAATGAAACATTTGATGTGGTCACAATTTCTTTTGGTTTACGAAATACATCAGATATGGATAAAGCACTAAGTGAAGCAAAACGAGTTACCAAAAAAGGTGGCTCACTTGTTGTTGCAGAATTTTCATCCCCAACCTTTAAACCATTTCGTACTATTTATATAAATTATTTAATGAAGGCTCTTCCAGCGATCGCATCCAAAACTTCTTCAAATCCCGATGCCTATGTTTATCTCGCCGAATCCATTAGGGCATGGCCAGATCAGGCGGCACTTGCAGCCCGAATTGCCCAAGCCGGCTGGTCTCAAGTGGGTTGGCGCAATCTAAGCGGTGGGGTTGTCGCAGTTCACAGAGCTATCAACTCGTGATGCGGTCAAAAGTACTTGTTGGGCACCCTAGGATTTAGCCATCATGACTTCCGCATCTAACCCATACGTGCCGATTTTGGTTATCGGAGCCATTGGCTTCGGTTTCGCGGTCATCTCAGTTGCAGCTGGTGCACTCACTGGACCAAAGCGTTACAACAGAGCGAAGTTAGATGCATATGAGTGCGGAATCGAACCATCACCATCTGCAATTCAAGGTGGACGTTTCCCAGTTAAGTACTTCTTAACAGCGATGCTCTTCATTATTTTTGATATTGAAATTGTCTTCCTTTATCCATGGGCAGTGACATTTGATCAACTAGGACTCTTCGGACTAGTTGAAATGGCAATCTTTATTGGAACTGTCTTCGTAGCTTTTGCTTATGTGTGGCGCCGCGGCGGATTGGATTGGGATTAATCATGGGTCTAGAAGAAAAATTACCAAGCGGATTTGTTCTCACAACAGTTGAAAAACTTGCGGGTTACATGCGCAAGAACTCATTGTGGCCAGCAACATTTGGTCTTGCTTGTTGTGCAATTGAAATGATGGCTGTTGGTTCTGCTGCAAAGTACGACATTTCACGCTTTGGTATGGAAGTTTTCCGCGCATCACCACGTCAAGCAGATCTCATGATTGTTGCTGGTCGCGTTTCAAATAAAATGGCTCCAGTACTTCGTCAGATTTACGATCAAATGGCAGCACCTAAATGGGTTCTAGCAATGGGTGCATGTGCATCTTCAGGCGGAATGTTTAATAACTACGCAATTGTTCAAGGCGTGGATCACGTTGTTCCAGTTGATATTTATCTTCCAGGTTGTCCACCACGTCCGGAAATGTTGATGGATGCAATTCTTAAATTGCACACAAGTATTTACGACGAGAAGCTCGGACCAAATCGCGAAGCTGTCATTAAGTCAGTAGAAGAAGCTGCACTCAACGCACTTCCTACTCACCAAATGAAAGGATTGCTTGCCTAAATGAGCGATCACGGAATGTTTGGTGCAGCTGGCACAGGAGATACATCTGGCTACGGCGGATTAGTACGCACACCTGCTGCAACTGGTTCAAGTGAGCGCCCATACGGTTCTTATTTTGATGATGTTGCAGATGATTTAGAGCGTGCATACCCTGGTTTTTCAGATGCAATCGAACGCGTCGTTGTTGATCGCGGCGAATTAACACTTCACGTAAAGCGCGAAAAACTTGTAGAAGTTTCAAAGATTCTTCGTGATTCACTTAAGTTTGAAATGTGCATGGGTGTTTCAGGAGTTCACTATCCAGAACAGAGCGGTCGCGAATTGCATGCGGTCTATCCATTGCTTTCAATTACAAATAATCGCCGCATTCGCCTCGAAGTTTCAGTTCCAGATAACGATGCACACATTCCGTCCGTTGTAGAAGTGTGGGCAGGAAACAATTGGCACGAACGTGAAACCTTTGACATGTTTGGAATAATTTTTGACGGACATCCAGGACTTACAAGAATTTTGATGCCAGATGATTGGCAAGGACACCCACAACGTAAAGATTATGCACTGGGTGGAATTTCAGTTGAGTACAAAGGTGCAACGATTCCGGCACCTGATGAGCGCAGGTCATACCGATGACAACATTTATTGATCCATATTCATCATCACGCGAAACTACAGAAGGCACAGTCTTCTCTGTAACAGGTGGCGACTGGAACGAACTCGTTACAGAAATTGGTGCAACTAAAGAAGAGCGCATCGTTGTAAACATGGGTCCACAACACCCATCAACTCACGGCGTGCTCCGTCTTGTTCTTGAATTAGAAGGCGAAACAGTTACTGAAGTACGTTGCGGAATTGGTTACCTTCACACAGGTATTGAAAAGAACATTGAATATCGCAGCTGGACTCAGGGCGTTACCTTCGTAACTCGCATGGATTATTTGTCACCACTATTTAATGAAACTGCTTACTGTTTAGCAACAGAAAAACTCCTTGGAATTACAAACGATGTTCCAGAGCGCGCATCAGCAATTCGTGTATTGATGATGGAACTCAATCGAATTTCTTCACACATGGTTGCACTTGGTACGGGCGCACTCGAACTCGGAGCGATTACTCCAATGTTCTTTGCGTTCCGCGAACGCGAACGAGTTCTCGATATCTTCGAAATGATCTCTGGTTTGCGCATGAATATGGCTTACATCCGCCCAGGTGGAGTTCAACAAGATCTTCCAGCAGGTGCCACACAAAAGATTCGCGAAACTGTAAAAGAGATGCGTAAAGCATTTAAAGACAATGCAACTCTTTTAATTGGCAATTCAATCTGGATGAAGCGCACCGAAGGTATTGGTTACCTAGATCTTGCGGGTTGTACAACTCTTGGAATCACAGGACCAGTCTTGCGTTCAACAGGTCTTCCTTGGGATCTTCGCAAGACACAACCATATTGCGGTTACGAAAATTATGATTTTGATGTTGTCACAACAGATACATGCGATGTGTATGGTCGATTCTTAATTCGTATGAACGAATTAGAACAATCACTTCGCATCATCGAACAGGCTTGCGACAAGATCGACAAACTTGCTGGTGCGCCAGTCATGGTTGCAGATAAGAAAATTGCATGGCCTGCTCAACTAGCAATGGGTGGCGATGGTCTCGGCAACTCACTTGATCACATTCGCGAAATTATGGGCACATCGATGGAATCACTTATTCATCACTTCAAATTAGTTACTGAAGGTTTCCGCGTTCCAGCTGGACAGGTTTATGCAGCTGTTGAATCACCACGCGGCGAACTTGGCGCACACATTGTTTCTGATGGCGGAACACGTCCATATCGCATGCACTTCCGCGAACCATCTTTTAATAACTTGCAATCAACATCTGCAATGTGTGAAGGCAGCATGGTTGCCGACATCATCGGCGCTGTTGCATCTATTGATCCTGTTATGGGAGGTGTTGATCGCTAATGTTTTCTGATCAAGATCTTGCCGTGATGGATTCAATTATTAAGCGCTATCCACGTAGCCGTTCTGCAATCATGCCTTTACTTCACTATGCGCAATCAAAGGCTGGATATGTCACAAATGAAGGTATCGAATTAATTGCAAAGCTTTTGACCATTGAAACTGCAGAAGTTTCAGCGGTCGCAACTTTCTACACTCAATACAAGCGCAAGCCAGTGGGCGAATACCACGTGGGCGTATGCACAAATACTTTGTGCGCAGTAATGGGTGGAGATGCAATTTTTGCTGGACTTAAAGAGCACTTAGGTATTGAAAATGATGGCGTCACAGCAGATGGCAAAGTTTCACTCGAACACATCGAGTGCAACGCTGCATGTGACTATGCACCAGTTGTCATGGCGAACTGGGAGTTCTATGACAATCAAACCGTTCAGTCTTCTAAAGATTTAGTCGATTCAATGCGTCAAGGAAACCCAACACCGCCAACTCGTGGACCAAAATCACTTCCTACATGGAAAGAGAACTCTGCAGTACTTGCAGGAATTAACGATGGTCGCGCAAATGAAGGCGTGCAAGCAGGCGAACCAACTCTTCTCGGTTTGAAATTAGCGAAGGAAGGTAAATAAGCAATGTCAAAGCTCACACCTGTCCTTTCAGCACATTGGGATGAAAAAGATTCATTCACAATTGATGCATACACACGCAATGGTGGATATAAAGCTTCAGCAAAAGCACTTGCCATGGATCCTGATGCAGTTATTCAATTAGTAAAAGACTCTGGCTTACGTGGTCGCGGTGGCGCAGGATTTCCTACTGGAATGAAGTGGGGATTTATTCCACAAGGTGATAACAAAGATCACTATTTAGTTGTTAACGCAGATGAATCCGAACCAGGCACATGCAAAGACACTCCTTTGTTAATGGCAAATCCCCACGTCCTTATTGAAGGTTGCATCATTGCGTGCCACGCAATTCGCGCTAAACATGCCTTTATTTATATTCGCGGCGAAGTCACACACGTAGTTCGTCGCCTCAACCAAGCAATTGAAGATGCATACAAAGCAGGTCACCTTGGTAAAGGAATTGATTTAGTTCTCCACGTAGGTGCAGGCGCATACATTTGCGGTGAAGAGACAGCGCTCCTTGATTCACTTGAAGGTTTCCGCGGTCAGCCACGTTTGCGTCCACCATTTCCAGCAATCGCTGGCTTGTATGCACGCCCAACTGTTGTAAATAACGTTGAATCAATTGCATCAGTTCCAGCAATTATTGCTAACGGTGCAGAGTGGTATCAAAAATACGGTACTGAAAAGAGCAAGGGAATGACTCTTTATTCTCTCTCTGGTCACGTCAATAATCCTGGACAATTCGAAGCTCCTCTTGGAATTACTCTTCGTGAAATTCTTGATCTTGCAGGCGGTGTTCGCACTGGTCACAAACTTAAGTTCTGGACACCAGGTGGATCATCTACTCCACTATTTACGGATGCACACCTAGATACTCCACTTGATTACGAAGGTGTTGCTGCAGCTGGTTCAATGCTTGGAACAAAAGCACTTCAAATCTTTGATGAAACAACTTGTGTTGTTCGCGCAGTACTTCGCTGGACAGAGTTCTACAAGCACGAATCATGTGGCAAGTGCACACCTTGTCGCGAAGGCACATGGTGGCTTGTGCAAATTCTTCGCGATCTTGAAAATGGATCTGGTTCAGAAGAAGATCTCGCAAAGCTTCTAGATTTGTGTGACAACATCATGGGTCGTTCTTTCTGTGCACTCGGTGATGGCGCAACAAGTCCAATTACTTCTTCAATTAAATATTTCCGCGACGAATACATCGCACACGTAACAGGCAAGGGATGCCCATTTGATCCTGTTGCTTCAACACTTTTCTCTAGCGCAGGTGCTAAATGACAACTACGCAATCACAGACAACTGAAGTTGTAGACATGATTACAGTTGTAATCGACGGGTTCGAAGTGAGCGTTCCAAAGGGAACTCTTGTTATTCGTGCGGCTGAAAAACTTGGAATTCAAATCCCACGTTTCTGCGATCACCCACTATTGGATCCAGTTGGTGCTTGTCGCCAATGTTTGGTTGATATCGAAATTAATGGCCGTGCATTTCCAAAGCCACAAGCTTCATGCACCATTCCCGTAGAACCAGGAATGATTGTCAAAACTCAACTTACTTCTGATGTTGCAGAAAAAGCGCAACGAGGAGTTATGGAGTTACTACTTGTTAATCACCCACTTGATTGCCCAGTGTGTGACAAGGGTGGAGAGTGCCCACTTCAGAATCAAGCGATGAGCAACGGCCAAGCAGAGTCACGTTTTGAAGGCAAGAAGCGCACATTCGAAAAGCCAATTAATTTGTCATCACAAGTTTTACTAGACCGCGAACGTTGCGTTCTTTGTGCACGTTGCACACGCTTCTCTGAGCAAATTGCGAGTGATCCATTTATTACTCTGAACGAACGTGGTGCACTACAACAAGTTGGTATCTATGAAGAACAACCATTTGAATCATATTTCTCTGGAAACACAGTTCAGATCTGTCCAGTAGGCGCACTCACCGGTGCGTCATATCGATTCCGTGCACGTCCATTTGATTTAGTTTCAACACCATCTGCATGCGAACACTGCGCATCTGGTTGCGATATGCGCACCGATGTTCGACGTGGAAAGACACTTCGCCGTTTGGCTGGAGATGACCCAACAATTAACGAAGAGTGGAACTGCGATAAGGGTCGCTGGGCGTTTAAATACATCACAGCAATTGATCGCCTTGCACAACCAATGGTCCGTAATTCTGATGGCGAATTAGTTGTTACATCATGGCCGGAAGCAATTGCAGCAGCCGCCGCAGGATTAGCTGGAGTAAAAGCAGCAGTTCTAGTTGGCGGACGCGCAACGTATGAAGATGCATACGGATACAGCAAGTTTGCTCGCGTTGCACTCGGCACAAATGACATTGATTTCCGTGCACGTTCAACATCTGATGAAGAGCGCGACTTCCTTGCATCTCACGTTGTCGGAACAAGTACAACTTATAAAGATATTGATAAGGCTGACCACGTACTTCTAGTTGGCTTCGAGCCAGAAGAAGAGTCACCAATTGTTTTCTTACGACTAAACAAGCAAGTAAAAAAGCGCAAGCTAAAGATCACTTCAATCGGCACAAAACTTTCAATTGCTGTTGAAAAACTAGGTGCAACTTTCGTAAAGGTTGCTCCAGGTGCTGAAAGCGCTGCTATCGCTTCACAATCACTCACTGCGCAATCACTTATTTTGGTCGGAGAA
>Ga0208082_1000199_pt1 | contig 18042 bp, 13 predicted proteins | sample LakMenE09Jun09ns_FD_150683 | JGI IMG/M metagenome (GOLD analysis project Ga0208082, IMG submission 150683) | Freshwater microbial communities from Lake Mendota, WI - 09JUN2009 deep hole epilimnion ns (SPAdes) | ecosystem: Environmental > Aquatic > Freshwater > Lake > Epilimnion/Euphotic zone ... | reverse complement strand
GGTGATAGTTGCAGATGCGGGACTTGTTCCGTATGAGTTCACAGCCTTGATGCGCACTGACACTGGTACATCGGGAGTCATATTTGTGAGTGATGCAGTAGTTGCTGTGCTGACGCCGTCATTCCACACTGTCCATGTTGATGACGCGTTCACACTGTATTCAACGATGTAATCCGAAATGGTTGCGTAGCTGCTAGTCACTCGCGACCAAGAAACGTTGATAGTGGAATTGCTCACTGTCGCGCTCACCGAGGATGGTGGGTTCGGAATACCAATAAGTTTTGGTTGCAATGTCACAACGGAAGATGGCGAACTTAACCCAACAGCGTTGATAGCACGAACTCTGAATGAGTACGACACTCCGCCCGCAAGACCCACAATTTTGGAAGATCGATAAGTAGCCGTAGTAGTTGCGGTCGTGCTCCATGTTGCACCGGCGTCTGTTGAAGACTCAAGAACGTACCCAGTAACAACGCTTCCGCCGTTTGATGCTGGCGAACTCCACGACAAGTACGCAGTGTTACCCGAGAGGAATCCAGAGATGCTGCGAGGTGCACTTGCAACCGATGGAGCAGGCGGTGTTGCCACCACAACATTAGAAGCAACACTTTCACCCACGGCATTTACTGCGGTGACGCGGAACATATGTGAAGTTCCACCAGCCAAATTAGAGAAAACAAAACTGCGGGTGACAAACGAGATGGCCGCACGATTCCATGTTGCGCCCGAATCTGTGGAGTACTGGGCTACGTACCCTGTGATAGCAGTTCCACCGTTAGTGCTTGGCGTAGACCAATACAACGAGGCTGCGTTGTAGTTCACATTTACATACAAAGACCGTGGAGCACTCGGTACTACTAATGGAATGGGAGTAACACGAACCGTTGCTTCAGGACTGGTGCCGTATTCGTTGATGGCACGGACACGAATGAGGTGCTCTACCCCGCCTACCAAACCAGTCAGAGTTGTGTTTCGCCATGCCGAACCCACGCGAACGCTGCCGCTGTACGTTGCGCCGCCATCCACGGAGTAATCAACAACAAAACTCTGCAACGTTCCGCCACCCATATCAATTGGTGTTGACCAATACACATAAGCGCCAAGAAGTTGGGCCGAGGCGGTGACGGAGCGCACAACCGATGGTGGGTTGAACGACAATGGCGTCAGTGTGACCGTGTTGCTTGGAACACTTGGTCCGCCTGCATTGATTGCACGAACACGGAACTGATACGCAGTGCCAGCAGTGAGGCCAGAAAAACTTGCTGTGCGAAGAATAGAAACAGCATCTGGCAAGACTGCCCATGTAATGCCGGCGTCCACCGAAGCTTCAACGGTGTAGTCGGTAATTGCACTTCCACCGGGAGACAATGGCGCTTGCCATGACAACGCCGCTGTCTGACGACCGACAGAACCTGTGAGTGAACGTGGCGCAGTAGCGACGCCAGGGAGCGCAGGCGTAGCAACAACAACTGCAGAAGCAGTTCCTGTGCCCACCGAGTTGATTGCAGAGACCCTGAATGAATATGACATTCCATTAGTGAGCGAGGAAATAGTTGCCGATGTAGCAGTAGTTCCCATGGATTGCCATGTGGTTCCATTAGTTGAATACTCAACGAGATACGAAGTAATCGCCGCCCCACCATTTGAAACTGGTGCTTTCCATGTAAGCAATACTGATGCATTGCCAGACACGGCCGTTGCGATTGTTGGCGCGCTAGGTGTAGTCGCCGGTGCGGGCGCAAATGAACCTGAGTAGATCAATCGGTTCGGTGAAGCCACGCCAGGATCAAGAACCACATTGGGCGTTGCGGCAGCCATGAGTGTGGACGTCACCACTGCTGGAGTAGCACTTGGATTTGACTGCAAATACAGAGCCACCACACCGGCCACATGTGGCGATGCCATAGATGTTCCCGACATAGAAGTGCGGTCTGTTGTGCTGCGAATGTACGACGACGTAATGGAAACACCAGGAGCAAACACGTCGACACATGAACCAAAGTTCGAGAAACTTGCACGAGCATCTGTTGAGCCTGTTGCGCCAACTGTGATTGCAGAAGGTTCACTTGCAGGAGACACTCCACACGCATTGGCATTACTGTTACCTGCAGCAACCACCATTGTGATGCCGTCGGCAACTGCACGAGCAACTGCTGCGTTTAATGTGCTCGATAGTCCACCGCCCAAGCTCATGTTTGCGACAGCCGGTGTTCCTGCAATGTGGTTTGTAATGGCCCATTCGATGCCGGCGATAACGCCAGATGTAGAACCAGAGCCTGTGCATGACAACACGCGAATAGGAACGAGTTGTGCAGTCTTTGCAACACCATAGGTAGTGCCCGCGACAGTTCCTGCAACGTGAGTACCGTGACCGTGGCAATCATTGCTACCAGCGCCGTCTGAGATTGCAGTAAATCCGCTGCGTACTCGGCCTGTGAATTCTGTGTGCGTAGACAAAATGCCAGTGTCAATGATGTACGCAGTGACTGCTTCACCAGTATTGCTGTAGGTGTACTTGCCGTCACGCGGATTGAAGCGTTGATCGATACGGTCGAGACCCCACGGTGCACCGGCTTGATCTGTGTCAACGCCGACGACGCGGTCTGGTTCAATCTCAACAACATTTGGATTGGCTTGCAGGCCTGCAACTTCTTCCGGGCTGAGGTCTGCAACAAAACCATTCACAGAATTTGTGAAGAAAGCAGTGACATTTTCTGCCAACGATGCTGCAGCAACGGCTGATGCAGTGCGCGAAGTGAATTGCACGATGTAACGATCTGGGATGACATCACCCACCTGTAAACCTGCTGGTGCATCGAGGCCAAGAACGTTGTCGGTGGAAGTCTCATTGAGTTGAATCGACTTGTTTGGAGCGACCATGCGAATGTCGCTATCTGCACCAAGTCCAATGGCTTGTGCAGTTGTGAGGCGTTGTACCTCTACCGAGCCGTCTTGGCCGATGACCACATAATCGCCTGCATTGCTGGCACTGGCCGACACGGGGAAAACTGCGCTAATAGATATGGCAAGAATGCCGGCCGAGATACCACGGGAAAATCGGCCAAACATCACCATAAGAGCCTACGGTATGGCGGGAATGGTGCCTAGTCGCCCTGATTTAACATTCGCCCTATCAGGGGTGAACAGGTGAATTTGTATGCCTAACGGGCAAATATGGCCACCAGCAAGGGGGTGACGATGAGGCCTGGCAACAGGGAACCCAACTTGATGCGCTTGATCTCCAGCAGGTTCAGCCCAATGGCCAGCACCGTGAACCCGCCTGCTGCGAACATTTCTGTCCGCATACGGTCATCGAGGAGCGAGTCAATACCTGTGCCCCCCAACGTGAGCAAGCCCTGCACAATGAATACGCTCACTGCACTAAACGCTGCGCCAATGCCGTATGCCGCCACAAAGATGATGCTCATGAATCCATCGAGCGTTCCCTTAATGATGTAGAGCTGCGGTGTTTTGCCACTGGCATCTTCGATGGCTCCAAGAATGGTCATTGGGCCAACGCAGAACAGCAACGTTGCAGTCACAAAACCCTGTACAAATGTGCTCTCGTCGCCCGAGCCCTTTGCAAACCTTTTGCGCAGCGTTTCACCAAGACTTTCTAGGCGGTCTTCAATGCGCAGCAATTCGCCGATGATTGCGCCGAGCACCATGCCCACCAATGGGAAGACAAGATTATGTGTATCCATCACATTGCTGATGCCCATCACAAGAGTTGCAAGACCAATGACCTGCACAACAATGGTGCGAATGGATTCTTTAATGCGGTGACCAATGAAATAGCCGACACTTCCGCCCACCACAACTGTTGCCGTGTTGATGATTGTTCCTAGGCCACGCACAATTCACAACGCTATCGAGAGTGTCTTGCTACTTCACATGATTAGGGTGAAGCAATGGCAATTGTGCAGCTTTCAAACGATCAGTTGCAGGTGTCTATTGATGTTTCGCATGGTGCTCGCATCTCCTCCATCATCGCTTCGGGTGTGGAATTGCTAGTGACTGAAGCAGATGACACGTTGAACTGGGGCGCATACCCCATGGTGCCGTATGCAGGTCGTGTGCGTGATGGCGTTTTCATGTTTCAAGGTTTGCAATACGAATTACCATTACGAGCGCAATCATCGCATGCAATGCATGGAACAGTTTTGGATCATGAATGGACCACGGTTGAAAGCAGTGCAACCTCTGCGTCATTCACGTGTGATCTAGGTGGCGACTGGCCATTCGCTGGTTCCGTCACTCACATAGTTGCTATTGATGCAAGTGCTCTTATTTCTACTCTTACTTTGAATGCGAGCGAGCCGATGCCGGCGCAAGTTGGTTGGCATCCGTGGTTTCGTTCCCCGCGCAATGTGAATCATCATTTCGACGCCATGTTGCAGCGCGATGTGAGCGGCCTCACCACAACACAAGAAGTTCCTGTACCAAAGCGCAAATACGACGATTGCTTTGTGCGCCCACATTCCATGCCACAGCTCACTATTGATGGAATCACGATTGAAGTGTCGAGCGACTGCACACATTGGGTGATGTACAACGCGCCAGATGGTCACATGTGTATTGAGCCGCAGTCCGGTCCGCCAAACGGCATCAATACAAAGCCATACACCGTGATTCCGAGTAAACCGCTAGAACGATGGATGAAGATTCAAGTACTTAGTTAGCCCACGTGGCGCGCATGCGTCGCAGAGCTGCAGTGCGAATGTCGTTCCATGTGCCGCCCACAATGTTGCGTACTGTTCCCAATGAAGGCACTTTGCGCGTCTGCAATTGAGTAGTACGCCATTCGTCATATTGATGGCTTGCGCCCGAGAAATCTGGATGGCGTAGAAACTCTTCCACAAATACGAGCAAGTCGTCGGCAGTCCATTGGCGTTCGTAATGCGAACGCAAAGAATCACCGGTTGCAACACCTACTTCATTGCATGCTGCGCTCCAAGAGCCGAACAACTGTGTGATGCGCGCAACGCTCGGGCCTTTCACTCGCCCATTGCGCAACAACGTTGTGTACGCCTGATGACTAAGCGGCGCCACCATCAAACTTGCCGCTTGTAATGCACCACGCGCCCGATCGCGAGTGACCCCAATGGCATCTGACTCCACACGCTCGGTTGGTTCTTCGCGTTCTTCTTCAGATAACAACAGCCAGCCAACTCGACGCGACGCTGCAGTTACTTCCGTGATGGCCATCTTTAGTGCAAGTGCAACTTCGGAAATAGACGAACCTGGGAATTGGACAAGATATGCATGTATCCGCTGTGCAGATGCCTGCAGTGCTTGATCTTTTGCAGAGCCCTTGCGTGGGGTGCGAGGCGCAACAGAACCACCACCGGTTGACGCCGACGCTTCTTCCAATCGACGTGCGGCAAATGCCTCTAAGGCGTCAAGGTCTTCGCGCGAAATGGTGTCATCGTGTGCCACGAGCCGAAGTTCGCGAGCAACCGTGGCAACGGTTTCGGCTAATTCGGCCAATGGGACTCGGTTTAACATCCCTATGACCGTACCTCGGTGTCGCACGCTCGGGCAGGAACGCATACAGTAAAGGCCATACGAAGGAATCTTCGATATTTGCCGGGGGGAAAATATGGGAACTCGAATTGAACGCGAATGGCCATCGCTATTACCCGCAGGTGACACGCACCGGTATCGCACTGGCGCATGGCGACCACAAACCACCGAGTGGACTGCCACCGACATGCATGTCGAAGGAGAGATTCCTACTGACTTAAACGGTGTGTATTTACGCAATACCGAGAACCCACTTGTACCCGCCATGGAGCGTTACCACCCATTCGATGGTGACGGAATGATTCATGCCATTTCATTTCGCGAGGGTCATGCTGAATATCGCAACCGGTTTGTGCGCACAGAAGGTTTGGCGATTGAACTTGAAGCCGGCGGTCCGCAGTGGTCTGGACTTGCAGAATCACCTCTGAAATCACCACGCCAAGATGGTTGGGGCGCGCGCACACGCATGAAAGATGCAAGCAGCACCGATGTTGTTGTACATAACGGGGTTGCGCTTTCTAGTTTTTACCAATGTGGTGACTTGTATCAACTAGACCCCATCACATTGGAGGACAAAGGCAAGGCTTCATGGAACAACACATTCCCTGCTGCTGGTGTTTCTGCGCATCCAAAAGTTGATGAGCGCACAGGTGACTTGCTGTTCTTCAACTACCAAACCACGTACCCATACATGCACTACGGAGTACTGAACGCACAAGGTGAGTTGACGCACTACACACCAGTGCCATTGCCTGGGCCACGTTTGCCACACGACATGTGTTTCACCGATAACTATTCCATCTTGAATGATTGCCCACTGTTTTGGAACGAAGACCTCATTGCTAAAGGTGTGTACGCCACAAAGTTCCATCGCGACATGCCAACACGCTTAGGCGTTATCCCCCGCTTTGGGACCGAGAAGGACATCAAGTGGTTCGAATGCGACGCCACATATGTATTGCATTGGATCAATGCATATGAAGAGGGCGACGAAATCATCATTGATGGCTATTTCGAGTACGACCCTTCGCCGTCGGTGCCACCCGATGCATCTCTCGAAGATCGTATGTTTCGTTTCCTCGATCTTTTTGCGATGCAATCACGTCCGTATCGCTGGCGTCTCAACATGCGCACTGGTGCCGTGAATGAAGGTCCGCTTTCAGACACCATCACCGAGTTCGGAATGATTAACGCGCAAGTTGCTGGCAAGAAGTACGACACCGTGTACAGCGTGATCCCCGCACACGGTTGGTTCGGATTTGAAGGTCTCATCAAACACAACGTGGTGACCGGCACCGAAGAGAACTACCACTTGCCAACCGGCGTGTACGCCAGCGAAGCTGTGTTTGCGCCGCGACCTGGTGGCACCCGTGAAGACGATGGCTACCTCATCACCTTCACAATGGATGTGGTGAACGACGCCAGCCACTGCCAGATCTTTGATGCCCAAAACCTGAGTGATGGCCCGATTGCCTCTATCTTGTTGCCAGAACGCATCTGCAGTGGCACGCACGCCACCTGGGCTGGGGCTGAAAGGCTTATTCCACAGGGATAAGCCCCGCATTCACCCTAATTATGACTGGATTAGTCAGGTATTAGATAGCCTGCCCCTGTGCAGTTTCCAGTGAACCTGAACTTGGTGGGGCGTCCCGTTCTCGTAGTGGGTGGCGGTCGCATTGCCCTGCGCAAAGTGGAGCAACTCCTTGCTGCCAATGCAGAGGTCACCGTCATCTCTCCCCTCTTTGTTGATGAGTTTCAACACATGCCCGTCACGTTGGTGCAACGTGAATACGCAACCGGCGACATTGACTCATTTCGATTAGTGATTACCGCAACAGGTAACACCGCAGTTGACCAAATCATTTATGACGAATGCGAAGACAAAGGCATCTGGATTAATTCAGCCGACGACCCTGAACGTTGTGCTTTCACATTGCCTGCTGCATTTCGTCGCGGCCCTTTAATGATCACTGTGTCAACAGGCGGTGCGAGCCCAGCACTTGCTTCGTGGATGCGTTCACATCTGGAACTCGCAATTGGGCCTGAGTACGAAGAAGTGGTGTCGCGTCTTGCAGTAGAACGCGCACGTGTTCATGCAAATGGTGAATCCACTGAAAATGTTCAATGGCAGCCAATCATTATGAATGTCATGGCAGACATTGGCATGACCTGCCCCGTGCCACGCGAAGTGCAGGTAGCGCAATGACCGTTCATCTTGTTGGAGCAGGCCCTGGTGACCCAGAACTTCTCACTGTTAAAGCAGCACGTCTTATCTCAGAGGCTGATGTGATCGTTCATGATTATTTGTCAAACGATTCCATTCTTGAGATGGCAAAACCAGGAACTGAATTCATTGATGTTGGCAAGAAGCCTGGCAACCCCACTCCACAAGATCTCATTAATGCATTACTCATTCACCTCGGCGCACAAGGCCTCAATGTGGTGCGCCTCAAAGGTGGCGACCCATTCGTGTTTGGTCGCGGTGGTGAAGAAGCACAAGCGCTTCAGGAAGCTCGCATTCCATTCACTGTTGTTCCCGGAATCACTTCTGCAATCGGCGTACCTGCAGCTGCAGGCATTCCCGTTACGCATCGTAATGTCTCCCCTGCTTTCACTGTTGTTACTGGCCACAGAGAAAGTGGTGGTTCTTCTGCAATTGAATGGGAGTCACTTGCCAAAGTTGGCGGCACCATTGTTGTACTAATGGGTGTTGCAGAACGCGCACTCATTGCACAACGCCTAATGGATGGTGGATTATCTGCAGATACTCCTGTGGCTGCAGTGCGTTGGGGAACTCGCACAGAACAACACACCACTCGTACAACACTGGCTGAACTAGGAACAGCCGAACTGAAAGCGCCAAGCACCATCGTGATTGGTGCCGTGGCTGCATACGAATTCATCGACGGCGTACACGTTGAGAACACGGTGGCAGGTCAGTAATGCGTCGCTCCATAGATGTAGTGCAGATAGACGCCACAGACCTACCTGATGGATTAGATGACGTCACACCAGTGATGTGGACTGTTGCTGTCAGCGATGACTACGACGACGCAACACCGCGTGTGGTGTTAACCGTTGAACCACTAGGTGGACAAGGTGAAGGTTTAGTTGCCCACCTTGCCCCCGATAATGCCCGCAGATTACGAAAAGCACTAGCAGATGCCCTCCGAGAGGTCGGCGAAAAGGAATAGATATGACCATTGCAGAAGCCCCCATCCCCCGCGACCTCGACGCAGAACAATTGCGCGACATCGAACGATTCGAGATTGCCATTGATCAGTTCCTCAAAGGCGAGATCTCTGATGATGTCTTTCGCGTGATGCGCCTGAACAACGGCATCTATGGTCAACGCCAAGGCGGCACTAGTCAAATGGTGCGCATCAAACTTCCTGCAGGCTCCATCACTCCAGAACAGTTTGACGTAATGGCAGATTTGTCATCAGAGTTCTCACGCGGTTGGGGTCACATCACTACTCGTCAGAACATTCAATTTCACTTTGTTGAATTGCGTCGCATTCCCGACCTGTTGCGCAGACTTGCTGATGTGCAACTCACTTCGCGCGAAGCATGTGGCGACACTGTGCGAAACGTAATGGCATGCCACTTGGCTGGCGCTTGCCCCTACGAGAAATTAGATGTCACTCCATGGGCTGAAGCGGTGTATCGCCATTTCGTGCGTAACCCCTTGGGTCAGCGTTTGCCTCGTAAGTTCAAAGTGAACTTCTCAGGATGCTCCACAGATTGTGGTCAGGCCATGTTTAACGACGTCGGTGTTGTTGCTGCTACTCGCACCCTTGATGACGGAACAATTGAATCCGGCTTTCGTGTCTACATAGCCGGTGGATTAGGCGCAACGCCACACCCTGCTCTTGCGTTGGAAGATTTCACGTCGCGTGAAGACTTGTTGCCAACCGTAGAAGCCGCATTGCGTGTTTTCGATCAAACCGGTAATCGCGACAACAAGCTTCGTGCACGTATGAAGTGGGTTGTTGATCAGTTGGGAATCGACGAGGTACGCCGGCGTGTCATCAAGATTCGCCACACACTCCCTGCATCATCTTCGTGGCCAGGGGGAATCCCAGCTGAAGTTCGTAATGCCGGTGATACACCAGCAGGTCGCATTACAGAAGGTGAAGTGTCCCAAGTCGGGCAGAGCACTCTCATCAATTTCACCTCGTCGGATCCATTTCGCCGTTGGGAAAATGCAAGTGTTATTCGCGGCGCAGCCAATGGCACTGTCTCAGCAATTGCATACGCCCCGCTTGGCGACATCACCGCATCGCAATTCCGTGCGCTTGCCAATATTCAGCGTCACTTTAAGTCTGATGTTCGTTTGTCCAACAGACAGAACGTAGTGTTTCGTAGTTTGCAGCCAAGCCAGATGCGCGAGTTGTACGACATGCTCGATGCAATCGGTATGGCACAACCAGGTGCAGAACTTTCACGAGATGTTGTGGCGTGCCCAGGTGCCGACACATGCAACATTGCAGTCACGCAATCTCGCGGACTTGCCAAGGCAATCGGTGAAAAGCTTGAAGAAGAAGGACTCGCCGAAGTAGGTGGCGTTCGCATCAACATTTCTGGTTGCACCAATAGTTGTGGCCAGCACCATGCAAGCGACATCGGCTTTTTTGGTGCCGAGCGTCGCGCACATGGCAAGTCTTTACCTGGGTATCAGATGCTTCTTGGTGGCTATGTCGGCGAAGAGCAGATTCACTTCGGCGAGAAGGCATTGCGTCTTCCTGCAAAAGCTGCGCCCGAAGCGGTTGCTCGTGTTGTTCGCCGCTTTGCTGCAGAACGTGAAGCCGCAGAAACCTTCCAAGGTTGGCTTGCCCGTTCTGGCGGCGCTACCGCCGTTGCAGACGGTCTACGTGATCTCGACGACATTCCGCTTCCAGACACAGCTCCCGAGTTCTTCGTTGACTACGACGAGACTGGGCCATTCTCTGGCGAAGTTGGCGACTCGGAGTGCGCGGTCTAAAGAACTCGCGTTCTAGATGACAGAATGAATGCCACATGGCTGGCGACATTCGTAACGACCCCCACACTGGGGCCACGGTTCATATTGTTGCCGACCGTCAGAACAGACCGAACCTTCCTAGTCAGGGTTGCCCCTTTTGTGTCGGTGGCCTTGAAGCACCCGAACCGTATTCAGTGCGAGCGTTCCCCAACCGTTGGCCCGCACTCGAGCCTGGATATTGCGAAGTGGTTCTGTATTCACCACACCACGACGCCACGTTTGCGTCCATCGGTATAGACGGCGCAGTAGATGTCATCAACTTGTGGGCTGAACGAACAACGGCCCTGCAGCAGTTACCCAATGGTGAATACGTCATCGTCTTTGAAAATCGTGGCGCAGAAATTGGCGCGACTATCTCGCATCCACACGGCCAGATTTATGCATTTGATCATGTTCCTGTTCGCCCAGCACAAGCACTTACTACGAAGTGGAGCCCAGACGAACTTGCTGATGACCGACTGATCATCGATGTAGACGGGTGGTGTGTGTACGCAGAATACGCATCGGTGCATCCCATCTCACTTCGCATCGCACCACGCCAACGCATTACAGACTTGCCGAGCATGACTTCAGGTGACCGAACCACTCTTGCCACAATTCTTGTGCGCATGTTTGGCGCACTCGATGCATTGTTTGACGCGCCACTGCCCTACATGATGTGGATCAACCAAGCGCCTCGCACCACCAAGGATTGGCCAAAGGCTTGGTTCAATATTGAGATTGTTTCTCCATGGCGCGCACCGCATGTGCCGCGTTACATCGCCGGTGTTGAAATTGCCAGTGGTGAATATTTCAACCCTGTCGATCCGGCAGATGTTGCTTCCCGACTTCGCGCATTGGTGTAACTGTGCGTGTTCGTGCACCAGGCCGTGTAAACCTCATTGGTGACCACACCGATTACACGGGTGGCCTTGTATTTCCCATGGCTATCGACCGATGGACTGAGATTTCATACGAGATTGTCGATGCTGTCACCACGCTTACGTCCGCTGATGAAACAGGAACCGTTACCTTTCCTAAAGATGCACAATTCGATGCAGCGTTCTCACCACGCTGGGGACGATACGTACTTGCGGTAGCGACGCAAATGAAACTTGCACGCAGTATCAATGGCCACATCACCACCACTATTCCAGTTGGGGCTGGCTTGTCATCTAGTGCAGCGCTTGAGATGGCAGTTGCGCTCGCACTGGGAAGCAAACACTCCTCGCAAGATCTCGCACTGCTGGGACAACGCGCAGAACAAATAGCAACCGGAGTACCCACCGGCATTATGGACCAACTCTGTATTGCTTCTGCACGGGAACAACACGGAACCCTCATTGACTGCCACACGTTGAATGTGCAACACATCCCCATTCCCGAAGACATTGAGATTGTGGTGCAATTCATTGCCCATCGAACACTTGAAGGTTCGGAATACGCAGACCGAGTGGCCCAATGCGCAACCGCCGAATCACTCATCGGGCCACTACGTATGGCGACACTGAACGATGTTGCAACTATCAAAGATTTCACTATTCAACAAAGAGCACACCACGTTGTTTCGGAAAATGCTCGCGTTACGCAATTCATAGATGCGCTAAGTCAGAATGATTACGCCGCAGCTGGGCGCATCATGAATGCCAGTCACCAGAGCCTCGCTGAAGAATTTGCTACTTCTACGAAGCAAATGAACGATGCGGTTGCTGCGGCGTGTGCAACACCTGGCGTGTTGGGTGCACGTATGACAGGTGGTGGGTTTGGTGGCTGCATCGTGTTGTTGTGCGCGCCTGGTACCGAAGTGCCGGGTTGGCGTGTGCAGCCCGTTGGTGCTGTGCACCACGTGAATTAACTCTGAGAAATGACGTACGCGAAGGTGTACGTGCCAGTGCCAATGCGGTATTTCTCTAACGTGTCGGGGCCGCAACTAGCCGTCCCCACACCACGATGTGCAATATCAAGATGAACCGTCAGGAACTTATTGCGATGTAGTTCAGTTTGGTCGTTGGCTTGATACAGATCAGTCGCAGAGTAATGCACTGCAGACATATGCAACAAGCAACCGTCTGCCTCTATACGCATCACATCACCAGAGCGCTCATCTATGAGTTCCATCCAGCGGCAATTGGTGCGCAATCCAAACTCTTGAGGCACCAAGTACGGCAACTCATCGGGTGCTTGTTCATAGATGCCCACCATCGCCGAGGCCTGACGGTCTGGATAACACTCGTGTGGTCCGTTTCCGTACCAACGTAATTTTGTGAATCGTGCCGGCACATCAAATGTGGCACCAATACGTGGCACATCGGCCAAGTCTTTTGGAATTACTAGTGAATGCTCATACCGCACTGAACCATCGGTACGTTCGTTCATCGTTGTTGTATTTGTAACGACATCGGCATCACTAGTTGCAATGCCTTGCGACAACCAACGCTCAAGTGATTTTCCAAAGCCTGCCCATAAGTGCGGCATCATTTTGAATCCGTCGTTGTCAATGGCTGCACGCCACAACGTGACTCGCGGCAGTACGTCAAGAGGCTCCGTAGCTTTCGAGCGCAGCACAACCTTGGCCGGCTTTGCGCTACGTAACACCACTTGATCCCACGAAACAAGATGACCTTTGCCAGCCCATTCGGTTGACTTCTTCAACGACCATTCCACGGTGAGGAACGCTTCTCGTGCAGATGCTGGCACCGCACAGGGCAGTTTCACTTTTGCAGTTGCTTCGGCCTGCACGGCTGGTACCGACAACGCACCAGATTTTGCGACTCGCCCATCAACAACGAGCGACCAAGTGGCACTGTACGCAGATAGGTCGGAGAACCATTGGCGATTCTTAATGACTAACTGACGCGCAGACGCCGAACCACCAAGTGAGACCGCTATCGGTCTGTGTACCCACGCAAGTTCACGCATCGCTGGGTGCGGTGTCATATCTGCATGAATGAGACCGTCGGCTACAAAGTTTCCGTCGTTTGGCGTATCACCAAACTGTCCACCAAAGGCAAACCGTTCTTTCCCGTTAGCAAGTTTCTGTGTGAGTCCGTGGTCTTTCCACTCCCACACAAATCCGCCCTGTAGACCAGGCGTGTTTTCGAATGCATGCCAGTAATCAGACAAAGAACCATTTGAATTACCCATGGCATGGCTGTACTCGCACATAATGAGCGGTCGCAAGCCTTTGCTTGCTTTGCCGTATTTCACAATCTCGTCAATTGTGGAATACATCGGGCACACAACATCGGTTGCTTGTAAACCGCCGTCTTTCCAATTGGTGTGGTACACCGCCCCCTCGTAATGCAAAGGCCGTGTGGGGTCATACGAACGGATCCACTGTGCTGCCGCGTCGTGCACCGGCCCGTAGCCCGCTTCATTGCCGAGCGACCACATGATGATGCTCGGGTGATTCTTGTCGCGCTCCACCATGCGCGTAATTCGAGATATCCATGTCTCTCGGTATCTCGAATCACTAGCAAGACTTGTATTCCACGCATGCGCTTCAGCGTTGGCTTCGTCCACTACATACAGACCTAACTCATCACATAAATCTAAGAATCGTGAATCGTTGGGGTAATGCGAACAACGAACAGCGTTCACATTGTGCTGTTTCATCAACACCAAATCGGCACGCATGTCATCAACGCTGACAGCCTTACCTTTGACCGGATGGTGGTCGTGGCGATTGACACCACGAATCATCACCTTCTTGCCATTAACAAGGAATTGATTTCCCTTGGTAGCAACTGTGCGAAAACCCGCGAGAATAGGAACGATCTCTGTTGCTACGCCATCTGGATTTACTAACTGCACAATGATTCGATAGCGATTCGGCTGTTCTGCCGACCACAACGACACGCCAGGCACTTTCCATTCCATTACTGCTGTGTTACCTGGGAAAACATATGGAAGGTCAAACCATGCAACATCGGCTGAATGTTCTGCACCTATGCGCTTGCCTGCCAACGTCTCAATGTGAGCAACTGCTTTCCAGCCAGTCTTCAACCGCTCAGACAACGGCACCTGAACGTCAACCGTGACTTTCACAGTTCCGACTGGCTTTGTGCGTAGAGACTTCTCTTCTACTCCTGCGTCAACGCGAACATCGTGAATACCGATGATTGCTTGCGAGCGCAAAAACACTTCGCGATGTAGCCCGGCCATCCACCACTGGTCTTGATCTTCCAAATGGCTCTGTGCCGAGTATCTACACACCACAATGGCAATGTCGTTCTCGCCTGCGGTCATGAACGCCGATATGTCGTATTCGCTTGGCAAGCGGCTGTCTGTGCCATACCCAACGAATTCACCATTCACGTACACCATGTGCACGCTCTCTGCGCCACCAATGTGCAATATGGTGCGACGCGACTTCCATGCGCCTTTCAATGTGAACGTACGACGATGCACTGCAGTTGCAACTGTGGCCGGAAGACTTGGGGGCCGGCCTTGCCACGGCATTTGCACATTTGTGTAGTGAGGCAAATCTCCTAAACCAGCAAGAGTCCAGTTACCAGGAATATCAATGCTTTTCCATTGCACACAGTTTCCTGTGATTGCATCAGCGGGAACATCGGCGACATCTTCGTAACGCGCAATGCTCCACTTACCGTTTAACGAAACATGCCACGGACTTTTTTCGCGTATCGCCAATCGAGCATGTGTGAGGTCAGCGTAACTAGTGATTTGACTGCGCATCGGGAGTCGATGAATAGAAACAACCTGCGGATCAGCCCATGGGGCAAGGTCTCCTACTACTGGCAATGTCACATCCACATCTTTTCACGGTAAATGAGAACGTGATTACTCACTGGCCTTTGGCTTGCGATTCCAAAAACGTGGAATCTTTACTTTCTCAGTGGCCTTCGACGCCTGCTGCTTTGCCTTGTCAAGCGTGCGTTCAGCCCACGTAAATTCCTTGGCAAGAATTGCGAGTCCAGCAATGATGACGAGGATTCCTGGTCCGGGCAACACCATCATGGCCACACCAGCCAAGAGAACAATTCCACCAATTATCAAAATGACTAATCGACGGAAATTGGTGCGAATAAGGCGAATCCACTGAAGAGGATTATGTAGTCCCTTGGCCATTCCAAATAATAGACCGACAAAAGACCACGCGTAGTTCATGTCATAAGGTGAATACATGGCTAGGGCAACGGGGACAGAACACGACCCATTCGACGAGGCGTCTATCCCCACTCTTCTCATGTGTCTTGCTCAGATCACAGGTGACGACCGCTGGCTACAGGAACCATTCCTGCCTCGCCGCGACACGAATCTCTTCCATGACGAGACTGGTGGCCTTCCAACTGAGATTCAAGACGAAGTGCGGTCGAACGCCCGTCAAGTACTGCAAGAACTCTCAGATAACTCTCGTCACGTTCCACTCGAGGTCAACTTAGAGCGATTCACTCGCATGATGCGTGTCTGCGTGGCAGAAGATGTGGCACCGGAGTACGCACCCATGCTGTTGGAAGAGTTGGGATTTGTTAACCGTGATGTCCATTGGTCGACACCTGCCGTTTCGCCAAATGGGTTCAAGGTGTTGATCATTGGCGCTGGGTTTGCCGGAATCTGCGCCGCCATCAAGTTGCAGGCTTTGGGAATTCCATACGTTGTCGTGGAAAAGAACTCAGACATTGGTGGCACCTGGTTCGATAACAACTATCCAGATGCTGGGGTCGACACACCTAATCATTTCTATTCTTATTCATTTGCACCAAACACCAAATGGAAGCACTACTTCTCTAAACGTTCAGACATTTGGCAATACGCGCAAGATGTTGCTGAGAAGTTCAACATTATTTCTCACATTAGGTTTTCAACAGAAGTAACCACCATGAAGTGGAATGTTGAATCTCAAACGTGGACCACCACAATCACAAATAGTGCGCAAACTAAAGACGAAGAGTTTTCGGCGGTCATCACTGCGGTTGGTCAACTGAACAGACCAAACCTCGCACCTGCCCGCGGAATCGAAAACTTCAACGGCGATTGGTTTCACTCCGCGCATTGGAATCACTCAGTTGACCTTTCGGGAAAACGAGTTGCCGTAATAGGCACTGGCGCTAGTGCCATGCAGTTCATGCCCACTCTTGCGGCAACTGCGGGTGACGTCACCATCTTTCAACGTTCACCACAATGGGTACGACCAAACAATGATTACCACCGCACTGTCTCTGAAAACACAATGTGGCTTCTTGAGAACATGCCGTTCTATGCGCAGTGGTACAGGTTTGGTTTGTTCTGGAGGTTTGGCGATGGGCTACTTCGCACATTGCGACGTGACCCTGAGTGGCAATTCCCCGAACGTTCCATGAACAGACACAATGATCGCCACCGCGAACAACTCACTGAACATCTGTTGCAAGAACTAGAGGGGCGAACTGACCTGATCGATAAATGTCTTCCCGATTACCCGCCGTATGGAAAACGCATACTGGTCGATAACAACTGGTACTCAACATTGCGTCGAGACAATGTGCACCTAGTTACTTCGGCTGTCGATCATGTAACAAATACTGGCATTATTGATGCAGACGGTGACAAGCATGATTTCGATGTGATCATTCTTGCCACTGGTTTCCAAGCGGGGAATCTGTTGTCGCCCATAGACATACGAGGTGTATCTGGAACACCACTACGAGAAGTGTGGGGCGTAGATGACCCGCGCGCATACCTCGGTATCACTGTTCCGGATTATCCCAATATGTTTGTACTTGTCGGACCAAATACTTTTGTGGCCCACGGTGGGAGCATCATCTACCAAGCAGAGTGCGAGATGCGATACGTCACTGACTGCATTCGCCACATGGTGGAGAACGGAATCTCTTCAGTCGAAGTAAAACAAGATGTTCATGACGAGTACAACGAACGCGTCGATGCCGAACACGACCAACTTGTGTGGTCGCACTCGGGTCTTCATAGTTGGTACCGCAATAGCAAGGGACGAGTCTTCTCCCCTATGCCGTGGAGGTTTGTCGATTATTGGCAGATGACTCATGACTTCAATGAATCTGAATACACCGTCACGGTGAAAAGTGACGCGTCATGACCCAGTCATCATTCAATACCGATGGTGGCATTAACGAGATTCCCCTTCCCGGCGCCGTGGGGAAACTGTGGTTGTGCGGCAAGCATTACATCGGCCCCAAAGTTGAACAAGTCGTCACGGACTTCAACATTCACCATGTGGTGTGTTTGGTGGAAGAACATGAACTCGTTGGACGATACGACAATTACATTCAATGGCATCGCGATAATGCAAACAACGGTGGCATTTGGTTTGCCATGCCAGACCTTTCATATCCCGACTTTGATGACTGTTTTGAAAAAGTGAATGGGCTTGCTGAGTTAGTGCGTGACCAGGGCAACATGCTGGTGCATTGCGCGGCTGGAATTGGACGCGCTGGTACCACTGCCACTGCAATTCTCATGATTCTTGGGATGGACGAAGAAGAAGCCACTCATCATGTGCGTTTACATCGCCCAATGGCAGGCCCTGAGGCTGG
>Ga0208082_1000197_pt1 | contig 18057 bp, 18 predicted proteins | sample LakMenE09Jun09ns_FD_150683 | JGI IMG/M metagenome (GOLD analysis project Ga0208082, IMG submission 150683) | Freshwater microbial communities from Lake Mendota, WI - 09JUN2009 deep hole epilimnion ns (SPAdes) | ecosystem: Environmental > Aquatic > Freshwater > Lake > Epilimnion/Euphotic zone ... | reverse complement strand
TTATTTTTTAGCGCTAGCAAGAAAGCAGCAAGATCTGAATTTTCTGCTCGACCTTGAAGAATTTCCCGCATAAACCACTGCGCTTCTGCGATTGTTAAATCCAGCCCGGATTCAAGTGCTGCTACCGATGTTTTCCAACTCGCATTCATGAGTAGGTTTCCTTACGAATTTAGGCCGAAGTAAGTGAGCCAGTGCGCAATAAATCCGCGACGATGCGAGCCAGAGTAAATGGATCAATTGGATGAATCACAGAAGCTTCAGCTTTTGACCAAGCTGCAAGCCATGCATCTTCTTTGCGTCCTGTAATTGCCAAAACTGGAGGGCAATTAAAAACCTCATCTTTGAGTTGTCGCGCAATTCCAAGGCCACCTTCAGGGGCAGCTTCGCCGTCGAGAATGAAAAGATCAATTTTGAAGGTTCCTTCTTGGGATTTGCGATCGATGTATTGGCGAAGGGCTGCGCCAGTGGCAAATTCATGAATTTCGTGTTCTGGTAAATCATCTGCGATGCGATTTCCTAAAGCCAGAACGATAGAAGCGCGCACAGAACTATCATCTGAATAGATAGCTATTTGCTTCTTTTTTTGGGCCGAAGATGTTGCATCCATGCTCGTATCTTATTGTCTTGGCACCCATTTAAAGAGCAAGAATTAGTAGTGACCCGTTTCACCTAGAAAAGGCAAAAATGCCTCAAGCAACGAGGTCCTGTGCGGTGGAAGTCCGAGCCGAATGCGGGAATAATCAGCCTCATGTCTACAGCAGTCACAGCCCACAAAATCACACGGCCTAACCTGGTTGCTGTCGGAACAATCGTGTGGCTCTCAAGTGAGCTCATGTTCTTCGCAGGTTTATTTGCAATTTATTTCACAACGCGAGCAGTGCAAGGTCCAGCAATTTGGCTCGAGTCCGCAGAACTTCTCAACATTCCATTTGCTGCGGCGAATACAACAGTCCTGGTTCTTTCTTCGGTTACTTGTCAGTTTGGTGTCTTTGCAGCAGAGCGTTTCCAGAATAAAAGAACTGGAACTTTTTTGCAGATAAGTAAATGGGGAATGCGTGAATGGTTCTCTCTTACGTTCCTTATGGGTGCATTCTTTGTTGCTGGTCAAATTTATGAGTACGCAGTACTTGTCAGTGAGAACATGACACTTTCATCAACGGCATACGGATCAATTTTTTACGTTGCCACTGGATTTCACGGTTTACACGTAACCGGTGGACTTATCGCATTTCTTATTGTTTTAATCCGCGTGGCTAAGGCTCGTAGATTTACTCACGCTCAGGCAACAACGGCAATCGTGGTTTCGTACTACTGGCACTTTGTAGATGTTGTATGGATCGCTCTATTTTCAGCAATTTACCTAATCAAATAATTACTGCGGACAACGAAAGGCATATGAGTGAAGCGACTATCTAGATACCGTAGACACCGTGCTGCCGCACCGATGCTTCTTGTCCTTGCGCTCCTTTCAATTGGAACAACTTTTTCAGTAGCAAGTGCAACGCCAAGTAAATCTGAATTGGTGCTAGCGCGCTCTGCAATGATCGAAGAAGGCAAAGAACTCTTCCTAAAGGGCTGCTCCTCTTGTCATGGTTTAAATGCTGAAGGTGGCGCGATTGCACCATCGCTGATTGGAGTTGGCGCCGCATCAGTTGATTTCCAAGTTGCAACAGGTCGCATGCCGATGGCAGATATGAGCACACAGGCAATGCGTAAAGATCCGGTGTATTCCCCAGAGGAAGTAGCAGCACTTGCTGCATACGTTGCATCCCTTGCACCTGGTCCAGAAATTCCAGGCGATGAATTTCTTAATTATGAACGTGACGGAAGCGTTGCTGAAGGCGGCGAGTTATTTAGAAACAATTGCGCGATGTGCCACAACTTTGCTGGTCAAGGTGGCGCACTTACTCAAGGAAAATACGCTCCGACAGTTATGGGTGTTGAACCTGTGCATATTTATGAAGCGATGATTACCGGCCCACAATCAATGCCTGTTTTCTCAGATAAAACAATTACTCCTGAAGAAAAGTTATCAATTATCAAGTGGATTAAATTTGCAGAGGCTGAACCAGCACTTGGTGGCGCATCACTTGGACGAGTTGGCCCAGTAACTGAAGGTCTGTTGGTGTGGACACTTGGAATTGGAATGTTAATTGGCGTTGCAGTCTGGCTTGCAATGAAGGCGAGATAAGGAAAACATGGCACACGAAATCGAAGCGATCCAAGATCCTGGAATTCCGCCTCACGTTCATCGCAAGGCAGATCACGATCCTGTTGCTGCCAAGCAGGCAGAGCGCCAAGTCTCCATACTATTTCTGTTATCTGCATTTGGAACACTTCTTTTCATAGTTTCATACGTTGCTATCCCAGATGACATTTTTGTCTTTTTACCAGTTATGGGTAGCACCAATGCGCATCAATTGTTCTTAGGACTTGGCCTAGCCTTTTCTTTATTCTTTATCGGCATTGGTGCGATTCACTGGGCTAAAACTTTGATGCCAGATGAAGAAGTCACTGTGCAGCGCCATCAATTCCGTTCACCTGAAGATGAGCGACAAGATTTTGTTGACACTGTAAAAGATGGCGCAGCTGCTGCAGGTCTTGGCCGACGTTCCCTAATTAAGCGCTCACTCGGATTATCACTAGGCCTAGTTGGTTTGTCTCCATTACTTCTGCTGCGCGACTTAGGTCCGCTACCTGGTGATTCACTAACAAAGACAAGCTGGAAAGCTGGCACCCGTTTAGTAACTGATCCAGGTGAGCGTCCGATTAAACCTGAAGATTTAGAAGTCGGCGCTGTTGCGCAAGTCTTGCCTGCAATGTTGCCTGGCCAGGATCATCGTGTACTCAGTGATATCGCAAAAGATGCTGTGCTTCTTATTCGCTTGCGTCCTGAAGAGTTTAATTTAACCGCCGAGCGACTCTCTTGGACACATGAAGGAATTATCGCCTTCTCCAAAATTTGTTCTCATATGGGATGCGCCGTGGCTCTCTATGAACAGCAAACTAAGCACTTGCTCTGCCCATGTCACCAATCAACTTTTGATGTAACCCGTGCAGCCAAAGTGTTATTTGGACCTTCGGCCAGACCACTACCTCAATTAGCATTAGCCCTAGATTCAGAGGGCTACCTTGTTGCAAAACAACCCTTTACAGAACCAGTCGGACCTAGCTTTTGGGAGCGCTCTTCATGACAGCACGTGAACGTATTGCAGGCAATGTCGCTAACTATGTAGATGAGCGAACAGGCGCCGCGGCGTGGATGAAGAAAAACCTCAATAAAGTCTTTCCCGACCATTGGTCATTCTTACTCGGTGAAATTGCACTCTACTCATTTATTATTTTGTTGCTCTCAGGAACATTTCTAACTTTCTGGTTTGATCCTTCCCAACGTGAAGTTGTTTATGAAGGTTCCTACCAACCACTTTCTGGAATAAAGATGTCTGCGGCCTATGCCTCTTCTCTTCACATTTCTTTTGAAGTCCGTGGCGGTCTTCTCATGCGCCAGATTCACCACTGGGCAGCGCTTTTCTTTATGGTGGCAATCGTTGTTCACTTACTTCGCGTGTATTTCACTGGCGCATTTCGCAAGCCTCGTGAATTCAACTGGATCATTGGTGTTGGGCTGCTTACCCTTGGAATCGTTGAAGGTTTCCTTGGTTACTCACTTCCAGATGACTTACTCTCTGGCACAGGAATTCGAATAGCAGAGGCAATTATTCAAGCTATCCCTGTTGTGGGTACCTACTTAGCATTCTTCGCATTTGGTGGAGCATTTCCAGGGGAAGCATTTATTCCACGCATTTACACAGTTCACGTTTTGTTATTGCCGGCAGTCTTCTTAGCTCTGATAACAGTTCACTTGATGTTGGTGTGGTACCAAAAGCACACTCAGTATCCGGGTCCAGGGCGCACCGAGAAGAACGTTGTTGGTTATCGACTATTTCCTGTCTACATGGCTAAAGCTGGCGGATTCTTCTTCGTTGTCTTTGGCGTAACAACATTTATTGCAGCAGTTGCATCGATTAACCCAATTTGGCTTTATGGTCCCTATACACCTGGGCAAATTTCTGCCGGTTCGCAACCTGATTGGTATATGGGCTGGCTTGATGGATTAGTTCGCATGGCTCCCCCACTTGAAACTTATCTATTTGGTTACACCATTTCATGGAACATTCTTATTCCTGGACTTATTGTTCCTGGTCTTATGTTTACAGGTTTGGCGCTCTATCCATTTATCGAAAGCTGGATAACAGGAGATAAACGAGAGCATCACCTACTTGATCGTCCCCGTAATGCACCAAATCGCACCGCAATTGGTGCAATGGCCCTTACCTTCACGTTAGTCGCTCTGATCAATGGTGGAAACGACATCATCGCTCAGCAATTTGAACTGAGCATTAACCAAATCATGTGGTTTAGCCGCATTGGAATTATCGTTCTTCCACCAATCGCATTTGTTATAACCAAGAGAATCTGTATTTCTCTACAACGCTCTGACCGCGAATTAGTTCTTCATGGCAAAGAAACTGGACGCTTAGTAAGGCTTCCTCATGGAGAATTTGTAGAAATTCACGAGGAGTTAACGCCTGAAAAGAAGTGGCTTCTTACATCCCATGAACAAAGTGGTCCTTTGGAATTACCAGACATTGATAAGGCTGGTGTGCGCCGCACAGATGCGATTCGCAACAAGCTGCGCTCACGTATGAGTGCGGCCAACGCTGAGGTCGCACCAAAGGTATCTGCGCAAGATCTCAAAGAGATCGAAAACCACTAAAAAATAATCAAAGCTGCAATAAGTACCAAAAGTGCAGCTACTGCAATAGATCCACGCTTACCTATTCTCTGAGGTAATCCTCTAATCGCGCTCTGACGATCTTGGTCCATATCTTTAATCACGTTAATAAAATGGGCTGCGCATCCCAGAATCGCTCCTCCAAGCCACATCCATGTTGGTGGCGTAACAGATTTGGAGATGGCAATGCATGAAGGTAGCGCTGCAAAAGCTATGGCATATGGCAGCGGAGAAAGAATATTAAATTTAAAGTAAAAGTTATAGGCAACGCCGCAACCAATTCCAAGCCAGTATAAAAGCCCACCTTTAAAACCTAAGGGCCCTAACAGATTTGCTAGGAAAGAAAAGGGCACCATGAAAATCAAGCATTTGCGTAAATATTGTTCAGTAATTAATCCAGAGACCAGTGGTTTATTCATTCGGCCATGGCGTTGATCATCTTTAAAATCATAGAGATCATTGCTCCAGCCAACTACTAGTTGACCTGTGAAGACTGTAAATGCGATGACGTAGGCAGGACCTTCCCACCAGTAATAAGCACCGAAGGCAAAGGCAATACTGGAAACGATTAGCGTGGGTATGAAGTGAGATGCTTGTAAAAGCCCGCGAACTTTGGTCACTATTTTTTAACCGCGTTCGAAATATTTAGTGCTGGCTTGAAGACAATGGCTTTTCGTATTCGGTAACCCAACCGATTACGCAGATAACCAGGGCGCTTACTGCAATAAGCGTGAACCACCAACCGATGATGAGTCCAAGACCTGTTGCAACTGCTGACATTCCTGTTGGAAGAGGCCACCATGAGTACGGGCTAAAGAAACCTAATTCTCCAGCACCATCTGCTATCTCAGCCTCAGTATTATCTTCTGGAAGTATCTTTCCAATACGCTTTTGTGTAAACCAAACATAGAAACCCACCATGCCAGCCAAACAAGCCGACAGAAGAAGGCCTGTAATGCCAAGGGCTTCACCATCTACTTGCCAATAAACAATGGTGATGAAGAAGTAAAAAATAGATAGACCAACAAAGAGCATCCAGTTAGTTTTCATAAAACTTAGTGCCCTTCTGTTTTGATATGTGGATAATGCAGATCAAAGGCCGGACGCTCACTTGAAATACGAGGCATTGAAGTGAAGTTGTGGCGCGGTGGAGGACAAGACGTTGCCCATTCAAGGGAAGATCCGTAACCCCAAGGATCATCGACGTTGACCATCGGACTCTTACGTGTAATCCAGACGTTGATGAAGAACGGAATCATTGAAAGAGCTAATAGGAACGAACCAATCGTTGAAACAGTATTCATAAATGTAAATCCATCAGTCGGTAAATAATCCGCGTAACGACGAGGGAATCCCTTGATGCCCAGCCAATGCTGGATCAAAAACGTTAGATGGAATCCAAAAAAGAGTGTCCAGAAGTGAATTTTTCCTAGACGTTCATTGAGCATGCGTCCTGTCATCTTTGGCCACCAGAAATAGAAGCCTGCAAACATTGCAAAGACCACAGTTCCAAATAGAACGTAATGGAAGTGGGCTACCACGAAGTATGAAGCTGAAACCGCAAAATCAAGTGGTGGTGAAGCCAAAATAATTCCTGTTAAACCACCGAATAAGAAAGTAACAAGGAAACCCATTACCCAGAGCATCGGAGTTTCAAATGTAACGTGGCCGCGCCACATTGTTCCGATCCAGTTAAAGAATTTCACACCGGTTGGAACACCAATAAGGAAAGTCATGAAGGAGAAGAACGGGAGTAAGACCTGACCGCTTGCAAACATGTGGTGGGCCCACACAGAAACGGATAATGCAGCAATTGCAATCGTTGCAGCAATTAATCCTTTATAGCCAAAGATTGGTTTGCGACTAAATACAGGCAAAATTTCTGTAGCAATTCCAAAGAATGGAAGTGCCAAGATGTAAACCTCTGGGTGACCAAAGAACCAGAAAAGATGTTGCCAGAGCATCGCGCCACCATTGGCCGGATCAAAAAGATGGGTGCCATAAAGACGATCCGCTTCAAGTCCTAGGAAGGCCACTGCTAATGGAGGAAACGCTAGTAAAACCAAAATAGAGGTGAGCAAAACGTTCCAAGAGAAAATAGACATACGAAACATCGTCATACCAGGTGCGCGCATTGTAAAAATTGTGGTGATGAAGTTAACCGCACCCAAGATAGTTCCGATACCACCAACTGCAAGACCAACAATCCATAGATCCGCACCGATTCCTGGTGAATATTCTGAACTAGAAAGTGGTGCATAAGCAGTCCAACCAAATGATGCTGCGCCGCCAGGAGTTAAGAATCCTGCAAAAACCATAATTCCAGAGAAAAGATAGAGCCAATACGAAAGCATATTTAAACGAGGAAATGCTACGTCTGCCGCGCCTATTTGCAGCGGCATAATCACGTTTGCAAAGCCAACAAAGAGCGGTGTCGCAAAGAGCAATAACATAATGGTTCCGTGCATTGTGAAAATTTGGTTGTACTGCTCATTGCTTAAAAATTGTAATCCTGGTCGAGCTAATTCTGAACGTAGTAGTAGAGCTAAGAATCCAGCGATAAGAAACCAGGCAAAAGTTGTGATCAGATACATATAGCCAATGCGCTTGTGATCAGTCGTTGTTACCCACTTAACGAATGCATGTCCTTTGCGCGTTGGCTTTAAACCCTCGGTCGGCAACTTCAATGCTGGACGCTCTGCATACGTTGTCATACGGCGCTCTCCTTCAGAGTCTCTAGATAACTCTCATATTCGGCTGGGGTTACAACTTTTACGCTAAATAGCATCTGTGTGTGGTTGCGGCCGCATAAAATGTTGCACCGTCCCGGGTAGGTACCCAATTTATTTGCTGTAAATTCTAATTTATTCGTTACGCCAGGCAGATTTTGCATCTGGATCATAAAAGCTGGAATCCAGAACCCATGGACTACGTCATTAGAGGTAATTGTGAATCTAACTTTTTCACCTTGCGGCAAATACAGCGTTGGCGGTTGCGCAGGTGATCCAGTTACGACTGCTCCTGGTCCAGCTTCTGCATAACCAAATTGCCACGACCACTGAAAACCCTCAACTGAAATTTCGTGGGCAGGTCCAGTAGTTTTTGCGGTGATGACATTTTGTGCCTGCAACGTATAGACAAAGAGCACTGCGACGATAATGAATGGGATTACTGTGTAAAGAATTTCAACGGGTATGTTGTATTGAGACTGCTTTGGAAATTCAGGTGAATCTTTTTTTAGGCGATGAAATATCGCTGGCCAGATGATTAAAATAAAAGTGATTACACCAACTACGCCAGCTGCAATCCACGCTCCTTGCCATAGTGATAAAGATGCGTCGTTAACACTGGTGACGCCTTCTTCAAATCCAAGTCCTGACACCTTTGAACAACCGGTAAGAAGTAATGCGGCTGGGACCACTATCGCGGCTAGGGATAAAGATCGCTTATGACGTGCGGACATAGGCTTAAGAATAGTGGGGCATTTCCAAAACCTGCTCACCTGCCAGTAGCGTTCACCCGGTGGTACGTGTCACAGGAAACTTCCAGAGTGAGAGCCCTCTTCATCCAAAGGCTTTTGATGTGCTTCACGCTGCCTTTGATAGTGGATGGGCAGATCCGGCAAAGCTTTCTCAATCTGGCGCCAAAGCACGTCAATTAAAAAATAACGCCCTTGAATCGTTGGCCACTTGTCTATCTGTTGAGGTTGATTCCATTGTTGCCGTATCGCCCACCTCACTTGGTTATTTCTTAGGCATCCAAGGGTTGTTCCTAGATTCGCCAACTTTGATTCATGGGGCCACGGATCGAAAAGATGTCTTTGCTATCGCTGCAAAAGTTTCACACCATGTTTTAAAAAGCGCCCTCGATGGAAAATTCATCCCCGCAAATACGCCAGCCAAAAAATCAGTACTCGCTTTACAGATTGCCAATGCAGAAACAGGTGTCATTCAAGAGTGCGATGCGATTATCGCAAATACGCAATCTGATCGAATCTTTCTTGATGCGACAGCCAGTGGAATTCGCGTGCCACTAGTAGATCAATTTTCAACAGCGCTATTTGACAGTAAATCTTGGTACGGCCCAGCCGAACTAGGAATTTTGATTGTGAAAAAACCTTCACAATGGAGCAACCCACTTCCCCATCTCAATGCCGCCCACCCAAACTTTGATGTTTCACTTCCACTACTTCTTGCAAGCGCCGTTGCTGCGGAAAATTTCTCAACAGAGGTTGAGAGCGCGAACACCCAGGCTCGTAAATTTAATCAGGATCTAAGAAGTGCATTTTCACAGGTATCAGATGCCGATATCGCTGGATCCCTAGATTCAACTCTTGCCCACATGCTCAGCGTTTCATTTCTTAATTGCAACGGTGAAGAATTACTTCGCGCTATCGAAAGCGATGGCTACAGCGTGGATTCGGGTTCGGCGTGTACGGCAGATAACTTGCAACCAAGTCATGTTTTAGCCGCAATGGGCGTGCTCACCCACGGAAACATTCGAATAACAATTCATCCTGGCACCACCCAAGCCGATATTGATGGACTCATTGATTCAGTAATAAAGAATGTAAATGGATTGCGGCAATGAAAGAAATTGACGCCCGTGGTTTGCGCTGTCCTCAACCAATTATTGAATTAGGAAAAGAAGTTTCTTTTATGCGTGCCGGGGATCAAGTGATGTTGCATTCAGATGACCCTGCGACAGAACCTGATTTAGTGGCCTGGTCTCGCATGACCGGCCATGTATTTGAAAAAAAATCTCAAGACTCTTTTGTAATTACGAAGCTAAGTGAGCGCTGATTTCTGCCGCAGCTTTATCGCCATATGCTTGCTTGAAACGATCAGTAAATTGCGCAGGAGTAAATCGATACTCCTGTGTGCCTTTTGTTTCGATGACATATGTTGCAAGCATTGCCCCAAGTTGTAAACATCTTTCATGAGAAAGCCCCCATGCAAGACCGGCAATAAAACCTGATCTAAATGAATCACCCACGCCCGTTGGATCTACTTTGCCATTCTCTTTCGGACAGGCAATTTTGATCAGCTCGCCGCCTTTGGTTTCAATTCGAGCACCCTTTGACCCTTGTGTAATTACGCGATGTTTTACGCGAGATAAAATTTCAGCATCGCTCCAACCCGTTTTCTGAATTGCTAGTGCCAATTCATATTCATTCATAAACAAATAAGCGGCGCCATCAATCAAAGTTTTAATCTCTTGACCCTCCATACGGGCCATTTGTTGTGACGGATCAGCGGCAATTGCTATTCCGCGAGCCTTTGCAACCTCACTGTGGCGCATCATCGCTTCAGGATCATCAGGTGAAATAACGATTAAATCGAGCTCGCCTGTCTTTTCCATAATCGGTGCTAACTCGATATTTCGCGCTTCACTCATTGCGCCAGGAAAAAAAGATGCAATTTGATTGAGTTCTGTATCTGTTGTCACCATAAAGTGCGCTGTGAAAAGATCTTTAGAGATCAAGACGTGCCCGGTATCTACGCCATGTCGCGAAAGCCAGGCTTCGTAATCTGCCCAATCTTTGCCGACTGCAGCGATTAAAATTGGTTTTAGACCAAGCATGCCCATACCAAAACAAATGTTGGCAGCGCATCCACCGCGACGCACATCAAGATCATCGACTAGGAATGAGAGTGAAACTTTTTCTAGGGAGCCGGCCACAAGGGAATCGGTAAATTTTCCAGAAAAGGTCATTAAATGATCAAGACCGACAGAGCCAGCTACACCAATTCGCATGGCGTGATACTAGTTAAATGATGGCTTAGTTAAAAGAATCGCCACAGGCGCATGAGCCCGCCGCATTTGGATTATCAATTGTGAAGCCTTGCTTCTCAATTGTGTCCACGAAATCAATAGTTGCTCCAGCTAAATAAGGATCACTCATTTTGTCTGTAATTACTTTAACGTCTCCGAATTCGCGAACAATGTCGCCTTCGAGATTGCGATCATCGAAATAGAGTTGGTACTTCAGACCAGAGCAACCACCAGGCTGTACAGCAACGCGAAGATTAAGATCGTCGCGACCTTCTTGTGCCAACAGTGCAGCGACCTTTGCTGCTGCGTTATCGGTAAGAAGAATTCCTGTTGTCGTGCTTGTCTCTGTGCTCATATTCTCTCCCTTTCGAGTACGTGCTAAGCCTAGCAACCTCATGGACTCTGCGCGACATGGACACAGATTATGAGAGAGAATGCACCTGTGAACCTAAGTGACCTATTACTACTTGGACAAGGCAGCGATCTTGCAAGCGAACGTGGCGTTTCATGCGATGGCCAATTACCTGAGGCCAGCGATCCTGATTTAGTTGATCGCGCCAGAGCTGCTCGAAAAGCACTCGGTTCCAGGGTGTTAGTTCTTGGTCATCACTATCAAAGAAATGAAGTTATTGAATTTGCAGACATTACTGGTGATTCATTTAAGTTGGCACAGGAAGCAGCCAAAGCAAGTGACGTTGAAAACATAATTTTTTGTGGTGTTCACTTCATGGCAGAAAGTGCTGACATTCTTACATCCGATAAACAAAAAGTAATTCTTCCTGATCTTGCCGCTGGTTGCTCTATGGCAGATATGGCTACGGCAAATCAAGTCACTAAATGTTGGGAAGAGCTCGCAAGTATTGGCGTGGCCAAAGAAGTCATTCCTGTGACGTATATGAATTCATCAGCTGCGATTAAATCATTTACAGGCGAACATGGTGGAACGATCTGTACATCTTCTAATGCTGAATCTGCAATGAAGTGGGCATTTACGCAAGGCTCAAAAATTCTCTTTTTACCCGATCAACACTTAGGCAGAAACACCGCTGTTCTCTCTTTGGGATTATCACTGGAAGATTGCGTTCTATGGAATCCATGGAAGCCAATGGGTGGTTTGACAGAAGAGGAAATCAAGAAAGCTAAAGTAATTTTGTGGCGTGGACATTGCTCTGTTCATGGGCGCTTTTCTATCGATAGTGTCAATGAAATTCGATCTCGAGTTCCAGGAGTGCAGATTCTTGTTCACCCCGAGAGCACCCACGAAGTTGTGCAGGCAGCCGATCGTGTTGGTTCTACTGAAAAGATTATCAAAATTGTTGAACAATCCCCCGCTGGTTCGAAATGGGCCATTGGCACAGAACTCAATTTGGTTCAACGCATTTCCCAGAACAATCCAGATAAAGAAATCTATTTCTTGGATAAAGACATCTGTTACTGCTCAACCATGAATCGTATTGATTTGCCACACTTGGTGTGGGCCATGGAATCCCTCGTATCCGGCAGGGTAGTTAACCAAATTCGGGTAGCCCCTGAAGTGGCAAAGTATTCAAAACTCGCATTAGAAAGAATGCTCGCTCTATAGTTCTCTCATGTCTAATACTTCTGATGCATCGTCAAAAAAGGGTCGACCAACTCCTAAGCGCAAAGAAGCGCAATCAAAGCGAATAGTTTCATCCCTTGCTCCGGCATCTACTAAAGAAGAGAAAAAGCGTGCACGCGAACAGAGCCGTGCTTCTCGTAACGCATCACGTGCGGCATATCTACGCGGTGAAGAAAGTGCGATGCCTTTGCGAGATCGTGGACCTGCCCGCCGTTATGTGAGAAATCTTGTTGATTCACGTAGATCTATTGGTGAATATTTCTTACCAATTATTTTTGTTGTTCTATTGCTCTCAGTCTTTCCAGTACCAGCGCTTCAATACGGTGCGATTGCACTGATGTACGCGGTTCTCTTAACTGCAGCCATTGATGGCGTTTTTCTCTCTCGAAAAATTAAGAAAGAAATTCGCAACCGCTTTCCAGATTCGCCAACAAAGGGACTGGGTCTCTACGGCTGGCTGCGTTCAACTCAAATGAGACGTCTACGTACACCTCACCCACAAGTTAAACCTGGAGAGAGTTTCTAAATAGCTTTTCCAGGCTTACTTAACGTGGGACTGAACAAAAGGAAGATTTACTACTTCTGCTTGTGATTGTCGCCCGCGCACGTCGATTTCTACAACTGTTCCCAGTGTCACCGAAGAATCTAATAGCGCCAAGGCAATTCCATTTTTTAATGTAGGTGAAAATGTTCCTGAGGTAACTTCGCCAATTTCAATACCATCAGAATCTTTAACCTTCATTCCAGCGCGAGGAATGCCTCGATCTAGTGATTTCAGACCATGTAAAAATCTGCGTGGACCATTTGTGCGCTCACTTCGCAATACGGCATCTCCTGAGAACTTCTCTTTCTTCCAACCCACAGCCCATGATGCGTTTGCTTGCACGGGCGTTATATCAAGTGAGAGTTCGTGGCCATGCAGCGGGTATCCCATTTCAGTTCTCAACGTATCGCGAGCACCTAAGCCGCACACAACGCCGTCAAAGGCAGCGATTGCGGAAACAAGTGCGTCCCAAACTTTTTCGGCGTCCTTCCACAACGGTAATAATTCAAAACCAAATTCACCTGTATATCCAGTTCGGCACAAAATTACATCGCATTGGGCGATCTTTACTTGTGCAAAACTCATGTATTCAATTGAAGTTTCAACGCCAAGAGATGCAAGAACTTGTTCTGTTGCTGGACCTTGTAACGCTAGTACCGCATACTCTGTATGTAAGTTTGTAATCGTAATTGCCGGCAGTTTTTTAGCCTCCAGTGCCGCAACCACATCTGATGTATTCGATGCGTTTGGAACAAGAAAAATGTCGTCCGATGAATTTCTGTAGGCAATCAGGTCATCTATTACGCCACCATCTTCATTGCACAGCATTGTGTATTGAGCCATGCCATCAGATATTCGATGAAGGTCATTGGTAAGAATTGTGTTGAGAAAATCTAGCGCGCCGCTTCCTTTCACACTGGCTTTGCCTAAGTGAGAAACATCAAAAAGCCCTACGCGCTCTCGAACCGCTGCGTGTTCAGCAAGCACCCCAGTGGCTGGATATTCAATTGGCATAAGCCAGCCGCCAAAATCTGCCATCTTGGCTTGGCGATCTAGGTGTTTTTGATGCAGAGGAGAATTTTTCACATTCACAACCTACTCCCACTGCAACAAAAGTTCCTACAACCGATAACCTGTGCGTCTTGCAGATTTGAAGAAGGAGCAGCATGTCCTCGTTGGCACTTACTGATGGCGCCGTAACCGGCGGTGTGATTGTCATCGGACTTTCATTTAATCCAAATAAAGCATCAGCGTTGACCATTGAATCAGGCACGCTGACTCTGGATGCTAAAACATTGCTCGCTCAACTCAAAGAGCTCGGAGCAACCGGTAAATCTGATGAGATCATCAAAATTCCTGGCACCCGAACAAAACTAATCGTCTTTACTGGATTAGGTCAGAGCCAAAAAGAGTATGCGCATGAAACTCTTCGCCGGGCGGCAGGAGCAGCTGCGCGCGCTTTAGCGGGAAGCGATGCTGCAACATTTGCCTTGCCGGCTATAAATATTGAAGCTGTCTCTGCAATTGCAGAAGGTGCAGCACTTGGCGCCTATGCCTTTGATGAATTCCGCGGCTCAACAAAATCAGAACGAAAATTGCCACTGGCAAAGATTGCCATTCACTCCAAATTTACTAAAAAAATTGAGGCAAAGAACGCTCTCAAACGAGCACAGATAATTGCAAAGTACACACATTTGGTTCGAGATTTAATCAACACTCCCCCGTCACATCTGACTCCAGATACTTTTACTAAAAAGATTGCTGCAGTTGTTAAATCTGCAGGCGGCGCTTCTGCTGGACTTAAAGTAAGTGTTCTCAATGAAAAGCAATTAAAGAGTGGTGGCTATGGCGGAATCATTGGTGTTGGTCAAGGATCAGCAAATCCACCACGTCTGCTGCACATTAAATACACACCGAAAAAATCTTTACGAAAGTTTGCATTCGTTGGTAAAGGAATCACATTTGATACAGGCGGATTAGCTCTTAAACCTGCAGCCGGTATGGAAGCAATGAAATCAGACATGAGTGGAGCCGCGGCAGTATGCGGTGCGATCCTCGCAATTGCATCTCTGAAATTGCCGGTATCGATTGAAGCGTGGGCGCCATTGGCTGAAAATATGGTCAGCGATAACGCAACTCGTCCAAGTGATGTCATCACAATTTATGGTGGTAAAACTGTAGAAGTTCTAAACCCTGATGCAGAAGGCCGACTCATTCTGGCTGATGCACTTGTGAAGGCTCAAGAGACAAAGTCACTCGATGGCCTTATCGATGTTGCAACGCTCACTGGCGCACAAGTCGTTGCTCTTGGAACTCGAACCAGTGCGGTGATGACAAATAATGAAGATTTCAGTGCGCGATTAATTACTGCAGCCACCGATTGTGGCGAAGCATTTTGGCCAATGCCACTTCCTCAAGAGTTGCGCGCATCTCTTGATTCACCTGTTGCCGACTTAGCAAACATCGGTGATCGCATGGGCGGCATGTTAGTTGCAGGATTATTCTTAAAAGATTTCGTTAAGCCAGAAGTGCCATGGTTACACCTAGATATTGCAGGTCCTGCCTATAACGAATCTGGCGCACACGGATATACCCCTGTCGGCGGCACTGGTGTGGCACTGCGCACACTTCTGCGCTTGGTTGAGAATTCAATAATTCGGTAACTAGCCCGAAGGCTGGCAAGATAGGACAAGGGCGAAAGTTGTCCTTGTACGTCTGAGAATCGTGGGAGGTTTACGCAGTGGCTCAATTCGATCTGGTAATCCTTGGCGGTGGAAGTGGCGGATATGCATGCGCCCTTCGTAGCGCACAACTAGGTCTATCCGTAGCACTGATCGAAGCCGACAAACTTGGTGGCACCTGTCTACACCGTGGTTGTATTCCCACAAAAGCTTTATTGCACTCTGGTGAAATAGCAGATGGCGCACGCGATGCCAATCACTTTGGTGTGAACGCGCAATTCTTGTCTATGGATATGCCTGCTGTTAATTCTTATAAAGATGGCGTTATCGCTCGATTACATAAAGGATTGCAAGGTCTTGTTAAATCAAGAAATATTACATATATCGAAGGTCACGGTCGTTTGGTGTCCAGTGACACAGTCGAAGTCAACGGCGAAAAATACACAGCCAAGAACGTTGTGCTTGCAACTGGTTCATATGCAAAAACGTTGCCTGGTCTTGAAATCGATGGCACAAAAATTATTACATCCGATCACGCCACAAAATTGGAATATGTACCAAAGAGCGTGATCGTTCTAGGTGGTGGCGTCATTGGTTGTGAATTTGCATCGGTATGGAAATCATTTGGATCTGAAGTAACAATTATTGAAGGCCTGCCTCACTTGGTCGCTCTCGAAGATGAATCTTCTAGCAAGCAACTCGAACGTGCATTTAGAAAACGCGGGATTAATTTTGAACTTGGAGTTCGCTTTGCTTCAGCATCTATCAACGGTGACACCGTGACTGTGACGCTAGAAGATGGCAAAACTTTCAGTGCAGACGTACTTCTTGTCAGCGTGGGTCGCGGACCAGTTTCTGCAAACCTTGGCTATGAAGAACAAGGTATTTCTATGGACCGAGGCTACGTACTAGTAGACGATAAGTGCCGCACAAATGTGCCCGGCATTTGGGCAGTTGGCGATTTAATTCCAACTCTGCAACTAGCCCACGTTGGATTCGGTGAAGGAATTTTGGTTGCCGAAGAGATTGCAGGACTTAACCCTCGCCCAATTAATTACGATGGTGTCCCCCGTGTTACATACTCTGAGCCAGAAGTTGCCTCCGTCGGTCTAACAACAGCCCTTGCCAAAGAGCGTGGATATGATGTTGTTGAATTAAATTATGATTTAGCAGGAAATGGAAAGGCTCAAATTTTGCGCACAGCAGGTTCGGTTAAATTGGTTTCACAAAAAAATGGTCCAGTACTTGGTATTCACATGGTTGGTTCTCGTGTTGGAGAACTACTAGCTGAGGCCCAATTAATTTTTAACTGGGAAGCAAGTGCTGCAGATGTTGCACCGCTTATTCATGCACACCCAACACTGTCAGAAGCCATGGGAGAAGCACACATGGCACTCGCCGGTAAAGCGCTTCATGCTCACGGATAATCTAGGGAGAAAACAATGACATTTTCAGTAACGATGCCAGCACTTGGCGAGAGCGTGACAGAAGGAACAGTCACACGTTGGTTAAAAGCCGAAGGTGATCATGTCGCTGTTGACGAGCCGTTACTAGAAGTTTCTACCGACAAAGTCGATACTGAGATTCCATCTCCTGTTGCAGGAACACTTCAAAAAATTGTTGTAGGCGTAGATCAAACTGTTTCAGTTGGTGCAGAACTTGCCGTTATTGCAGATGGCGCAGCCGCACCTGTAGCAGCGCCAGTTGTTACAGCCCCACCTGTTGTAGTTGCTCCACCCGTTGTAGCAGCGCCAGTTGTGACAGCCCCACCTGTTGTAGTTGCTCCACCCGTTGTAGCAGCGCCAGTTGTAGTTTCACCACCAGCAGCGCCAGTTACTGCCCCAGTTGCCACAGATCCTGATGCATATGTCACTCCAATTGTTAGAAAGTTAGCTTCAGAACTCGGAGTTAATCTGACTTCGATTCAAGGTAGCGGCGTTGGCGGACGAATTCGAAAAGAAGATGTCCAAGCAGCTGCAAAACCATCCGTAACTCAGAGTGCACCTGCTGCGCAATCTTCAGTGCAATCATCTGCGTCAGTTGCGGCTTCACCGTTGCGCGGAACAACCGTAACGATGTCGCGTCTGCGTAAAGTAATTGCAGCTCGAATGGTTGAGTCCTTACAAGTAAGCGCCCAATTAACAACTGTTATTGAAGTTGATGTGACCAAGATTGCGCGCTTGCGTGATCGTGCGAAGGCTTCTTTTGAAGCCCGCGAAGGCGTCAAACTCACATTCCTTCCATTCTTTGCTGTCGCTGTCTGTGAGGCACTTAAAGTGCACCCAGTTCTAAATTCTTCTGTCGAAGGCGATCAAATTACTTATCACGGCGCCGAGCACCTCGGAATTGCTGTGGACACAGAACGCGGATTATTAGTTCCAGTTATTCATAGTGCCGGAGATTTAAATATGGGCGGAATCGCTCGCAAGATTTCTGATCTTGCTGCGCGTACTCGAGATAATAAAGTTTCACCCGATGAGCTAGGTGGCGGAACATTTACGCTGACAAATACCGGAAGCCGTGGAGCGCTATTTGATACACCGATCATCAACCAACCGCAGGTTGCCATTCTCGGTCTTGGCGCAATTGTGAAGCGACCAATGGTTGTTCGTGGTGAAGATGGTGGCGAAACAATTGCTATTCGTTCAATGGTTTATTTGGG
>Ga0208082_1000195_pt1 | contig 18092 bp, 31 predicted proteins | sample LakMenE09Jun09ns_FD_150683 | JGI IMG/M metagenome (GOLD analysis project Ga0208082, IMG submission 150683) | Freshwater microbial communities from Lake Mendota, WI - 09JUN2009 deep hole epilimnion ns (SPAdes) | ecosystem: Environmental > Aquatic > Freshwater > Lake > Epilimnion/Euphotic zone ... | reverse complement strand
CTCCACCTAACTGAGTAGTAGAGTTGCTATAAAGGTTGGGAGAAGCAATTGTTCCAGAAGCTGCCGACTGACTGGTAACATCAGTATCTGCAGTAATTGATGTTTCAGAGAAACTAAATGCTTGTCCGTTTGTGTTGATCGCATAGGAACCTGCGCCGCCAACTCCTCCAAGAGTTGTTACATTAATGTTTGTGCCAGAGACAGCGTAGGAAGCTCCTACTCTTTCTGATTGAACCGCCGCACCCTGAACGCTTAATTGAATTGAGTCAGTGATTTTTGATGTGATTTCGCCAGCAAAAGCAGGAGTAGTAAGGAATAACGAAAAGATAAGTGCTAATCTTTTCATTGTTCTAGTGGTGATGAACTATTTGTATTTAGTAAGACACTTCTTTAATTGGCACCTTGACAAAACCTAAATATTAACTTATTATGTACAAACCCGCTACAAAATGGCGGGTTTCTTATTATTAGTCCTTGACGTGACAATTAGAGCCGTGGGGTCTGCCCTCTGAGAAGAGGGAAGTGCGCTTTCCCTATACGGATGTAGAGTTCAATCAAATTTAATGCAAAATATCTTTACAGTAGCCCTGCCTCTCCTGGCAACGGTTACAACATCGACGGCAACACTGCCATTCGTAAACTACAAAATGGACGGTCCTCCGCCCCCTGTAGTTGAAGAGACAGCGACCAGAGAGGTTGCTCAACCTGAAAAGCCAAAAGAGAAAAGGCTAATTTGTAAAGGGTGTAATGAAAATGAGAATGCTACCCTGGCATATTTCCAGGATCGTGGTATTAAAGACAGAAACGCCCTTGCTACCATCATGGGCAATATTAGACAAGAATCAACATTCGTGCCTAATATTTGCGAAGGAGGTAGCAGAACCAGTTGGGGTAACTGCGGACGCGGTTACGGACTGATTCAATGGACATCTGCCAACCGTTATTATGGATTGGGTGATTTTGCTAAGAAGTTTGGTGGTTCGCCATCAAATCTTCACACGCAACTTCGTTATCTAACAAATGAAGTCCAGTGGAAAGAGATTGAGGAGCGTATGAAGACTCCTGGTAAATCAATTAACCGCTACATGGACTATGCGTATAGTTGGATTGGTTGGGGGCATCATGGTGCTCGCACTTCGTATGCTCATGATTATGCCAACCGACTGATCACGGTAGAAGTTTAATATATAAGGGGAGTGCTGCAGAACTCCCCTTTCTTATGTTTAACTTTAACTTCGGTAAGAAGAAAACTGATAAGAAACAACTGCTCATAGTTGGTGTCGTATTATCAAGTCTTATTGCAGCACTTTCACAATGTACAAAAATTCCCGATCACGCACTTTGGGACTTATTGGATGAAGTTCAACGTAAATATTTCCCGAACGGGATTTTGAATGAACTTATTTTGCAAGATCCTCACGCGGTAGAACGCAGAGTCAAGCGTGATATAGATCGAGCAATTGATGAAGTCACACCTGAGTATGATCGCATTATTTCTGAATCAAATAAAAGATATCAACCTCAGTATATTGAAGAAAAAAATGACGATTCAGTGTGCTATACTGATGAATGTAAAAAACTTGCTCCTCCCATGAGGATTTGCTCTCCTTGGATTGAAAATTGTTCAAATGAAAGTATTTAAAGATAGTATTAGTTTAGATTTGTGGAAAAAATGTCTTGATGATGTTAATTCCAATCTCTCCGATAGTTGGAAAGTTAGTACCTTTGCTTGGCCAAGGTATGCAACACTGGGTATTTCTGGAAACTGTCTATTCAGAAAAGTAAATCCAGAATTGAGATTAGAAATACTCGAAGAAATTAAAGATATTTTACCCTATTGTAATAAAATATCCATGAATTATCATGTAACGCTACCTAACGGTGGTATCGCACTTCATGATGATTCTAATCATAAATTTGGTGCAACTATATACTTAAACAAAGAATGGCATATTAATCATGGTGGATTATTTGTGTGGCAAGAAGAGCAAGAGGATGGTAGTTCTATCATGAAAGCCCTAGTTCCAGAATGTAGGTCTTTAGTTTTGAATGATATTCATGAAGGTCATGTCGTAACATTAGTCTCAAATTATTTACCAGAACCAAGAATTTCGATTCAAATTTTTGGATCTTGACGATTCGCACCGTATCTGGTATGATTGTCTCATAGGCGGCGGGGGTTCAAACTCCGTATAAGACCTGCCCCTCCTTGCCCACTGGGTCGATAAAGATGGGAGGTCTCTTGACTCAGTAGCTCAGTTGGATAGAGCAACTGCCTTCTAAGCAGTCGGTCGCTGGTTCAAGTCCAGCCTGAGTCGCCAGCCCGAGTGGTGTAATTGGTAGCCACGCATGACTTAGGATCATGTTCTTCGGAGTGGAGGTTCGAGTCCTCTCTCGGGCATTGGAGATTTTATTCTCCATACACACACAAACACACAAGGAGTAAAACAATGACACCTTACGAACTGCGCTTTGAAATTTTTAAGCAAGCTTACGGTCAGGCGCAAGATGAGTTTCACGCAAACTATAATCTTGCAGAAATGTGGAATAGGGATAGAAATGTAAAAATGGATTATCCAGAGTTTCCTACATATGAAGAGGTTGAAGCACTTGCTGATAAAATCAATACTTTTGTAAGTTCCAAATAAAATAGTGGGGTGGCAACACCCCCGTTAGTATTCCCCCTTGGCGCAGCGGTAGCGCAAACGACTGTTAATCGTAGGGTCCCTGGTTCGAATCCAGGAGGGGGAGTTGGAAGTGATCCTGCGATAACCTCAAGAGCACTCCTTCCAACTAAAACCTAGAATATTTCTAGGTCAGGGGGATGGCCTCCCCTGTTTCGCCCTTGTAGCTCAGCTGGTAGAGCGCGGCTTTTGTAAAGCCGATGTCGCAAGTTCAAGTCTTGTCGGGGGCTCTTACAATATACACTTCCTAAATAAGGAAGTGTATAAATACTAATAGATAAACTTTTTATATGTCTATTAAAAATTTATATTCTGATGAGGAAATAAAATCTTTTCTTTTAGAAAGTTCTTCTTTTTGGCAGTTTTGTAAAAAACTTGGATATACTAATAAAAGCGGAACTACTTATGATATTGTAAAAAAAGACCTTGATAATAGAGGAATTAAACTTCCTATTTTTAGGAAGGGTGGTAAAAGCACCAAAAAGAAAACTCACTCTGAAATTTTTTGCGAATTTTCTACTTATGATAGAAAAGATTTAAAAAAGAGAATATTGAAAGATGATATATTAAAGTATGAATGTTTAAAGTGTGGTATATCTGAATGGATGGGAAATCCAATATCACTACAAATAGACCATATTAATGGTGTAAATAACGACAACCGAGTAGAAAATTTAAGATTTTTATGTCCAAATTGCCACTCTCAGACAGATACTTGGGGAAATAAAAAAAGGGCTTGACATAATACTCATTATGCTTTATAATATTTTAGTCCGTGTGAAGCGAAGATGCGCTGGGGTTCCGTGCCTGTGAAGAGGAAACTCTGAGGCTGGGTAAATCCCCACCATTGCGGAGTTAGTTCAGCGGTAGAACGCTATCCTTCCAAGTTAGATGTCGTCGGTTCGATTCCGATACTCCGCTCTTACGAAGTAGTAAAAATGAGCATATACAATAATTATTACTATATTCCTTCTGGCATTAAAAAAGAATTTTGTAGTCTAATACAAAAAGAATTTGGACAAGAATCTTTAACATCCTCAACGATTAGACTTCAAGATTCTCAATCTGCCATTGACTCTGATATAAGAAAAAGTAAAAATTTTTGGATACCAACAGACCATTGGGTTGCTGGTATGATGGCACACTTTATTAACTGTGCAAACTTAAATCTTTTTAATTATGATTTAACATCTTGGCACGATCAAATTCAATTTACAGTCTATGAGGGAAAAGGTTCTCATTATGCTTGGCACAGTGATTTTACTACTGAACAGTACAATCCTGGTATAATAAGAAAACTAAGCATATCTCTTTGCTTATCATCAAAGGATGACTATGAAGGTGGAGAATTTCAACTCATGTCTGGTCCGAGAAATATGAAAACAATTTCAATGGATGTTGGTGACGTAATCATATTCCCTTCAGATATAATACATAGAGTACGTCGATTAAAAAGTGGTAAAAGAATTTCTTTAGTTGGGTGGTATGGTGGACCAGCATTTAGATAGTATAAAATTAACCAGAAATCATTATCCTTCAGTTAAGGATGTGACTTGGGATGATGTTATGGATAAGGCATCTTCTGAGTTATCAGTACCACCTTTTACTGGTATTGTTATCTGGAATGATTATGAGATACATTCCTCAGTAAATCCACATGAAAAAGTAAAACTCCGTAAAACTATTCATAGACAATTCACTAATCCACCAACTTTTGTTTTGCATAGTGATTATCGTCCAGGAACTTTAAATCAAATTTTTCAAGAAGTTTCTGCAAAGCAAGGATTAAAGGTCATGCATGTTTATTTTTCATTTGGACGTGATAACTTAACTTTTGGTGATCATAAAGATACGGTCGATGTTTTGATATTGCAAGCAAAGGGAACAATGTCATATATCTGTGAAGGTATTACTTATAAATTGAATGTTGGAGATAGTCTTTTCATTCCAAAAGGTACATATCATGAACCAGTTGTAACTGGTCCTAGAATTACATTAAGTTTTTCATGGGAGTAGTCATATGATAAAAGTAATTGATAATGTTATTGGAAAAAGATATCAAGAAGAAATAAAAGCCACTCTTTTTGGTAAAGTTTTTGATTGGCATTATAATCGTCTATTAACTTCTGATAATTATGGGAGTGCTTCTGGATTTACTCATTGGTTGTGTGAAACCAGACCAGAGATGAACAGTAAGTACTATGATTTTTTTTCACCTCTAATTTATGAAGTTTCTAATAAATCTGGTGTAAATTATGACCATGTAATAAGAGCTAGAACATTTTTTCAACTGCCATCAATGAATGAAAAGGACCATGACTTTTTTCATATTGATGATATTGAAGTTCCTCATACCGTATTCTTATATTATGTGAATGATTCTGATGGAGATACGGTTATTCTGAAAAATAAATTTGAGTATGGTAAAGACGAAGATGATGATTCAACAGCAGGTAATCCAAACTGGCATAATCCAAAGGGTTTGATTACTGATGATGCACACATTGAAATCTTAGAAAGAGTTACTCCAAAACAAGGAAGAGTTGTGGTTTTTGATGGAGCACATTATCATGCTGCTGGAATTCCAAAGTACAATGAACGTATTGTTTTGAATTTTGATGTTTTTGTTCCCTAACAATAATCTTAACCGTATCTTAATTGACACAACCGATACGGTTATGCTATGATACCACCAACTTAATTATCTTTTAAGATTTGGTTAAGTCACTCTAAATACTCCCGCATAGCAGACGCCCCAACTACTCGCGTCTATATGTGACCCATAATACTTGAGGTATATCTGTATCTCTGGTACAATGTCGTTTAGTACTAAAAACAAACTTTTATGAAATTCAAACAACTGATGCTTGCACCTGTTGCTTTTGGAATGGTTGCTCCTGTTGCTGCGAATGCCGCAGACCTGAATATTGCAGCAGTCAACCAATACACTTCCACAGAACAAGTTTCTAGCGTCACACAACTGTCTGATGTCCGTCCTACGGATTGGGCTTATCAGGCACTCAGCAATCTGGTTGAGCGTTATGGTTGCGTTGCTGGTTATGAAAACGGAACTTACCTTGGTGGTAAGTCCATGACCCGTTTTGAAGCCGCTGCTCTTCTGAATGCTTGTCTGGATCGCGTAACTGAAGTTACCGATGAACTCCAGCGTCTTGCTACTGAGTTCGCCAATGAACTTCAAGTTCTTCGTGGTCGCGTTGCCAAACTGGAGAAGCAGTCTGCTGCTCTTCAGGCACAACAGTTTTCCACTACTACCAAACTCAAGGGTGAAGCAACCTTCGTTCTGGGTGGTGTAGAAGGCGCCCGTCTTGCTAACAGTACCAACGTTGGAAACACTGCTTTCAACTATGACCTCCGTCTGAGTTTTGATACTTCCTTCACTGGTAAGGATCTGCTCAAGACCCGTCTGCGTTCGGGTAACTTCTCATCGCAACCTTTCGGTTCTTCCTCGTCACTGTTCAAACTGGACAAGGCAGAAACCTATGCGAACACGATGACGCTTGACCGTCTCTACTATCGCTTCCCTGCACTTGCTAAGGGCGTTTATCTGACCGCTGGTGCTCAGGTTCGTAACACTGAGATGGCATGGGTTCCTACCGCATATAAGTCGGACATCCTTGACTTCTTCTCCGTTGCTGGTGCTCCTGGTGTCTATAACAAGGCAACTGGTTCTGGTTTCGGTGTAGAGTGGGTACAACCCACCAAGAAGGGTAAAGGTGGTTTCGTTGCTAACCTGAACTATGTTGCCCAGAGCGGTAACGATTCTACCAAAGGTCAGTTTGATGAAGATGGTTCTCTGAACACTCTTGCTCAAGTTGGGTATCGTGCTCCTCAGTATGGTATTGCTTTCGGTTACCGCTACGGCACTGAAGGAACTCGCGTCCGTAACTTCAACGCTCTGGGTGGTGGTTCTGGTAACCTTGCTGCTAACCAAACCTCCAATGGTTATGCGATTAATGCTTACTGGCAACCCAAGAAGTCGGGCATCATTCCTTCTGTGAGTGCTGCTTATGGTTGGAACACCGTAAGTCTGTCTAACAACCGCACGACTCCTAATGCTGCTACCGATTCACAAACTTGGATGGCAGGTCTTCAGTGGAGCGATGTGTTTGTGAAGGGTAATGCCGCTGGTTTCGCCATCGGTGCTCCTGGTAATGCTGCTACTCTGAATGATGACCAAAAGGCAATTATGTGGGAAGCCTTCTATCGTTACAAGGTTAGCGATGCGATTAGCGTGACTCCTGCGGTCTTCTATGTGTCCAACAACCAAGGTCTGAAGCAAGCTTCGGACAATTATGGTGGTGTGATTCAGACGACCTTCCGCTTCTGATAGTATCTTTATACCTCTAAACCTCCTTTCGGGGAGGTTTTTTGGTGTTTGGCGACATTTAACTTTCTCTTAAACTTAATCGAGTACAATTACAAAGAAGTTTTTAATTCTCATGAAACTCAAACATATTGCTACAATCGGTCTCGCTCTTGCTCCCGCTACCGCATTTGCTGGACCTGCTATTAATGGTGCTGGTGCTACCTTCCCTGCACCTATCTACCAGCGTTGGTTCGTTGATTATTCTTCCACCACTGGTGAAAAAGTCAATTATCAGTCCGTTGGTTCTGGTGCTGGCGTTCGCCAGTTCGTTGCTGGAACTGTTGATTTTGGTGCTACTGATGAACCTATCAAAGCAAAGGAAGCAGCAAAAGTAAAGCGTGGTGTCGTTCAGATTCCTATGGTCGGTGGAACTATTGCTGTTGCCTATAACAAGCCTGGATGCAAACTGAAACTGACTCAGAAACAAGTTGTCCATATCTTTATGGGACACATCAAGGACTGGAAGGAAGTTGGTTGTGCTGCTGGTTCTATCAGAGTTGTCCATCGTTCAGACGGTTCTGGAACTACCTATGCATTCACTAATTCTCTGGATGCTTTTGGTGGTTGGACTGCGGGTGTTGGTAAGTCAATCAACTGGCCTACTGGTGTTGGTGCTAAAGGTAACGAAGGCGTTGCTGGAACCCTTTCTAACACTCCTGGCGGTATCGGTTATCTGAACACTGGATTCGTTCGTGCTAACAAACTCCAGGCTGCTGTGCTTCAGAACAAGGCAGGTAAGTTTGTTGGACCTTCTGCTGTGACTGGTGCTGCCGCTCTGAATGGCATCAAACTGGACCCCGTGACCCTTGCTGGAGAAGATCCCAATCCTGCAGGTGCCCGTGCCTATCCTATCTCCACTCTGACTTGGATTCTTGCCTATAAGAGTGGTTATGCTCCTGGTAAGGCATCTGCTGTTCGTGATGCTCTGAACTATGCTCTGAGTTCTAAGGCACAGTCGATTGCTGATGACCTGGGTTATGTTCCTCTTGCTGGTTCGGTCCTGAACCGTGCCCGTCTGAAAGTTCAACAAGTCGGTCTGGGCGAGAAGTGATACATAGGGGGGTTGACAAAACCCCCTTTTTAATGTATTATAAGTAACGAGTCAGGTGGTTTATGTCTCTTCTTTCACAACTCGATAGACAACTTGCTATTACTGCCTTTGAGCATTATGCGGATTTTCTTAAAAGTGAAATTTCTTTTATTGAAGATTCTGACTTAGTTGGAGATTCAAACTATCCAGAATATACTACATATAAACAAGAACTGTATGAGTTAAATACTCTTCTTAACTGGGTTCGTTTGGAATACTTCAAGAATGAAAATTAATCTCTGGTATTGTAAAGATATGAACCTCTGGCGTTGGACTTTGACTGATGATCATCGTCCAATTGTCAGACAAGAATCTGGACAACAAAAACATCTACGTGATGCTATGAATGATGTAGCAAATACTGTAGAATACATTATGGATAAACATTGAATTGATTGGGCGATTAGCGCAGCGGTAGCGCAGTTGCTTTACACGCAATTGGTCGGCGGTTCGAATCCGTCATCGCCCACTTTATAAATACTTCAAAAAAGAAGTATAATGGAAAAACTTTTCAAACAATTGAGTGATATTCAGGCATCTTTGTTTGTCTTGTTTCATAAGACATGGATTTATCATTGGAATGTTGTAGGACCTGATTTTCACCAACTACATACTCTCTTCGGTGAGCAATATACTGCAATGTTTGAAGAGATCGATCGTCTGACTGAACATATGAGATTTCTTGGTATGAAACCAGTGAGCACACTAACTAGAATCACTGAAGTCACTCATATTGAACAAGCATCAAATAGTGCTCAGGGAATCAACGCTAAGATGATGGTGAAGCAACTTCTTGGTGATAATCAAACACTTATTGATATGCTAATTGATGCTTCCAATTCTGCTGAAAGAATTGAGAGTCTTGCTACAGCAAATATTCTTCAGGACTTAATGGAGTCTCATGGCAAATATGTGTGGATGTTGAGGTCTATCTCAGAGACTGCCAGATCGGCATCTGCGGCACTAGAAGATATCCAAGTAGAAGTAGAAGTTCCTCAACAAGCACCTGTACAAACTGAGTCAGTCGAAGAACCAATTGAAGAAGTAATTCCAGAATAATAAAGTTAATTATTTTTAAACCATGATTGTAATTAGATGTAAAGAGTGTGGAGTCGAATTGACTAGCCACCCTACAAAAACAAGGTGCTGTGGGTGTTCTAATATGACCACAGTTAGAGGGGAAACTATTACTGCTTTAGATTTGTCTAAAATTGTAATGGTATCTTCTAATGCTTCAAATCAAAAATCAAGTGTCTTTTCCAATGAAGACCTAGAATATCAAAATGCTCGTAGAAATAGAAAAGTAAGACGTTTAGATTTTGAAGTTAGATAGGTCTTAGTATAGTATTTTCATCATAACGTGCATACTGAAATCCATCATCATTTAGTTTTCCAAAACCAAATCTGCGAGCAACCAAAGAACGTTGGTGTTTTCCAATAACCAGTGAAGACTCTGTAAAACCATCGTTTAGTTTTGGTCCATGTGGTTTTGCAACTAAAACATCTCCAGGTCTTGGAGAAAGTTTGACCATACCCTCTTCTAAATTTTTATAAGTATATTTCATAAAGTTATAGAAGATTTTTTTCCTTTCTTCTAATGAAAATTCGTTTGGTTGCTTAGTATATTTGACTTCATAACCAACCTCTGCAACTCTGGTTTTTTCATGAAAATAAATTCTTTCTGCTAAAGTTTTTATTTTTTCTTCTAACTGTGGTGAGTTATAATGGTCTTCAAACTCTAAGTATAAGTAACTTTTTTTAGTTTGATAAAGTATTATAAATGTATAAATTGCTAGAGCGCCATCCTCACATTTAAAATTGACTTGTTGATATCTTTTATTTTCTTTTGGATAAACTGGAGACCTATCACGATATCCAAGTTTTTTGAGTAGTCTTTCAAACTCAATTCTTTTTGTTGATGGGGTGATAAGCACTTGACGAAATTGAATAGATAGTGTATATTATAACATAATCGGAAGATTGGCCGAGTGGTTGATGGCGTTAGTCTTGAAAACTAATAACGTTAATAGCGTTCCAGGGTTCGAATCCCTGATCTTCCTTGTTACAAATATTACAAAGTTTTAGATTTTCTTAATCTATATTTTTGTATCAACACATAGTTGACATAGTAAAAGTACTCACTAGTATAACTAATAATATTCAATCTAAAACCCTATGGATCAACGCACCTACGACAATTGGGTGAAGATCAAGGAGACGTTTGAAACGTCTGGTAATACGGACAATATGTTCTACAAAAGATCAGTTGAAATCGTAAAGACCAGAAAAGACCCACTTGCGAAGTTTCTTGGAGATGAGAAGTGATGGAACCTCAAGACGAGTTTGTAAGCCGTTCTGAAGTTCAGGAGATGATTGATGCTGCTATACGACGACACAACCGTAATGCTTCTATCATTAGCATGTGCGTCGGTTGGGTGGTTCTTGCTTTATTTGCTGAAGGACTCCTCCGACTTGTAGGTGTTATTCCGCCTGTATTACCATGGCTCAACATTACCCTGAACTAATCGGTATTGTTTTCCTGTTAGTATTTGCCGCCACGATGTTCTATCAAGGCACTTGTATTATGAGAGGTCAAAGAGGATATTCTCTCCGAGACTATATGAAACAGGAAAGTTCAAATATGCGTAAAAGAATAGAAGACTTACTCAAGGACAAATGATCTCTCTTACAGAAGAAGATTTAAAAGAACTCCAAAGAAGAGTTACACAACAAAAAATAGAAGAACTATTTGAAGAACCATCTACTTATGAGGACGAAGACGATGAATAACCTTTTTATTTCTTCATTGTTACTTTTTAGTTCCATTGGGTTATTTGTTTATTGGGGACTTACACACGCATATCCACAATATTAGGGGAGAGTTATGAGAGTAGGATTAATTGGACTGGGGCGAATGGGAGAAGGAATGTCTCGCCGCATGATGAAGGCAGGAATTGAAGTCTGGGGTTACAGGAGAAATTATGAAAAGGCTCAGGAAGCTTATGAAAAGGGATTTGTTAATGGAGTTACAACTACTATTCAAAATCTTGTTCAAGTAGTTAAACAAACAAAAAACGGGGGAATACAACCAGGAATCTTCCAAATGGTTGTGCCAGCAGAAACAGTAGAGGAGACAATCAATGAGTTATTACGATTTTGTAGTGAGGGAGATATTATTATTGATCATGGCAATAGCAATTTTAAAGACAGTCGGAAAAGAGCAGAACGTTTGGCAAAGATGGGTATCCAATATATTGATTGTGGCACTAGCGGCGGTGTTTATGGTTTGGATCGTGGATACTGTCTTATGGTTGGTGGGGGAAATATTGCGGTCGCCTCTTGTTCGCGCATTTTTGATGCCCTTGCCCCAGGAATCAGTGCTGCCCCCAGGACTCAATTTGACTCAGACGTAACTTCTGCAGAGCACGGTTGGTTGCATTGTGGTGGTCCTGGTGCTGGTCACTTTGTAAAGATGGTGCATAATGGTATTGAATATGGCATCATGCAAGCATACGCTGAAGGATTCAACATCATCAAAAACGCAAACGCAGGTGCTCAGTATGTTAGAGAAGGAGATGCAGAAGTCGCCCCAATGGCAGACCCCGAATCCTATTGCTATGATATTGATGTTGCTGAGGTGGCTGAGTTATGGCGTCGTGGTAGCGTGGTTGGTAGTTGGTTACTTGATCTTACTGCTGATGTGTTACGCGGCAACAGTGAGCTTAAACAGTTCTCTGGTGGGGTATCCGACAGCGGTGAGGGTCGTTGGACTGTTTCTGCCGCTGTGGATTTGGGGATATCCGCTCCTGTTATTACTACTGCCCTATTTGAGCGATTTAATTCACGCAATCTCGGATCTTTCGGAGCAAAAATCCTGAATGGCATGAGATTTATGTTTGGTGGTCATCACGTTAGATAAGGAGATTATCAATGGAACGATTTAAAGATTTTTCAGAATATGAACTTCGTCTGATTGCAGACGCAGTGTGGGTCAGACAAAGACACCATATTGCTGGAGACAGAAAGTTCAGGGAGTATGGAGCACTTCTTACCGAGATTCAAAAGTTAGTAAATTATCAACCAGGAGTATTCCTATGAGAAAGTTCAATGATGCAGTTCTATCAATTACGGTAGCCATCATTGACTTCCTCTACCGTGATCTACCAATCCAAAGATTCTGGGTGCTGGAAACAATCGCCAGAGCACCTTACTTCGCTTTTCTCAGTGTTCTTCATCTCAGAGAATCACTAGGTCTCCGAACAGAAGAACATTACTACTTAATGAAAGAACACTTCGCACAGACAATTAATGAAACCGAACACCTCAGAGAAATGGAGTCGCGTGGCGGAGCAGATCGCTGGGTTGATCGCTTTTTCGCTTATCATTTGGTTCTCATCTATTATTGGATTATGGTGGGTTATTATTTTCTTGCTCCTGTTTTCGCTTATCATCTGAACTCAGGTATTGAGTTTCATGCAACAGAAACATACCTAGATTACTTCTGGGATCATCAGGATGATGCAAAGATTGCAGAGATCGCAGTGGATGAAATGAACCATTATATTGAACTAGAACGAGCAATGGAGATGATCTGATGTTATTAGCAAAAGCACTTTTATTTGTTTCAATTCCTTTCGTATTAACAACTCTTTACTTCGGAACAAAAGGGGGATATTATGACACCGAAAAGTATAAAGGAAACGGAACCGCACATTAGACAGCGGTATCACTTTGCCGCATCAGCATTTGTAAGAATGTGGGGACATAGTTCATTACACGATCGTCGCATCGTAGAATTTTGTGAGGTATGGGCACATAGAACTGAAAATGCCCCATTAGATGATAGGGTAGTGGATCAATACTTTTATTATGAGTTTAAGACCTGGAGAGGATACTGATGGGACATTTTGCTCGATGGGTTCTAGAAAACCCCTATACTCTTGGATTTCTTGGATACATTTTGATTGTGCTTCCTATTATGGGTATCTGGGCAATACACAAATACGAATGGCAGCACTGGGCTCCATTTGATAAAAAACATAAATAACGGTAGATAAACTTATTCTACCGAAAATGAGAACGCATAAGTGTGGGCATTGTGGAGAAACTGATCCATCTAAGTTTTATGGGCATAAAAAAAGTGTTTGTGGTGCTTGTCATAACAAATATACATTAGAGTTGGGACAGAAAAAAAGAAATTTTATTCTTGAAGAAATGGGAGGTAAGTGTGTTTCTTGTGGTTATGATAAATATTCATCAGCACTTCAAGTTCATCATTTAGATCCATCTCAAAAAGACGCTAAATTTCATGGGATTCGTGGATGGAGTCACGAACGTATTATTGACGAAATAAAGGAATGTGTGCTATTATGTGCTTGTTGCCACGCAGCAGTTCATTCTGGTGAGTTGGAACTACGGAGTATCGCCTAACTTGGTCATGGCACCGCTTTTGGGAAGCGGAATAATTTCGGTTCAAATCCGAATACTCCGATTAGTCTATATTTAATTATGGAATCTATACCATTTTATAGCATTGGATTTATTAAAGATAGAGTTCCCGACGCTATCTTTGATCGTCTTGTCAATAGTGCATTGGATGCAAAAGAAAATAATAATAGAGCTGTTAATACCCTAGCTGGAAATATAGAAGAATCTTATGATATTAATTTGTCACAAGAAGATTTTATCTTTGTTGAAGAATACCTTGTAAAATTATGTGCCAAATATGAAAGGCAGTATAATTTGATGAGATATGAAAAATCAGTTATTGCTGATGGATACAATCTTGAACTTAAAAGATTGTGGGTAAATTATCAAAAGAAATACGAGTTCAATCCTGTCCATCATCATACTGGTCTTTATAGTTTTGTTATATGGGTAAAAATACCCTATGACTTTAGGAATGAATTTGATCAAGACTTATGTAAGAATTCAAATAATAAGTGTCCTGGATCTTTTGCATTTTATTATCCAAATGCAATCGGTGATATGGAAGAGCATTTAATAGAATTGGATTCTACTTTCGAGAAGGAAATTATCGTGTTTCCATCTAGAGTTAATCATTGTGTTTATCCATTTTATACATCTGATAGTAACAGGATTTCTATATCTGGAAATATGTATCTTTGTGCAAAAGATTTTAGTGACTATATAACATAACCAGTTCATAGACTGGCACACTTGACAGAAAAGTCTCAACACCTTATAATACTAGAGCAAACAACACAAAACAATGTCTCTGACCGCAAAATTCAAGAAAGATGTTAGCACTCTTCGCCTTGCTGCTAACGGGGAAATCTACCTTGATGTAAAGAATCCGAAACTTTATAAAAAAGTTCGTCGCTTTTATGAAAATGAAGGTGTCGTATTTTCTGGTGACCCTCTTGACGACTACGAAATGCTCATGGAGTATGTCGCCAGCGATCTTGAATCTGTTGAGGTTGCATGAAAACCAAAGTTCTTCTGGAACGTGAAGGATATCGCTTTATTGAAGCAGGTATTCTTGAGATAAACGGCAAACCAGATTATCGTTTGCAAAAGCAAAATTACTATACCAAACGCTGGAATGACATTTATCTTTTTGATAATGTTCTACAATGTTCTACTGCAATGGAGGATATTGAGTATGCGAAATGGTTAGATCCAGATAGAGTTCCTTGTTATGTAAGAGACGATGAAGAAGACACGGATGGTCTATAACAGCACTGGTCGGGAGCAAACCCCTTATGTCTAAAACAAGTATCCTGAGGTATATCGGGAACTTTCTTCTCCTACTTGGTTATCAAATCATGTTGTGGGGAGATTTCAAAAATGGTTTGATAATAAAGTTTATTGGGGGACTACTCGGTATTCCTTTTGCTATCAAACTCAAACTCTGGGATGTGCTATTTCTGATAGCATTCTTTGGTATCACCGAAATATCAAAGTTAACCCAACTTTTCTTGGTTTCTTAAAACCAAGTGGTGGAGTCAAATTTGACCCCTTCTGGTTTCTTGCTTTCCCATAAAAAAGCAAGTGGTGCGGATGGGACTCTCTCCCGCCTGGTTTCCAATTTCCAGTCAAAGAATTGGTGGCGAGCCTGAAAAGAATCAAGGGAGTTGACAACAACTCCCTTTTTTATTATAATAATTTGATATATTGTGATATATTTGTGCAGGATAATATTCATTTATTGTTTCCAACTTCAGTTTATCGGTCATACGATCTCATTTCTGAAGAAGAAAATATGAGAATATATCAACACATTCTAAAAGAAAAGGATGTTGTTAAAGGTAGAGGGATAGACTCCTGGTATTCGGGAGCAAATAGCCCACAAAATTCATTTAATATTGGGTATGAGAATAAAATTTTTGACTTACTATTTGAAAGAATCAATACTAAAGTTAATGAATACGCAAAATTTTTAAATTGTGACCATCATAAATTCTTTTTAAGTGAGTGGTGGTGGAATGTTTATACTAATAAAAACAGTCAAGAGTTTCATCATCATTTACCATCTTCTATTAGTGGAGTATATTTCTGTAAAAGACCAGAGGGATCTGCACCTATAGTATTTCACCATCCTAATTTTTATTACTGTACCCCACATTCTATCAGAAATGAGTATAATTCAGATTCATATTCTATAGAACCAGTTGAACGTTCTTTGTTAATTTTTCAATCATCCACTGTTCATATGGTTCCTCCTGGTCTTAATACTGATCCAAGAGTTACTATTTCATTTAATTATAAAGTATGATATCACTCAATCATATTGGCAATCTTGGAAGACTTGCCAATCAAATGTTTCAATATGCTTCTTTAAAAGGAATTGCTAGAAATAGGGGATATGGATTTATCATTCCACCTAGATATGTTTTTGGGCAGCATGATGATAATGTCAAAAATTCTGATGTTATTTTATACGATGTTTTTGAAAATATAGAAAAAAATAATGATTGTGCTCTACAGGATGCCAATACTTTTTGGGAAAGAAAGCATGAATTTGATGAGGAATTATTCATCAATTGCCCAGATAATGTAGATTTAATGGGATACTTTCAAACCGAAAAATACTTCAAGCATATTGAAGATGAGATACGAGAAGACTTTAGATTTAATGAAGAGTTGTATTCTAATTGTAAAGAATTTCTTAAAGAAAATTTTGATAGTGAAGTAATCTCTTTACATATTCGTAGAGGAGATTATACCTCTAATCCAAATCATCCTGTGCAACCAATTAGTTATTATCAGGAAGCACTTTCTAAACTACCAGAACTTCCTGTTATTGTTTTTTCTGATGATGAATCTTGGTGTAAAGAGCAGGATTTATTTAAAGATGATAGGTTTTTGATATCAGAAGAAAACACAACCGATGCTGATCTTTGCTTAATGTCATTATGCGATTATCACATCATTGCAAATTCATCATTCTCTTGGTGGGGTGCATGGTTAGCAAAAAGTAAAAAAGTAATTGCCCCCAAAAATTGGTTTGGTGGAGAATGCTATAATAAATCAACAGTTGATTATCCATTTGGTAACTTTGAATTTCTATGAAAACGATCATTATTTCTTCTGACCATAATGGGGTCGAGAACAAAGAACAACTAAAGATGTATCTTAAGGGAGAAGGATATCGGGTTATTGATATTGGACCTTATACTTCTGATGTGAGTGTCGATTATGTTGATTATGCAGCTCAGTTATCTACAATTGTGAGTAATCGTGAGGCGGACCGAGGTATCCTTATCTGTGGAACTGGTGTTGGTATGAGTATCGTTGCAAATCGTTTTGCTGGTGTCCGTGCTGTTCTAGCTCATAATGAACTCACTGCGGTTAAGTCTAGAGAGCATAATGATTCCAATGTTCTTTGTTTGGGTACGTGGTTGTCTTCTCAGATTGAAATGAGAGAGATGAGCAAAATGTGGTTAGATGAAGCATGGGGAGAAGGTCGTCATGTCAAGCGTGTTGAAAAGATTGATTCACATACTGGCATTGTTTTAACAAATGGAGTTTTTGATATCCTTCATAAGGGCCATATTGAACTTTTGAAGTTTGCTAGATTGCAGGGAACAAAACTGATTGTTGCTATTGATTCTGACCGCAGAGTAAAACAACTCAAAGGTGACAATCGACCTGTTAATAATGAAGAAGATCGTAGAAGGGTTCTTGAGACAAATCGTTATGTTGATGAAGTCATCATTTTTGATTCAACTGAAGAACTTCAAGAATTCTATCAAACACTCTCTCCAGATGTAATTGTTAAGGGTTCTGAATGGACTGCTGATGAAGTAAGAAGCAGAGACTGTATTCCAGAGTCTATACAAGTTAAAGTTTATCCTTTGGTTGGAGACTATTCCACAACCAATACCATGCAAAAAATTAGAGAACTTGAAACATGCGAGAAAATTTAAAGTATCTAATTGTTGGTGATACCATCATTGATGAAACTCTAGAACTTAGGGCAATCGGACTATCACTAGAGTCTCCAACAATCAAAACGGTAATTGAAGAGCACAGTTATGATTTTGGTGGCGCTGCTAATGTTGCCAAGTTTCTTCGTGGATTTGGTAGAGACGTAACATTTGCAACATCAATGTCTGATAAAGACTGTGATACTTTTGAGTTGCATTATGATCTCCCAGTAAAAAGTTTTTTCCAGGGTCGTAATAATACTAAAACAAGATACTGGGTTAATCATGGAGATAGTCGATACAATCATCTACAAGTTAATGATGTCAATAATGAGTTTTCAAAATCGTTCTTAGAAAATTTTGATATTGATGAGTTTGATATCATTGCTTTTGCTGATTACCGTTGTGGATTTATTACAGAATCATTCATCAAACATGCAACTGATTCTGGAAAAATTACATATGCCTCTTCTCAGGTATCGAGTAAGACATCAAACTATGATAGGTATTGGGCGGTTGATTACTTAGTCTGTAATCAA
>Ga0208082_1000191_pt1 | contig 18392 bp, 19 predicted proteins | sample LakMenE09Jun09ns_FD_150683 | JGI IMG/M metagenome (GOLD analysis project Ga0208082, IMG submission 150683) | Freshwater microbial communities from Lake Mendota, WI - 09JUN2009 deep hole epilimnion ns (SPAdes) | ecosystem: Environmental > Aquatic > Freshwater > Lake > Epilimnion/Euphotic zone ... | reverse complement strand
CCCCCCTCCCCTTCCCGTGACAGCTCTCGATTGCGGGATTTCAATCGAAGAAGTTTTCAATCGAGCGCGATTCGGTCGGCCGCGCGCACATGGGCGCCTCTGCCGTCGCCGCGCGGGCGCACCGCTTGGAGTCGTTGGGAGGCAAGTGCGCCGACTGTGAAGTGTTTGTCTTCAAAAGTACCAAGGACAAATGCGCCTACTGCGATGCGCGACTGTGCGACGAGTGTCGGACGACGTGCACCAAGTGCAAAGACGCCGTGTGCTTCGAGTGCGGCGACGCGCAGCGCATCACGTCGTGCCCGTGCTGCGGCGACGACCTGTGCACCGAGTGCCTCACCGTGAAGTGCAGCCTGTGCGAGGAGCACGCGTGCGAAAGCTGCAAGGCGCCGTGCGGGGCGTGCGGCGCGGACGTATGTGAGTCGTGCGCGGAGTCGCGCTGCGTACACTGCTTCGTGTGCGACGCGCTGGTGTGTGCGGATTGCGCGCACGACTGGATTGACGACGCGCCCACGAGAGACGATGAAGGACGCGAACACGAGGAGTACGTCTGCGGGTCGTGTTTGCACGGCAACGGGGCGCGCCATGCATCGGCTGGTGGCTAAGAAGCGCTAGCGCCGCTGCGACGACGCGAAATCGGTCGTTGGTGGGCCGGCTGGTGAGGTGCGTCGCGCGTACGGCGCGTTGTGCGCCGGCGTTGCCTGCAAACCTCTCCCTGACAGAATCCTTATTTGCGTAGCGAGTTGCCTGTTTTTCGCCTCGCACTCCTTCAGGGGGTCGGACTCGGCAGTCTCATCATCGAACGACTCGCGGGCGTCGTGGTAGGTCCGGGGGCCGAAGCTTATCTGTACGCTCATATTGCAGACGCCTTTGTTGCTTTTTGAAAGCGAACGCATGTACAAACATCTGTAAAAAAAACAAAGCAGTACTTTCCCCTCGTTGAAACGTTCATCAAAAGCGGAGTTTGCCGGCACGATGTCGATCGTCGACTGGTTCACTGGAGGTACGAAAACTCCTACCGCATCGGTATCCGATGAAGAGTTCGAGCACCTGCGGTCCGAAAACGCGGCCCTGCGCCAACATGTTGAGCAGGCACGAGTCATCATCGAACGCAACGCATCTCATAAGCCGACATCACCCGACACGGAGGCGATGGAGCAGCATATCGAATCGCTCGAGCGAGCGCACGCCGAGGTGATCGCGCAGTATGAAACAGAACACAAGGAGCGTCTGAAAATTGAAACAGAGCGCAATAACGCGGTGCTGGCGCTGCAAAAGGCGGAGACCGAGGCAAAGCACGCCAAAAACGCCAATGCCGTGCTCCAAGAGCGCGTCGAACAGATCGCACAGAGCGCTGAGGAAGCCTCCGACGCCTCATTGACTCTTGAGTGCGCAAAGGACGCCGAGATCGTCGCCGACGAAAAACAGATAGGCGAACTCGTCTCACGGCTCAACCAAATGAAGGTGGAGCAGCTGGCTTTGAAGCGCGAGCTCGCGTCGTGCTCGACCACGACGCAGGAGGCGCAGGGTAATTTGCACTCGATTCACGGGTTTGCGATGGACGTCGTGGACGGGTTCCGAGGCAAAAACGTATAGGTTTTTACTGAAATGAGACGTTTAAAGTGAACTTAACCATGGCCACTCGGTCCGTCCGCACGTGCATACTCAACGCGTTCGCTCATCTGTCTACGCACGAAGCGTCTTTTGCAGAAGGCGACTTGGTCGTCGACGACGAAGACGGATCGCTTTTTAAGAGCTTGTGCGAACAGGGCTCGTCTCTGCCCGGGCGGTCATTATGGTGGGAAATCGCTCTTCCAGACCCGCCTCTTTGTTTTCTCTGCCCGTGCTTTGCGTGCGGTGTTCGAAACGATGTTAAGCAAGCGGTTCGTTTCCGAAAGCACCAAGATGCGTTTGTCATGTTTCGTTTGATGAATTTCAGCGTTTTCTCTACGGATGGATTTCTGGAACACTTGAGACTTTCCATGTGGGGGCAGCCTCGAACGGGCGAAGGCTGCACCGGTGGCTTCAGAAGTACCGACGCCGAACGCTATAACACGCGCAGTAAAATCATCGATGAGGCACTTCACGCCGAGTATAACACGACGGCGAGTTTGTCACTGTACAACCGAACTCATCGCGTAAGCAACGAGCTGTACCTGCCCAAGCCGTGCTGGACGGACGACGCGCGGCCGAGGCGGTGATATGTCGTCTTACAAAAGCACCGTGCAGTTTGCAGTTGCCATTTTTGACGGCTCGAGGGTCGTCTTTAGGGACACTCTTCTGTACACGCGAGCGATCAATCACTGGACCGGCACCACTGTCGCCGGCGTCGCCGTGCCCGCCGCCGCGCGCGGCGCCTCGCCGCTGCCCTCGCCCGAACGTGCGCATCTCAGCCTGAGCGTCATGGTGAGCGGCCAATTGCGGTGCACGCTCGTCGGCTGGCGCGCCAAAGCACTTCACACCACTCGGCAAGCCGGACAGGAAAACGTGCGCGCTATGCGTTTTCAGCGTTCCGGGCTGGGATTCGAGCATGCAGCTCGATTCGACGTGTTCGCAGACCCAGAAGAGCCGGAGAGTGCGGATGCCACGACGCGCACGTGGCGCGTCAGTGCGCTCGTCGGTATGAACGAGGCGTTTCTCAACGAGCTGCTGTGAACAAAAAAACCTTCGTCGTCATTCGTGACGTGTCATCGCAGGTAGTGCCTCCCGCGCGTCACACTCAGTGTTACACGCAGCGCGTCTCGCGCTCACGCCTCGCGCTTCGGCGCCTTGGTAGCATACCGGCGGCGAGAAAACCAGTCTACCAAACGAAGGATGTTCTTCTTCGTCATGGCAGCGTCCGCGGTCTTGGCGCGCACACGCAGCGACGCCGCCAGGCGGTCCAGCGCGCCCATGTGTCCCGACTTGACAACGTGAATCTGGTTCAAAATGTAGTCGTCGGTGCTGTCCGTGCAGGAAAGCGTCACCTCCGTGACATTAGATGTGCAACCGCGGCGATGCGCTCGGTCCGTCGCCTGGCGCACCGACGCCGGCGCCCACGGCGCGTCCAGGTGGATCACCACAGTGGCCGCCGGACACAGGTTCAGGCCGAGGCCTCCGCTGGAAAAAGTCAGGAGCATGACCCGTGTGTCGCCAGCAAGAAAGGACTTGACGGCGGCTGCGCGCTGCGTCGCCGAGCGCGAACCGATGTACAGCTCGGCGTCCAGCCCGCACTGCTCCTTGAGCACGTAGCGAAGTGCGCGCAGAGGCGCGCTGAAGCTCGAGAAAATGAGAACTCCGCCCACGTCGTCCGCCTGGCTCGTCAACTTGCGAACAAGCCACGAAAACTTCGTAGACTGCTCCCAGCTCGCCGCAAGCTCGCGAATGAGAGTCTCTGCGCGGGCGTCGCCATCCGAATAATCCGTGTCGTCTTCCTCCGCGCTTTCCTCGCCACTCTCTTCCTCCTCACTCTCGTCGCTGGATAAACCTTCCGCCTCAGAGTCGGACTCCTCGCTCTCGTCGCTCTCCACGGCATCGGAGTCGGAGGAGGCGTCATCGCGCGGCATCGCCTTTAGCTCCGCCAGCCGCATCGTGAGCGCCGGCAGCTCCGGGTGGATTCCCACCTAAAGAAAACAGTCAGTTTTACACGAGGCGTCATTTGCGACGAGCGCGGGAAGAACGCGCCTGGCGAACGCGCATGAGCGCGGTCAGGAGCTCGACGAACGTGGCACGCTTGGCGTTGGTCAACTGCGCCACGCTGATGAGGTTCGCCAGCCACCGCTGGTGCTGCTCAATCTCTTTGTCGTTCAGCGCGAGGCGCTTCGTGTGCTTCACCAGACGAGGTAGCTCCAGAACGTCTTGTTTCAGGTGCCTTAGAAACAGCGTCTTCTCGAAACCGCGGCTCGTAGATGTATGGAGTATGTCGCGCTCATAGAATCGTTTTTTGGGGTCGTCAAAGGGTGCGCCAAACTTGAGCACGGCGCCGATGGAAGCCATGTCGCTCGGGCGGTTCACGATGGGCGTCCCGCTCAGGCCGAGGCGCGGGTACTCCGCGTGGTTTGCCGCGGCAGGCGCAACGTGCAGCATCGCAATGTGCATGCGCGTCTTTGCATTTCGGATCTTGTGCGCTTCGTCAAAAACCACCATCTTAAAATGGCCAGGCTTGAACAGAAGCGACGGAACGACGCCCATGCGCACGTGCCAGTCGGCGACGTTTTCCTCCACGATGCGCTCGTAGGTCTCGTTGAACTTGTAGGAGACGAACTCATAGCTCAGAATGCAGATCTGCGCGTTAGCTTTGAGCTCGTTCACGGCCACGTTCTCTTCGAGTGTTCGCGAAAACTTGATAATCTCGTCGCGCCACTGAAGCACGACGGACTTGGGGGCCACCACGAGCACATTGAAGCCCTCGTGTTCAGGAGCGGCCACTGAGCGCAGCGCGCACATGCACGCGATGGCGGTGAGCGTCTTGCCGAGGCCGGGGTCGTCGCTCACCAGCAGCGAGCTGGGCAGCGTCGGGGTGCGCGCGTTGGCCACGAAACGCTTGACATTTTCCACCTGGGGGGTTACACCCCCCACACCCCCCACGGCAACGGGGCGCGTCAGTAAGCGTTTATGGAACAGAGTAAGCAACGCCGGGTTTAAGAGGGCGCGCAGCCCCCTTACCTGATGGTCCATGAGCTCGACGCGCGACCGGAGATATTTTTGGAAGTTGACCTCCGCCGCAGGCCGCAGAAACGTGCTCAGGGCGGCGATTCGCGGCGTCTCCGCCGGCGTCTCGAGTTTTATGCGCTTGGCGAGGGCGTTAGAGGCGGGAGTGGCCTCAAACAGGAGCCGCTTCATCGTCGGATGAGCGGTCTGGTGGGCGGTGGGTGAGGCGGGCGGTGAAGGACCCGTCAGGTCGACCACCGTGGGCGCCGCAGGAAGCTCCATTTGCGGCCGACCGTTCTACGCGGTGGGCTCGATTGAACCTCGCGGTGGGTTCGATTGTTTTTCAATCGATAGATTATAGGGTTGGGGAGGCGACGTTGAATGGGTCCGATGACGTGTCACCACTCCCTCTCAAATGTCTGCGCGTGTTCTGAAGCGCGCGTATTATTGCCAAAATATGGCGCTTGTTAAATGCGCCGGTGAAGCCATGTTCACACCATTCACACCGGCATCTTCAAACAAAGAGACGAAGGTGCACATGTTAAGCGGCGAGCGCAAACCCGAGGAGCGCATTTCGGTGGAGGCCAAGTACCTCAAGTCAATCAAGCTCTATGTTTTGGTGCTGACCATCGTGAGCTCGTGCCTGATTGGCACTATAATCGCTGTGATCGGTTTCATGGCTGTGAAGATTCAGAAATATGACATCGTTCAGGCCAAGACGCTCAACGCTTTGACACAGAACGCGATGGCCATCACGGAAAATGCGGCGCGCATGACCACGCTGGCTGTTCCTATTATTTCAAATGCGCAATTTATGTCGAGCGCCGCGACCGCGGCCGTGTACAGCGCTGTGAACGCCACGGCGGTGAGCGCAGAGGCGAGCGCGGCGCGCGCGCAAGGCGGCGCCGCCACCTCGCGTCGGGCGCTGCAGGAGGCGATGGACGTGGCGTCCGTGGACGCCGGAATCATTCCTAAAAGCACTATCGACCCCGACGACCTCGTGTTTGAGGATTACAAGCTGCGCGAGCTGTTCTTCAAGCAGAGCAGGAAACTGCTGGCGACGCTCAACACCAAGGCGGAGAGTTTCGAGCCCGCTGCCGTGTCGGACTTCCTGCATTTCCTGGTGGCTGGGGTAAATTATACTGGAATCGCAACGCGTTTCGACCGCGTGGTGACGGATGTAGAGCGCACTGCTCATTTTGGAACGCTCGCAACGGCGATGCTGGGGCTTGCAGCTCAATCGACGAACACGAGTTTGCCAACTGCGAACGACCTGTTTGACGCCTACGCGCGGCAGAAGTCGGCGGCGGCGAGCGCAGGCGAGGGGCGGTGTCAATGATTGATTGATTCATTTTTTGTACAAACCCGTCGTCGAAGTTATACACCAAAGGAGATCCCTGTTGAAGGTGACGATGAGCGTAGCTTTCGGCCCGCCCTCATTGGGGCGTTCTTATCTGGAAACAGTCACTTATGATGCAACTATTAGTATGGTGACGACCACCGTGACTATTAACGTTGAAAACTCGTACAGGACAATAATAGACTTTTCGATACGCGATAGGACATACACGTTTATTGTCACAAAGTGGCAAGGCGCGGGTTTTTCCCGTTTTTTTCAGCTCTTTCACGAACACGAGCCAAGGGACGCGTTGTATGGCAGCATTGTGTACGATGAAGACGGACTTCCAAGTCTTGGGCAAGGAACAACTGTTCTGCATAAAACCAGAGTGATTGTTCAAGCATCCAAAGATATTGTGACATGCCTGAACAAAATCCTGAGTGCACACGGCCGCGGAGTGCTTGATTACGCCGTTTGGTACAGAGAAAAATACGGCGTATACGACACATACTCGCATTTTATCACAACACTGACTTGTCATTGCATCGTGCACACCGATTTCCTTGCGCCATCTACACGATGGGAAATTGTAGAGTTTTAGAAGGGCTTAACCTATTCACATTTTACGCGTTTTCATTAGGCGTCTGCGCCTCCACAAAGATCTGCGCGCGTGACCCGTCACACACGCGCGACGAGTCGCGCGGCTTCGTGGCGCGCAAGTCGCGCGGCTTCGAGTTCCGCTTCACGCGCCGCTTCCCGCGCCTCGCGGTAGATGCGCGCCTCGCGCTGGCGCTCCTCGTGCTCCGCCACCTGTCGCGCCAGCGATTCCACCTCGCGGCGCTCCTTGTCCAGCGTCTCTTTAGACGGCTGCGTGCGCGGCGTGATGATGCCGTACACGTGCTTTGCGAGCGCATCGATGGTGTCAAAAGGGTTGACGCCCTGTAGCGGCCAGCACGACTCGGAACGGACGTGCACGCGCGTCAAGATGCGGTCCAGCGCGAGCGTCACCTCCAGGCTGGCGGCGTGGCGGAACATGGCTTCCACGTCGGTGGGGCGGTCTATCGCGAGCGTCACTTCAAGGCCGGCGGCGCGGCGGAACGCGTCGTCCACTTCGGTTGGGTCGGTGGGCACGGGCACGTAGCGCCTTGCGTCGCCCGGCGGGAACACGCGGAACGCCTCATAGGGCGACAGCTTCCCCTCCAGCTCGTGGTACGCCTGCCGAAGCGCAATCTCGGCCGCCGCGATGTCGTCGTGCAGCGCCATGGCCAGGTGGCCCGGCGCGTCCAGCGGCACGACGCCGCGTGAGGCGGGCCCCGCGGGATGTCCCACCACCACGGTGTTCATGCGCAGCACGCCCAGAGCGGCGTGCGGGTGCTGCACGTGAGCGCGCGCGCGCGCGCTTCGGGCGTTGGCCAGCGCCGTGATGGCCTGCCCGATCGCACCGCACCCAGTGGCCAAAATATTGGAAAACTCGCGGCAGGGTACCAGAGCAAGCACGCCGCGCGTCTTGAAGCGGCGCTTCGACGGGTCGGCCGCGTCGTACGTTTCGTTAGAATCATAGTAAACCTCGGCGCGGTACGGGCGCTTCAGGTACGGCACAGCGTCGCCGGCGTTGCGCACGTAGTTTTTGTACTCGGCGATGACTTTCTGGAGCGCAGCCACGGCCGTGTCTCGCTTTTCCTCAAAGTCTGACGGCGTGGGCGGTGACGGATCCTGACCCGTCACCTGCCCCGTACCGGTGCCATTGGCGATGGCGCTTGCGCCGCCGGCGCGAATGAGTGTTATGAGGTTGTCGATGGCCGCTTTCACTTCGGGTGCCGATACTGTGATGTTTGGTGGCGGTACCGTCGCCTGGGGCGGTGAAACGTTCGCAACGGGCGCGGTGATGGTGATAGTGCGAATAGATTCTGGAATTTTCGTGACGAGTTGTTTGATTGACTCAAGCACTTGAGTCATATCCGCCGTTTGTTGAGCGTTACTCGGCGGGTTCTCCAGGGTGGATGTCAGGGACTGCACTGCGGCATCCAAGGACTGAATGGCGGCTTTCGTCTCTGTGAGCATCGGAACCAGTGAAGCACGCGCCTCATCAATTATTACCGCCATGGCTGAAATCTTGGCCGATACCGCACTGAACACTGCCAGTTGGTCCTCGAATCGAGAAATTTCACTTAAACGAGATTCTAATTGAGCTCTCTGTACTGAGTTTTCGATGTTTATGTTTTCAAATCTGGTTTTTTCGTCGGCAAGGAGCTTCGAAAGTTGTTGGGTTTCTTCATCTGCCGCGATAAGTTTTGTTTTCGTTTCATCCATATTTTTTTGCAGAACAGCGATAGTTTGTGAAGCACCCAATTTATTTACTGCAGAGTTTGCCTGCTCGTCGCGGAGAAGAATCTGCAAAGTCCTCACCTGGTTTAATGGTGGGGTAAGGTCTTCGATGGATTTTCTTAACAAATCGATGGCTTTATTGGTGTTTGCAGCGAATGGAAAATCATATCCTGCAAGTGCCGCGGGGGTGATTGCGGGTGGTGCCGCCGCGGTCAAGTCACGCATGCTTGCGCTTATCGGTTGAAGTTCGGTGATAAGTTGTGATAGTTGTTCTATGAGTTTTCTTGTGTTAAAATCTGCCATTCGACCAGTTGTTTGCTGAGTTCTATAAGGCTCCCGGCTCATTTATGTCTTACACAGCGCGCGTTGGTCCTCTAAGTACAGCGCGTCTTGTCAGCCCGTGCGAGAGCCGTTCACCCCTCCAGCGCGTTGCCCATCTTGAGCTTCTTGGCGTCCTGCTTGCCGGCGCCGTACGCGTCGGCGTCGCGCACCACGCGCTTCATCTTGCGCATGCTGCTCGCCTTGAGCGTGCCATCCTTGCGGCGGTAAGAGGCGTCGAAAATCTTCGCGTCCATCGCCTTGACCACCGCAGCCTCGCGCGCCGCCACAAGCGCCAGCGTCAGCGCGTCGCTGTGCTTCTTGTGCACCTCCTGCGCGAGCGTCTGCAGCTCCTCGGCGGTGAGGTCCACCACCTCAGCCTTGGCGTGCCGCGCGGCAGTCGCCTCCTCTGCGGTGTACTCGACGGTGAAAACCACATCGTCATCAATGTCGTCATCGGACATGCCGGCAGCACCACCGGCGGCGCCGGCGCCGGCGCCGTCGCCGTCAGAAGACTCGATTTCGTGGTCGTCGTCAGGCTCCTCCTCCTCCTCCTCATCATCAGAGTCATCCGACGCCGCGCCGCCACCAGCCGCCGCGCCGCCACCAGCCGCCGCGCCGCCACCAGCCGCCGCCGCCGGCGCTGGCGCCACGGCCGAAAACACCGTGAGCGTCAGCGGTGCGCGGCACAGCCCGCAGTTGGTCAGGTGCGCGGCGACAGCGGTGGCCTGGCAGGAGACGTGAAAGGCGTGGCCGCACGCGTTGGTGATGAAGGCCACGCCCTTGGTCATCGGCTCCCAGCATATGGCGCACGCGTTGGCCGCCTCCTCCTCGGCAGGAGCACCGCTTGCGCCAGCGCCGGCAGTGCTGGGGCCGGCGCCGGACCCGGATGCGCCGTCGCCAGCGCTAGGCTGCTCAGCCGCCACCGCCGCTAGGGTTTCGTTCACCGCTTGCAGCGCAGCCAGGCGCTGGATGCGCTGCTTCTCCGCCATTTCTGTGGCGCGGTCGGCGAGCGCCTTGCGCTGGAACTCAGTCTCGGCGACCACGCGCTTGATGTAAGCCGCGCGCTGCGTGGCGACATCTCGAGCCAGCTTGGTGAACCCCTCGCACAGCCCGTGGCGGTAGCTGGTTAGCGCGCTTGTTGGGTTCGGCGCGCCACCAGCGTCGCGACGCTGCGCATACGCGCCCACCATGTACTCGTCCGTCAGCTGCAGAACCGTCGGGTACAGCTCAGCAAACAGCTGCGCGGTGGACATAGAGCCTCCGCTCTCGCCGAAAAACACAAACTCCGTGACGCCCTGCAGGTAGAACGAGGTGCCGAACAGCAGACTGCAGGCGTGCGCGAGGCTGTCCGTCCAAGGCGTCACCTTCAGGCCGTGACCGAAGCAGCGCACCTCGGCGCCCTGCTCCAGAAGCTCGGCGTCCGCCACGGGCTTGGCTAGCGCCGCCACGTCGGCGCGCTCCAGCGCGTGCGCGCGCAGCAGGACGCTGAGCGCGCGCTCGGCGTTGGCGCGCTCGCCCTCCGTGTCACCGCCCTGCACCAGCATGAACGCCTTGATGGCTCGCGCCAGCGCCCCCGCTGGTATGCCGCGCTTAGCAGCCTCGGAGTGCACGCGGTCGGCGCTGCGCAGCTCCACTAGCGGGCTCTCGTACACCTTGGCCTTGGCCTTGGACTTGCCCTTGGCCTTGGACGCCTCCGGCGCAAAGTCGCTGTCGCTGTCGTCGCCGGAGGCGTCGCCGTCGTCGTCGCTGGGCTCGTCGTCGCCGGAGGCGTCGCTGGCCTCGTCGTCGGAGGCGTCGCTGTCGGCGGCGGCGTCGCCGTCGCTTTCCGGCGCGTCGCTGTCACCCGCGACGTCTTCGTCGGCGGCCGCGTCGCCGTCGGCGCCCGGCGCGTCGCTGTCTTTCGCGCCGCCGTCGCCGCCCGGCGCGTCGCTGTCCGGCGCGTCAACGGCTGAAACCGGGGGCCACGCGGCGCGTCAGCCGACCGAAACGCAAAGGCCCCTCAAGTTAGGGTTTGCACCGCCGCGCGCGCCGCGCGCCGCCCCGCGCCTCCGCGCACCGCGGGTTCCGCCGTCGCCGTTCGGCGCGTCGCCGTCCGGCGCGTCGCCGTCCGGCGCGTCGCTGTCCGGCTTGTCAACAGCTGAAACCGGGAGCCGCGCGGCGCGTCAGCCGACCGAAACACAAAGGCCAGTAAAAAATTGCGCTAGCGCGCGCGCCGCGCGCCGCCACGCACCGGGGCCGTCGCCGAAGCAGGTGCGCCAAGCAGCTGAGCTCATGCTGGGGGCTGGCGCAATCGAGGCGATTCGGTCGGCGCAATGCAATCGAGGCGACGGGTTGGGAAGGCGACGCTGAATGGCAAAAATGACGTGTCAATACAATTTGGGCAATTCGATCGGAGATGCCAGCATCCTTGCGTTGAACGGCACGCGCTCTCGCACAACGCGCTCTGCGATGTATAGCACGGACTCGGCACGCCGCTCGACGGACTCGCCGCACGGTTCGGGGACTGCCACCGTGCTCAACAGCTCTCGCGCACGCAGCGCGCACGCCCCCGCGCTCGCCGCGTCACACAGCTTGAGATGCCGCTCGGCGTTGCTCACAAGCGTGTCCAGGGCCAGAACACTGCACGCCACCGCGATGGCCACGCACGGCGCGCTGCCAGGATCATGGGCGTCGCTGTGCCCTGCGAGCTCAGAGTGGCACGCTGCCAGCGCCCCGCATCTTGCCGCGAGCGCCTCCGCTGAAGCGCTCGTCGAGTCGCCGCTACCCGAGGCGCCCAGCAGAGCTGTGGCGTGCGTCACTATCGCAGAAAGTAGGGCGCAGTCGCGGTTGTGTTTTTCGGTGAGCTCGCTCCACGCGCACCGCGGCCTGTCGCCGTCGGTTCCCCACTCCGCCGACGCGCGCGCCGCCTTGTCGAATGCGATGGCAGCGCCCGCGCGCATGTCCAGCGCCGTCTCCGCGTCGGTGCACGAGCACGCCGACTGCAGCAGTGCGCACGCCTCAAAACGCCGCATCATGACCATTTCGAAGCTCACGCCCGTGCACCACAGCAGCGTGCCGTCGCCGCTAACCGTGTCTCGTCGCCACGCAAAGCCAGCGTCTGCGCGCTGTTTGGGCTGTGCGTTGGAGAACACATCCTGAAACCAAGCAGTGTACGTTTTAAAGTGCTGCTCGGAACCTAGGGCGTTCCGCGCAGCCGCCACTTCCGGACCCCCCCCTAGGGCTCTCACATCGCTGGGCTGTGGCCACCCGGGGAAAGCCCACTCTGTTCCCGACGCAAACTCTTGAACTCTCATAAGATCTTCCATTCCGGGTGCTGCGTGCGCACTTCAACTTTAAGACTCTGCAGTTGGAGTCAAAAGTACAAACGCGGCGCATGGCGGCTGGCATGAGTGGTGGCATCCGCCTAGAAAAAATCCACGTCAGCGTATGCGGGGTAAAACGCCCTTTTGACGCCGCACACGTGGGCGACACCGCGCGCAAGTTGCGTGCCGTGGACCATCTATCATCCCGCCCCACATATCCGCCGGTTCGTGGGGAGCTTCACTCGTCGCCGATACCCGGGAGTGAGAGAGGCAAATCTCCCCAAGTACAACCGGGCACGCTGGCTTGTTCGGTGAGTCCACAAGCGCCCTGTAGCGCCAGACTGTTGTCGGCGCAGGACGACGAGTTTGCAAACTTTTTCAAGGTTTCTTCCAACGGTTTAGCTGAACAGCTTGAAAAACACGCGCGTGCGCTCGATGCGCGCCCTGAAGATTTCTTTGAAACGTCTGATACGTCCGACTCTTTTGCGGACGAGCTTCACTACTGCAAGCGCCACCGGCTTTGGATGCACGCCAAAAAAAACATTACGGGTGGCATGCTCGTTTTTGTGACCGACCCGGCTGGTCGGAAAATGGTGATCAAGAACCAGCGCATCGACGCGCCGGAGGCGATCGCCATGCTCGACGTCGCCCCTGGTGCGTGGTGCACGGAGCTGCAGGCGCTCATATCGCTGCGTTTTCTTATGAGCGTCAAGGGCGTGGCGCCTCTGTTTTGCGAGCTGCTCCACAACGAGACGTATCGCGATGGGAAGCGCAAACTGCTGTACAGCAGCATGCGTCTTGCGAGATACGACACCAGGTAAGGGGGCTGCGCCCCCTTATAAACCCCCACTGGGGTGCTGCGCCCCCCACACAACTTTGCGAAGCAAAGTTGACTGACGCGTCCCGTTTCCCTGGGGGGTATGGGGGGCTTGCCCCCCACCAGCTTACTTGACTGGCTTATGTGTCAGAAGTGCGCAGCAAAGCCAAACATCAACGTATCCGCCGACCCGGGTGACGCCTGGACCATCACCTCAGGCGGCGGTCGCGCGTTGGCGCTCAGCAGCCACGCCTCTGACGTCCGCCTCTTCAACGCCATTCTGCGCGCCATTGTTTTTCAGGTGCTCCTCGGTTTAGCCGTGGCGCAGCGCCACTTGCGCTTCAGTCACAACGACCTCCACATCGGCAACGTCATGCTCAGCGGCGAGATGGTGAGCGGCGTAAAAAAACTGGTCACCGGCTTTGGCACTTTTGCGCTACCCAACAAGTGCCCCACCATACGAATCATCGACTTCCAGCATGCAGCGTTTGATCTCATGCGATCCGACGGCTCTTTTGAACGTCGCGTGCGCGGGTATCCGACCGCCTGGTCCAACGAGCGAGGGCTGCTGTATGACACGTGGAGATTCTGCAGCCACCTTCTCCTGGAGGGTTTGCACATGCTACTGCCCGCTGTTGATGCCGACCTGCGCGACTTCTTATGGTCTACGGCGCAGCTTCCCGGCGCGTACGCCGCCGGCGCGGTGATGCCAAGAATTCCTTGCGAGCGGCACTGGACGCCCTGTCTGATGTCTGGTGTGTTGCCGGAGCACGCCGTGCTGGACGACCACGGTGTGTTTCGGTGCTTCCGTGGCGACACACACGGCTTGGCAAACCACACCTTCGTGGAACGCGGCGACAACATCTTTCCTTGCCCGACCGCGCGTTTTATGCGGACCGTGTTTGTGCAGACGGCTCCCACAGATCGTTCGTTGGCGCGCTACACGGAACGGCTCAAGCCTCGGCGCAAAAAACATGGCGAGACTGACGACGCGCTGGTGCGCCTTCTGAATGCTTACGTCAGCAACTACGCGAAACGTGTGGACGTGGGTATGGCGAATATGGCCAAGTTCACCGTGAAGGAACGCGCTTCGTACCTGTTCAGAGAGCTTGAATTTTTCCAAACCGGAATGCACGTGCTGTGGAACTTGCCCGTCGCAGAGCCGACTCGTCTGGTGCAAGGTGGCCCGATGGCAGCCTGCGCGGCGGCCGACGCCATCCAGTGCGTTCTACGCAACGATATGTTGTGGACGCATCGAGCGTCTGGGCCCGAACACGTCGCCTTTTTTGAAGGGGTGAAGCGCACGGTTCTGGAGAACAAGGCGCTGCAGCGCGCCGCCGCGACGCGCGCACCGCTGGCGCTCCCGTGCCACGCCGATCTCGCCGAATTTATCTCTGTAGATCACGAACACCATTTGGCGGGCTTAAAGGGACGCGAGACGGTGTGCGTTGCAAGAAGCGTGTATGAGTGAGAAATCAAACAAAGCGAGCAATGTCGGTCATCGCGTCGTGCGCAGCCGCGGCGTACACGTTGAGGTTGATTCGGTTCAGTGCTGGGTTGTAGAGCTGACGGATCGAGCCAGCCACCACCGTTTGCACCAGAAGCGGGGCCGCGCCGGGCGTCACCGGAATGGCCAGTTTCTTGGGAGCCGCGTCGTTGTCGTAAGTCGGCTTTGCACGGCCGTTTTCCTTGGCCAGGGTGCGCTCTTCAATGTATGTCTTGAATGTGTCCTGTGGGGGGTTGCACCCCCCATACCCCCCGCGGAGTGGGGCTAGCGTCAGAAATGGGCGGGGTTCCTAAGGGGCGAAGCCCCTTACCTTGAACACGGACAGCCGCATGGTGGTTTCCACGCCACTGACGACGCACTGTTTTTCGGAAGAGCCGACGAACAGCGACGGTGCGTACCGGGGGTCCACCATTACCGCACACTCTGTCATGAGCGTGTGCACCGCGTGGGCCATTTCAGGACGGTCGTCAGACTCCAGCTTGTCTGTAACCTGCTGCGTGAACTTGCCAAGCTTCTCGTTCAGCAAGCAGATGCTGGCGTAGATATCCTTAGTGTCTGCGTCCTTTCGTTTCTTGACATCGTCCACCGCCTTGTAGAGGGTGCATTCGGTTTTGCGCATGTGCGCGTTTACCACGTCCATGAAGAGCTTGACACTCTTCAAGCTACGCTTGAGAAACTTGAGGCTCGGCACCGAGGCGGCCAAATTGACAGTCTTCGTCGTCTTCTTTTTCGAGACGGGCTTCTTCTTCTTCTTTTTGTCAGCAGAATCGTCGCCTTCGTCAGAGTCAGAATCATCGTCGTCGTCTTCATCCGAATCATCACTGTCGTCATCTTCGCCGTCCTCATCAGAGGCGTCCATGTCCGTCTCCACACCCGACTCATCCTCACTGTCGTCATCTTCGTCATCTTCGTCATCGTCATCGTCGTCGTCGTCTTCGTCGTCAGCCGCGACCGCGTCGCTGTCGCTCTCGTCGCTCTCAAAGTCTTGGCCACCGCCGCCGCGACCATCTTCGGCGTCGTCGTCGTCGTCGCCCACTTCCGTGGCGCGCGCGCGCGCCGGCATGATGTCCTCTTCGCTGTCAGACATACCCTGCGAGGCGAGTGGCGGGCCAGGCGTCGATTGCATCAGAAAAGCTGTCACGGGGTCCATGGTGATTGCGCCCACAATGCATTCAACTGGGGCCCGTCGCGGCGCCCAAATAGAGTCTGGTGGGCGCTCACGCACCGCGCGGTTGTTTACGGGTAATAGATTGGAAAGACACAATCGAAACGGTGCGGGTCCGCAATCGGAGACGCAATCGGAGCTGCAATCGAAGACTCGCACGTGTGTGGTGAGGGGAGGAGGGTTTGTGAAGTGGCGAATGTGTCGTACCGCCGCCGTGCCGTCCGCTTACACACACCCCCTCCATTCCCAATCCCGCAAAACGGCACGCGCGTCATGGCGGCGGCTGTGAGGCGCCGCCTGTACGAAATTCACATGCGTGCTGAAAACTTGGCGGCAACATTTGCTGCGGCGTGGAAGGCCGGAATGCGCTTGGACGAACCGTCGATTGAAATGGAAGCTTTGAGCGAAGACGAGCTGCAAGACGTGCACCAAGAGATCAGTGCGGCCCGAATCGGCGCGGCCAGCTGCCTCCCGGTGGTTTGCTGAATCGAAGGTTCACCAGCTGCGCACACGCCACGCCGATCAGCGACCCAAAAGCGCACACGCTCACGATCACACCCACGACGACGCCACGCGCGCTCGAAGCAGCGCGGAACGAGCTGCCGCGGGTGGGCTGGTGCTGCGATACCGCTGGCAAAGGCAGTGTGCCCTCGGCGTTCGTGGAGGCTGTAGGCTGCGCTGCCGCTTTCGACAACTGCAAATTGGCTTCGTCGACGGTACCGTGTGCGAATGCGGACGGTCTCAGCATGGCCGCGGTGCCGCGGTTATTAGTTTTACCATGCGTTTGAAACCGACGGAACTACAACTAAACAAGCACTCGTTCTTCCCCCGTCGAGTTGTCGCAGTTTCCTCTATGCACGCTGCTCCAAAATACTGCAAGCATCAAGGACATCACCGCATCGTCGCTCACGCCGAACCCCTTGCCGCTAAGCTTCAATTTTGGTTTCTTGTGCAGCCCAAGTTTGCCCGGTTCAGGCTGGATGTGTTGGAGCTTGAAGTTGCGCAGCTGTTTCGTTAGGAGATCTTGCATCTCTCTCCCGCCTACGAACTGGTCGCTCATTCGAATCAAGTCCAAGCGAAGCAGCCGCTGCACGTCGTAACGGGAGCTGTGTACAGCGTACAGGTGTTAGACACTAGACTCTTCACGACGGCAAACGTGACAAAACAAAACGCACCGCTCTTTGACGACGTCTGTCGTTATTACTCCGGCCCTTTTTTGGTTCGTGCTGTCTCCCGTCATGATTCGCACCGGCGTAAACTCGCTGAGGATGTTGCCAATACGAGAAGCGCCCACGTTGCCTCCAAAATTACTCTCGATTATTCCTATGATTCGCGTGTTGCCCATGGCGGGCAAAGCGCGTAGCTCCTGTATGTTGGACTTTATGAAATTCTCTTGTGCGCCGTCACTCGAGAGTTGTTTTGCGTTTGCACCGCAAATGACAAACTGACGAGTCACCGTATCCACAAATCCCATGACAATAGCTGCTGCGCTTGCCCCGCCACCGCACGGGTCGTAAGCAACGTACACGTCGTTTCCCTCTATCGTACAACCGGTGATTGTTGAACGCGATAATGAGAATCTATCGATGGCGGCACCGTCGAACGCGGCCGTGTCCGACGAAGTTACAATCCCCAGCTGTTCTCTTTGAAACATGGCCGCATCGTTCGCCATGAGCGTCTTGACGAGGTCTTGGCGTTCGGAAGTCTTCCACGGAGGCAGTTTGTTCACGTGCTTGCAATCAAACTTTCCAGCCTCTTTGCACACGGCGCAGATCATCTCCACAGTGAGAACGTTGAACAGAAGATTACCGTCAGGCTTTTTCATCTGAAGCATTTGGGAATAAAAATTGTTCTGCGCAGCACGTTTCGCTCGGTAATCAAACTAAAACTGTTGCAATTTTGAAACACGTACCGCCTCTAGAGGTGTCGAGATGCCGATGAGGGTCGTATCTTTGACGCCCAAGAGCGGAATGATAACCTCCTGAAACATAGCTTCGTCCAGCCGTGAAGCCTCCTCTAAAATAACTATCTTTGCACCGACGCCCTTGAGGCCCGCGACGGAGCTCGGGAAGCTGAAGAGCCTTCGCAAATCCGATGGAGAGTCTCCCTTGATAAACAAATTTTCCTGCGAAGAACTTTCAGTATGTTTTTGCGTGGCGGTTACTATCGCTGTTTGTTCTATTGCGCACCTGGTTGTGCTTGGCCACTCTGTCCAACGAGTTAATCAAAATCATTTTTGTAAAACGAGCACACTGGTCGAGTAGAAGAGTAGATGCGCGCTGTCCGGTGGAAAAAACTGAAATCCAAGTCTCCGGGCAGTGCATGAGCATCACCGCGCAATACATGCTCACCGAAGTTGTCTTCCCGAAACGACGCGGACTGCAGATAAGCATTTCGTATAGCACGGTGTCTAAGCCGCGTTGGTGCAGAACGCGCTCTCTGACATTTTCCCAGTTATCTCCGTAAATATGCGGCAAAGAGGCGTTGACCATGGCGAGGTGAAAATCCTTTTGGGTGTCGGATCGCGGGTATCCTTCGAAGCTATCAAGCGCGCGCTCAACCGATTCCAGTACTTCGTCTCCACGGGTCTTACCGCCCCCAGAGCGTGCCAGGAATGCATCCAAACGACTCACGTAACCGTTGCGCGCCCGCTTTCGAGTTTTAGACCTATGCGTTTCTCTCGAGACTATCACGTCGAAATAATTTGAGTAGTCAATAAGGTCGTAGCGTGGCGCTGTTTGAACAGGAGCTTGTGATGACACGCGCGCGTCTGAGGCCTGCATTTTGTCGCGCGCCGCGCCACTTTGCGCTTTTGAGACCTAAAGGGGTGCCTAAAAATACCTTTGCGATGGTGCCGTTTTCCCTAGGAAAAATCGACGGGCCCCTCGGCCGTATTGGATTTCCCAGGGAAATTACTTTGCGGTTGGAATAGGGACTTTGCGGTTGGAATACGGCGGGCATTTTTCGCGGAAGGTGTCCCTAGGGCACTA
>Ga0208082_1000181_pt1 | contig 18788 bp, 16 predicted proteins | sample LakMenE09Jun09ns_FD_150683 | JGI IMG/M metagenome (GOLD analysis project Ga0208082, IMG submission 150683) | Freshwater microbial communities from Lake Mendota, WI - 09JUN2009 deep hole epilimnion ns (SPAdes) | ecosystem: Environmental > Aquatic > Freshwater > Lake > Epilimnion/Euphotic zone ... | reverse complement strand
TTGAAGAACTAGTGAGTGCACCAACAAAAAACTGTGAAAGTAGCAGGGAGCCATGGGTTGCACAAAAGCGTAGAGGCTCCAATTTTGATTGAGTGATTTCTTTTCAAGAGGGTAGAATCATCTCATGTCTACGATGAAGCCTCGCTCTGGTGTTGTAACTGATGGAATGGAAAGAGCACCGCAACGCGGAATGCTTCGCGCAGTTGGTATGGGTGATGAAGATTGGGTGAAACCTCAGATCGGAATTGCATCTTCATGGAATGAAATTACTCCATGCAATATGTCGCTCGATCGTTTAGCAAAAGCCTCTAAAGAAGGTGTCTTTGCAGCTGGTGGTTTCCCTATGCAGTTTGGAACTATCTCAGTCTCTGATGGAATTTCAATGGGACACGAAGGAATGCATTTCTCTCTAGTTTCTCGCGAGATCATCGCTGATTCTGTTGAGACTGTTATGAATGCAGAGCGATTTGATGGAATGGTCACTTTTGCAGGGTGCGATAAATCACTTCCTGGAATGATGATGGCTGCAGCACGTTTAGATGTTGCAAGTGTTTTTGTCTACGCTGGTTCAACTTTGCCAGGACAAGTTGATGGCAACGATGTAACGATTATTGATGCATTTGAAGCAGTTGGTGCATGTGCGCGCGGACTCATTACTAAAGAGCGCGTTGATCAAATAGAGCGCGCAATCTGTCCGGGTGAAGGTGCTTGTGGTGGAATGTATACAGCTAACACGATGGCAGCTATTGGTGAGGCACTCGGTCTTTCATTACCTGGATCTGCCGCCCCTCCTGCAGTTGATCGCAGGCGTGATGCTTATGCGATTAAATCTGGTGAAGCAGTAGTCAATTTAATTCGTCTTGGAATTACAACTCGTATGATTTTGACCAAAAAAGCATTTGAAAATGCAATAACAATTTTGATGGCACTAGGTGGCTCAACTAATGCTGTGCTGCATTTATTAGCGATCGCTCATGAGGCAGAAGTTGATTTAACACTTGAGGACTTCAACCGAATTGGTGCCAAAGTTCCATTACTTGGTGATTTAAAGCCATTTGGTAAGTTTGTTATGACAGATCTTGATCGCGTAGGTGGAATTCCTGTAGTCCTCAAGATTTTGCTTGATGCTGGATATTTGCACGGTGACACATTGACCGTAACTGGAAAGACAATGGCTGAAAACCTGGCAGATATTAATCCCCCTTTCCCAGATGGAGTTGTGGTTCATTCTGCAGAGAAGCCTTTATCCAAAGATGTTGGAATCACAATTCTGGGCGGAACGTTGGCACCAGAAGGTGCAGTATGCAAAACTGCTGGAATCGGAATCGAAAAATTTGAAGGACCTGCTCGCGTATTTGATCGCGAACAGTTGGCAATGGACGCAGTTGAAAATGGAACAGTTCAAGCTGGCGATGTTGTTGTCATTCGATACGAAGGTCCAAAAGGTGGCCCAGGTATGCGCGAGATGTTGATGGTAACTGGCGCGATTAAAGGTGCTGGTCTTGGAAAATCTACATTGCTGCTAACTGATGGTCGCTTTTCTGGTGGTTCAACTGGGCTATGTGTTGGACACATTTCACCTGAAGCTGTCGATGGTGGACCAATTGCATTTATTAAAGACGGAGATATTGTTCGCATCGATACCGTAAAGCGGACTCTTGATCTACTAGTTGACCCCGAAGAGTTGGAAAAACGAAAAGTTGGTTGGAAGCCACTCACTCATAAATACACACGAGGTGTTTTGGCGAAGTTCACAAAGCTAGTCGGATCAGCCTCTATGGGCGCGGTCTGCGAATAACTATCGGCCAATGATTGGCTTTCCTGGCTTCTTGGTCCGAATTATGAGATGTCCATCTCATCTCTTGACCAAACCCCTGCCTTTATTGGAGAATAAGCACATGAGCACAACATTTGTGGTGGTGATTTAATAGCGCGTGATCCTTCGTTGATCTCGCGCCGCCCTCAGTTACCTGAGGGTTTTTTCATTTCACTACAAGAGTTACGGAAAGGAGTTGGTTATGAGCAAGAAGATGAGTGGCGCAAGTTCACTCGTTAAATCACTTGAGTCTGCCGGCGTCGATGTGATGTTCGGAATTCCAGGTGGTGCAATTCTTCCTGCTTACGATCCAATTTTTGATAGCTCTATTCGCCACATTTTAGTTCGCCATGAACAAGGCGCAGGTCATGCTGCAACTGGATATGCCCAAGTAACAGGTCGTGTTGGTGTTTGTATTGCAACATCTGGACCGGGTGCCACCAACCTTGTAACTCCACTTGCAGATGCAGCCATGGACTCAGTACCTATGGTTGCAATTACTGGCCAGGTCCCATCGAATGCAATCGGAACTGACGCGTTTCAAGAAGCTGATATTCGCGGAATCACAATGCCGTTTACAAAGCACAATTACTTGATCACAGATCCTGATCAGATCCCACGTGCAATCGCTGAAGCATTTTATATCGCAAGCTCAGGTCGTCCTGGTCCAGTTTTGGTCGATATTGCAAAAGATGCTTTACAAAAAGAGACAGATTTTGTTTGGCCAAAAGAATTATCTTTGCCTGGATATCGTCCACAGTTAGAACCAGTTAATCAATCAATTCTTGATGCTGCAGCTTTGATTGCGCAATCATCAAAGCCTGTTCTCTATGTTGGTGGCGGTGCAATTAAGGCAAATGCCAGCAAAGAGCTTTTGCAACTTGCTGAGTTATTGGGAGTCCCAGTTGTTACAACTCTTATGGCTCGTGGTGCATTTCCCGATAGCCATCCTTTGCACTATGGAATGCCTGGTATGCACGGAACAGTTGGCGCTGTAACGGCTCTTCAAAAGTCAGACCTACTCATTACTTTAGGTGCGCGCTTTGATGATCGTGTTACCGGAAAGCTTTCTACATTTGCCGTCAATGCAAAGGTAATTCATGCAGATATTGATCCAGCTGAAATTGGTAAGAATCGCTTTGCAGATGTACCTGTTGTTGGCGACTTGAAGAGAACAATTGCGGCGCTAATTCCTGCCGTAAAGGCTGAGTTTGCAAAGAAAACTCCAGATTATTCTGCATGGAATGCATCTATGAATAAATTGCGTGCCACTTATCCATTGGGCTATGACTTACCAAAAGATGGTTCACTTTCACCTCAATATGTAATTGAAAGACTCAGCGCTCTTACTGGGCCTGAGGCAATCTATGTTGCAGGTGTTGGTCAACATCAAATGTGGGCATCACAGTTTGTGAAATATGAGAATCCACGCACATGGCTTAACTCCGGCGGGCTTGGAACAATGGGTTATGCAGTTCCTGCAGCGATGGGCGCAAAAGTTGGCGCACCAGATACTCCTGTATGGGCAATCGATGGTGATGGTTGTTTCCAGATGACCAACCAAGAGCTAGTAACCTGTGCCCTTAACAATATTCCAATCAAAGTTGCCATCATCAATAATGAATCCCTTGGCATGGTTCGCCAGTGGCAAACATTGTTCTACGAGGGCAGATATTCAAATACCAGCCTTGAATCAAAACGCATTCCAGACTTTGTTAAATTGGCAGATGCAATGGGTTGCATCGGCTTAACCTGTGATCGACCAGAAGATGTTGATTCCATTATTAAGAAAGCCAATTCAATTAATGATCAACCAGTAGTTGTTGACTTTAGAGTGTTTAAAGATGCAATGGTCTGGCCGATGGTTGCAGCAGGAACATCAAATGACGACATCATGATCGCCCGTGAAATGGCGCCTGACTGGGATTCACAGGAACTCTAATGAGCAAACACACCCTTGCCGTATTAGTTGAAAACTCACCTGGAGTACTTGCACGTGTTGCAGGACTTTTTTCTAGACGTGCCTACAACATTGACTCTTTAGCTGTTGGACCAACTGAAAACCCTGCAATCTCCAGAATGACAATAGTTATCAACGTTGAGAGCCACTCATTAGAACAGGTTATTCGCCAACTAGATAAATTGGTTAATGTGATTCATATTGCTGAGCTAAAGCCATCTGAATCTGTTCAAGCAGAATTAATCCTGGTGAAAATCTCTGCCACATCAAAAAACCGATTTGATGTTGACGCCGTTTTGGAAACCTATGACGCAGTTATCGTCGATGAGTCGGCAGAGACCTTAACAATCGAGGCAACGGGAGATGCTGCCAAAATCAGTGACCTACTTGACGCCCTTGAGCGTTTTGGGATACGCGAGCTTGCTCAATCTGGCCTTGTAGGTATCGAACGTGGCAGCCGTTCGCTGGCAGAGCGTACGCTTAGCGTCCAAAGTATTCCTACCGCAAAGAGCGGACAGGCTGACTATCAGAACTAAGAATCAAAACTGACCAAACTAACTAGAACACAAATAAATACAAAACATCAATGAGAAGGAGAAATACCGTGGCAGCAACGATGTATCACGAAGAGGATGCTGATTTAGCGATCATCCAGGGGCGCAAAGTTGCGATCATTGGTTACGGATCACAGGGACATGCACACGCACTTAATTTGCGCGACAGTGGTGTTGATGTACGCGTTGGTTTAAAGGATGGTTCTTCATCACGTGCAAAGGCAGAGGCCGAAGGCCTTCGTGTTGTATCGGTTGCAGAGGCAGTAAAAGAGGCAACTGTCATTATGATTTTGGCACCAGATCACGTACAGCGTCATATCTACACAGAATCAATTTTGCCAAACCTAAAAGATGGCGATGCGCTGTTCTTTGGACATGGATTTAACATTCGTTTCGGGTACATCAAGCCAACAGCATCTGTAGATGTTTGCATGGTTGCACCAAAGGGTCCAGGACACTTAGTACGTCGTGAATATGCTGCAGGTCGCGGAGTTCCAGTAATTGTTGCTGTTGAACAAGATTCAACAGGAAATGCCTGGCCATTAACACTTTCTTATGCAAAAGCTATTGGTGGTCTTCGTGCCGGTGGAATTTTGACAACATTTACAGAAGAGACTGAAACAGATCTATTTGGTGAACAATCAGTTCTTTGTGGCGGAGCATCTCAATTAGTAATGTACGGATTTGAGACTTTAACAGAGGCCGGATACCAGCCAGAGGTTGCATACTTTGAATGCCTACACGAACTTAAATTAATTGTTGATTTAATGTACGAAGGTGGAATTGCAAAGCAGCGCTGGTCAGTTTCAGATACAGCTGAATTTGGTGATTATGTTTCAGGTCCTCGCGTAATCGATCCACACGTTAAGGAAAACATGAAGGCTGTACTTGCCGACATCCAAAGCGGTGCTTTTGCTAAGCGCTTTATCGATGATCAAGAAGCCGGAGCTCCTGAATTTAAGGCGTTGCGTGCGAAGGGTGAAGTTCATCCAATCGAAGCAGTTGGCCGTGAACTTCGTAAAATGTTCTCTTGGATGAAGCAGTCAAAGGGCGACGATTACAAAGAAGGTAGTGCAGCGCGTGGCTAAACCAATTGTTTTAATTGCAGAAGAGCTAAGCCCGGCAACTTTAGAAGCGTTGGGTCCTGACTTTGAAGTTGTTAACTGCGATGGTGCTAACCGAGCAGAACTTCTTGCAGCTCTAGCAAAGGGTGTTGATGCTGTGCTCATTCGCTCTGCCACCAAAATGGATGCAGAAGCAATTGCAGCAGCAAAAGGTTTAAAAGTGATTGCACGTGCCGGTGTTGGATTAGATAACGTTGATATTCCTGCTGCAACAGCAGCCGGAGTAATGGTTGTAAATGCCCCAACTTCCAACATAGTTTCTGCAGCAGAATTAGCAATCTCGCTATTGATGGCTACTGCGCGTTTTATCTCTCCGGCTCATGCTGCTCTTAGAAATGGAAAGTGGGCTCGCTCTAAATACACCGGAGCTGAGCTATTTGAAAAAACTCTTGGAATTGTTGGCTTTGGCCGTATTGGTCAGTTGGTAGCACACCGCATGCAGGCATTTGGAATGGATGTTGTTGCATACGATCCATACCTACAACCTGCACGTGCAGCACAGCTTGGTGTTCGTTTAGTCGAACTAGATGAGCTTCTAAAGGTTTCTGATTTCATCACCATTCACTTGCCTAAGACAAAAGAGACAGCAAATTTGATAGGTGTCGATGCGCTTAAAAAGGTTAAGCCATCTGTTCGAATCATTAACGCCGCTCGTGGTGGAGTATTAGATGAAACTGCCCTCTTTGATGCAATTACTCAAGGTCGTGTAGCTGGCGCAGGAATAGATGTGTACTCAACAGAACCATGTACTGATTCACCTCTATTCACTCTGGATCAAGTAGTTGCAACTCCACACTTGGGTGCATCAACAGATGAAGCACAAGAGCGAGCTGGAATTGCAGTCGCTGTTTCAGTACGCAAAGCATTGGCAGGGGAGTTAGTTCCTGATGCAGTCAATGTAAAGGGTGGGGCAATTGACGAAGAGATCCGACCAAGTTTGCCGTTAGTAGAAAAAATGGCACAGATCGCAACTGCATTTGCAGGTGAAGCACCTGTAAGTATGGACATCTCCGTGCGAGGTGAAATCTCAGAGCTTGATTCTTCAATACTTGCAACGAGTGCGCTTAAGGGAGCACTCCTTGGATGTGGAGTTACTGATGTCACCTATGTAAATGCTCCAGCACTTGCTGCAGAGCGTGGACTAACTTCTGCAGTATCAACAGATCCTGAAAGTCCTGAATATCGCAACATGATCTCACTTCGCGCTGCACTTGCCGATGGGAAAATTGTTACTGTTGACGGAACACTTGTTGGTATTCGCAAAGATGAAAAGATTATTGCTATCGATTCTTTCGACTTAGATCTTGCGCCAACTGAAAATCTTTTGTTCCTTCGATATGTGGATAAGCCAGGTGTTGTGGGCGCAGTAGGAAATGCTCTAGGAAAAGCTGGAATCAACATTGCTGGAATGCAAGTTGCACGAAGTTCAGCTGGTGGAAGTGCATTGATGGCTATCACTGTGGACTCTCAAATCAGCGATGATTTACTTTCTACGGTTAAGGAAGAGACTGGAGCCGAACTCGTTCGCTCTGTGACTTTGGTGGGCTAATGAAAACGATAAATCTAGCTGTCATTGCTGGCGATGGTATTGGTCCTGAAGTTGTCAATGAAGGATTAAAGGTTCTAGATGTTGTAGCAAAAAAGTATGGAGTTGAGTTTAAAAAGACTTCTTACGATCTTGGTGCAGCATTTTGGCATCGCACAGGTGAAGTATTGCCAGATTCGACTTTGGGTGAGCTAGCAAAAGCTGATGTAATTTTACTTGGCGCTGTTGGTGATCCAACTGTTCCTAGTGGAGTACTAGAGCGTGGACTCTTATTAAAGATTCGTTTTGCTTTTGATCACTACATTAACTTGCGCCCAGCGAAATTAATGCCTGGTGTGACAGGACCATTAGCAACTAAAGCTCCTATTGATTTTGTTGTAGTGCGCGAAGGAACAGAAGGACCTTATGTTGGCGCAGGTGGAGTTTTGGCTCATGGCACCGAAAATGAAATTGCAACGGAGGAAAGCCTAAATACTCGCAGGGGAGCAGAGCGAGTAATTCGGGATGCATTTGAGCGGGCATCAAAGCGTGATCGCAAGAAGTTAACTTTGGTTCATAAAAACAATGTACTAACCCGCGCAGGTGGATTATGGACGCGTACATTTGAAGATGTTGCCAAGGAATATCCAAAGATCTCCACTGAGTACTTACACGTAGATGCTGCTTCAATGTTCTTTGTTACTAATCCAGAGCGCTTTGATGTTGTAGTCACAGATAACTTATTTGGAGACATCTTGACCGATATCGCTGCTGCAATCTGTGGCGGAATAGGCCTTGCTGCATCTGGCAACATCAATCCGACAGGTGCATTTCCATCAATGTTTGAGCCAGTGCATGGTTCGGCCCCAGATATCGCAGGTAAGAATTTGGCTGATCCAACTGCAACAGTTATGTCAGTTGCAATGATGTTGGACCATCTTGGATTTAGTGATGCCGCTCGAGATGTTGAGCGAGTTGTTGCCGCAGACCTTGCAACACGTGGTGATGCGAAGAGAAGTACAACCCAAGTAGGAGATGCGCTAGCTAGCGCTTTGTAATCATGAAGATAACTCTTAACCCGCATGCCAAAGATGATGCAACTCGCAATGCTCTTGTTGCTGAAGGTGGATTTGGCAAGTACTACACCGATCACATGGTTAGGTGCGAGTGGAGTGAAAAAGATGGATGGGCAGAGCCTGAGTTAATTCCATACGGACCTATAACACTTGATCCTGCAACAGCAGTTTTTCACTATGGACAAGAAATCTTCGAAGGAATGAAGGCATATCGCCAACCTGATGGATCAATTGAACTATTTCGTCCACGAGAGAATGCAAAGCGTTTTGCAAACTCTGCAAAGAGATTAGCGCTGCCAGAAATGCCGGTCGATCTTTTTATGGAAACAGTTGAAACTCTCGTAAAACAAGATAACGGCTGGGTTCCCAACAAAGTGGGAGAGTCGCTCTATATCCGTCCATTTATGATTGCAACTGAAGTTGGACTTGGCGTTCGCCCAACAAATAAAGCAACATATCTTTTAATTGCAACACCAGCAGGTGCTTACTTTGATCCGTCAAAGGCCGTATCAGTATGGATCTCAACTGAGTATGTGAGAGCTGCTCAAGGTGGAACAGGGGAAGCAAAGTGTGGTGGAAACTATGCAGCCTCACTTGTTGCACAAAAAGCAGCAGCTAAAGAAGGATGCGATCAAGTAGTTTGGATTGACGCAAAAGAGCGAAAGTGGATTGAAGAGATGGGTGGCATGAACCTTTACTTTGTTAAAGGCAAAGGCACTGATGCAACAGTGATTACTCCAAAGTTAACTGGAACCTTATTGCCTGGAATTACCCGCGATTCCATACTTTCTGTGGCCGTAGATCTTGGTTATAAAGTTGAAGAAGTTATGCTCTCGATCGATGATTGGCGAGATGGTGTAACAAGTGGGGAGATAACTGAGATCTTTGCCTGCGGAACTGCTGCAGTTGTATCTCCAGTTGGCCAGGCAAAATCAGCAATGGGAACTTGGGTAACAGGTGATGGGCAACCAGGGACAATCACCATGCAAATCCGCAACCACTTACTTGGAATTCAGCATGGCACAGTAGAAGATAAGCACAACTGGATGAGTGCGATCAAGTAATGCCAATCAACGACAGTTTTCATATATATGACACCACTTTGCGTGATGGCGCGCAGCAAGAGGGGTTAAACCTTTCTGTTCATGACAAACTAAATATCGCACGCCATTTAGATGAACTTGGCGTTGGTTTCATCGAAGGTGGATGGCCCGGAGCTAATCCAAAAGATACAGAGTTCTTTGCCTTGGCAAAGAAAGAGTTAAAGCTAAAGAACGCAACTTTTGTTGCATTCGGTGCGACTCGTCGGCCAAATGCTAAGGCTGCAGACGATGTACTTCTTGGTGCGTTAAGAGATAGTGGCGCTCCTGCAGTTACGTTAGTAGCTAAGGCTTTTGATCGCCACGTGGATTTAGCACTTAAAACTACTCTGGATGAAAATCTTGCAATGATTCGCGACTCAGTTACTCACCTTCGACAAGAAGGGCAACGAGTATTCCTTGATGCAGAGCACTTCTTCGATGGTTATCGCCACAACCGTGCATATGCTCTAGAAGTTGTTCGCGTTGCAGCAGAGGCAGGTGCCGATGTAATCGCATTATGCGATACCAATGGGGGAATGCTTCCTGATGAACTTTCCCAGGTTGTTCACGATGTTTTAAATGCAAGTTCTGCCCGTCTTGGAATCCATTGCCACAATGACACAGGCTGCGCAGTTGCAAACTCAATGGCTGCAATTGCAGCTGGTGCAACACATGTTCAAGGAACACTCAATGGTTATGGTGAGCGCACAGGAAATGCAGACCTTGTTACGATCATTGCTAATCTAGAATTAAAGAAGAAGCAGTTAGTACTTCCGCCTAACGCTTTGCAAGAAGCTTTTAGAATCTCGCACGCAGTTGCAGAGGTAACCAATGTTGCTCCTAGTGCGCGCCAGCCATATGTTGGTGTTTCAGCATTTGCCCACAAAGCCGGGCTTCATGCCAGTGCAATCAAAGTAGATCCATCCCTTTACCAACATGAGGATCCATCATCTGTTGGAAATGACATGCGCATGTTGGTCTCTGACATGGCAGGTCGTGCATCAATTGAGTTGAAGTCTCAAGAACTAGGTGTTGATTTAGGCGGAGACAAAGAGCTAATCGGTCGAATTGTTGACCGAGTTAAAGAGATGGAGTCTCGAGGGTTCACATTTGAAGCAGCTGATGCATCTTTTGAACTCTTAGTTCATGAAGAAATAGCTGGAAAACGACCATCGTTTTTCACAATCAATCATTGGGTTACATCCGTTGAGCGTGCATCTGATCAATCCATTGTTACTAAGGCAGAGGTAACTGTGACTGCCATGGGACAAGAAATCACATGTAATGGTTTGGGTAATGGCCCAGTAAACGCATTTGATAATGCATTGCGTACTGGATTGTTAAAACTTTATCCAGAATTAGAAGTTCTAGAACTTACAGACTACAAGGTCCGTATTCTTGAAGGCCGACTAGGAACAGGGGCAGTTACTCGTGTTCTTGTCGAGACAAGTGATGGTAAAGGTGAGTGGAATACCGTTGGAGTGCATGAAAACGTGATTGCAGCATCTGCAATGGCTCTAGAAGACGCGCTTACCTTCGGATTGATGCGACAAGGCAGAAAGCCCGCGTAAACTTAAACATTGTGAGCGATAACTTTCAAGAAATTCTGAAAGCCTTTAATCGCCATTTAACATCTGAACGCGATTTATCCGTACACACAGTCCGCGCATACATTGGCGATTTAGAGTCATTACTTGCACATCTTGAAACACTAAAGGTGGATCAGATTGCTCAGTTAGAGTTAAATCATCTTCGATCCTGGCTTGCAAACCAACAGATAAAAGGTGGAGCTAGGACCTCACTATCTAGGCGAATAACCTCGATTCGATTGTTCACAAAGTGGGCAGTTAAGAATAATTATCTGGCCAAAGATGTTGGTACAACCCTTGCAACACCAAAAGGGCACCGGATATTGCCAGATGTTCTTGAAATTGATGAGGCAAAAACTGCGATGGATTCACTTGCAACGAGAGCAACTGAAGAACAGACTCCACTTTCACTGCGAGATGCTGCAATTGTTGAAATGCTCTATGCAACAGGTGCTAGAGTCGGTGAACTCTGTGGATTAGATTTCAATGATATTGATTACGATCGACAAACAATTCGTGTGTTGGGTAAAGGCAACAAAGAGCGCACTATTCCATTTGGCAATCCAGCACTTCGCGCTCTGACGTCCTGGTTAAAGCAGGGTAGAGATCAGATTGCACAAACACACTCTGGAGATGCTGTATTCATTGGGGCTAGAGGAAAACGAATCGATCAGCGAACAGTGCGCACAGTTGTCTATGAAGCATTATCTGCGATTGAAGGTATAGAGCGTATGGGTCCACACGCTTTGCGTCACTCTGCTGCAACTCACTTACTTGAAGGTGGAGCAGATCTTAGAACTGTGCAAGAGATTTTAGGTCACGCATCTCTTGCAACGACACAGATATACACACATGTTTCTACCGAACGCCTACAAAAAGCTTTTAAACAAGCACATCCCAGAGCATGAGATCTTCATTAGTTGTTATTCCAACCTATAACGAAGCAAAAAGTATCGGCCAACTACTAGATGCCCTTGAAGGTTTAGATGCTGATGTTTTAGTAATCGATGATGGCTCTCCGGATGGGACAGCCGATCTCGTTAGAGCACATAATGTTGAAGTTATAGAGCGCAATTCAAAGCTCGGTTTAGGCAATGCCTATCGCACTGGTTTTTCAATGGGAATTGCGCGCGGATATACATGCATTATTCAAATGGATGCCGATGGTTCACATCAGGTAAGTGATCTCATAAACATGATGGAATGGATCGGCAGCAGTGATCTACTTATCGGATCTCGCTGGATTCAAGATGGATCAATTACTAATTGGAACAAAGCTCGTGAGTATTTGTCTCGAAGTGCCAATCGTTATGCCAAGGTAATGCTTGGACTTAAAGTAAAAGATGTCACTTCGGGATTTCGAATATATGAAACCGCTTTATTGAAAAAGATGGATCTTTCGACAATAAAGAGTGAGGGCTATTGCTTTCAAATAGAAATGGTCAGGCGCGCAGTGGCCAGCGGTGGCTCTGTAGCTGAGATTCCAATTAATTTTGTTGAGCGCACCCATGGTCAGAGCAAGATGTCTGTTGCGATTGCAGTAGAGGCTGTTTTTCGGATCACCTGGTGGGCGCTTTTACGCATAATCGGGCGGTAATTTCACGCTCGGAGCTCAGGTAGGATTTGCCCTGCACCAGTTGATTTTGAACTTGTAAAAGGGTTCGAATCGGTGGTGACATCTCAGCACTGCCTAACCTTTTGGTTGGTGAATCATCTCGGTCCGTTAAATCGGTAGATGAATTTCAGTGCGACGGGCTAAGCAAATTGTTTAGCCAAAACCGAGCGGGTTTCATTGCGCTGTTAATGCGCAAGGAACCTATGAAGGAGTATGCCTGCCATGGCAGTTGTAACAATGCGAGAGCTCCTCGACAGTGGCGTTCACTTTGGACACCAAACTCGTCGATGGAACCCAAAGATGAAGCGTTTTATTTTTACAGAGCGCAACGGCATCTACATCATCGACATCCAGCAATCACTTGCACTTATTGATTCAGCATATGAATTTATTAAGGACACAGTTGCAAAGGGTGGCCACGTTTTATTCGTAGGTACAAAGAAGCAAGCACACATGCCAATTCTTGAGCATGCAGCACGCGTTGGAATGCCAACCGTCACTGAGCGCTGGTTAGGTGGAATGCTCACCAACTTCCCAACTGTCTACAAGCGAATCCAGCGTCTAAAAGAACTTGAATCAATGGAAGAGAAGAATGATCTACTTCTAACAAAGAAAGAACTTCTTGTGCTTCGCCGTGAACGCGAAAAACTCTTTAAGAACCTAGATGGAATTCGTAACATGACCAAGCTACCTTCAGCAATTTGGGTAGTAGATACAAAGAAAGAGCATCTTGCAGTGCAAGAGGCGAAAAAGCTTGGTATTCCAGTCGTTGCGATCTTGGATACAAACTGTGACCCAGATGAGGTTGATTACAAGATTCCTGGCAACGATGATGCAATTCGATCAATCGATGTTTTAACTCGCGTGATCACTGATGCAATTGCAGCAGGCCTAAAGGCACGTTCTGCAAATGTTAAAGAAGAGGCTAAGAGTGAACAACCAGCAGTCGTTGCAGCTGGAGAGCCTTTAGCTGATTGGGAGAAAGAAATCTTGGACGGCACCTCTGCACCAGCAGGCGATGCAACAACTGCAACAACACCGGAGGCATAAATTGGCAGCCTATACAGCTGAAGATGTAAAGAAGCTTCGCGAAGCAACTGCGGCAGGAATGCTCGATTGCAAGAAAGCTCTAGATGAAGCCGAAGGTGATTACAACAAGGCACTCGACATCATTCGAGTCAAGGGACTTAAGGGCGTTACAAAGCGCGAGGGGCGTTTAACTTCAAATGGCGCAGTCGTTGCAAAAGTAGAAGGAAACCTTGGCGTAATGCTCGAGCTCAATTGCGAAACAGATTTCGTGGCAAAGGGTGAGCGCTTTATCGCATTGGCAGATGAACTACTTGCGCACTTGCAGAACGCGCAATCAGATTCAACGGAAGCTTTCCTTGCTTCGACAATGGCTAACGGTAAAACTGTTCAATCAGTTGTCGATGAAGCAAATGCAACATTGGGAGAGAAGATTGAAGTTCGTCGCATTGCAGTAATAAAAGATTCTCCAGTTGGAATCTATTTACACCGCACTAGCCCAGATCTTCCTCCACAGGTTGGTGTTTTGGTCGAGCTAGTAAAAGATGCAGCTGAAGTTGGAAAAGACATCGCACAACACATCGCAGCATTTGCTCCGCAGTTTGTTAACCGCGAGCAAGTGCCAGCTGATTTGATCGAAAACGAGCGTCGTATCGCAGAAGAAACTGCACGTGAAGAGGGCAAGCCTGAGGCTGCTCTTTCCAAGATCATCGAAGGTCGTGTGGCAGGTTTTGTTAAGGATGTCTCCTTAATTGAACAAGCCTTCGCAAAGGATGCAAAGAAGACCGTTAAGCAAATCCTCGATGAGGCCGGAACTGCCGTCAAGGCTTTCCATCGCTTCCGCGTGGGTCAATAAGGTTTGGGTCTAATCACTTAGACTTACAACCACAGCCAGTTATTAAAAGTTAAGGAGCACTCATGCCCGGTACAAGAGGAACGTATCGCAGAGTGCTCCTTAAACTTTCTGGTGAAGTTTTTGGTGGAGAAAAAGGCATAGGTGTTGATCCCGATGTTGTTCAGGACATTGCAAAACAAATCGCAGAAGTGGCGCGCACTGGTGTGCAAGTTGCAATTGTTGTCGGTGGCGGTAACTACTTCCGAGGAGCTGAACTTTCTCAGCGCGGAATGGATCGCTCTCGTGCTGACTACATGGGAATGCTCGGAACAGTAATGAACTGCCTTGCATTACAGGATTTCTTGGAAAAAGAGGGCGTTGCAACTCGCGTTCAAACTGCAATCACAATGGGACAAGTCGCCGAGCCATACATTCCACTTCGAGCAATCAGACATTTAGAAAAAGGTCGCGTTGTAATTTTTGGCGCAGGTGCAGGAATGCCGTTCTTTACTACAGATACAGTTTCGGCTCAACGAGCATTAGAAATTGGCGCTGAAGCTCTATTGCTAGCAAAAAGTGGTGTCGATGGCGTCTACAGCGCAGATCCAAAGAAGGATCCAAAGGCAACAAAATTTGAATCGATCTCTTACGATGAAGTTTTGTCTAAATCTTTAGCCGTTGCTGATGCCGCGGCCTTTGCTCTGTGCCGAGAGAACAAACTACCTATCGTCATCTTTGATTTGATGAAAAATGGCAATATCGGCCGTGCGGTGCGCGGTGAAACTATAGGTACTCTGGTCGCATAAGCGGTTCAGAATTAGAGGAGCAAAGACAATGGCAGATGTAGCAAGTGCGCTGGCAGATGCACAGACAAAAATGAACAAAGCAGTTGAAGTTGCAAAAGATGATTTTGCATCGATCCGAACTGGTCGCGCACACCCATCCCTGTTTAATAAAGTGATGGTCGATTATTACGGTACATATACAGCCTTGTCTCAACTAGCATCGATTCAAGTTCCAGAGGCTCGCATGGCGATAATTGCGCCCTTTGATAAAGGTGCAATGGCTGCAATTGAAAACGCAATTCGTGGTTCTGACCTTGGTGTAAATCCTGGCAACGATGGCGTAGTTATCCGTGTTAATTTCCCACAACTAACTGAAGAGCGCCGTAAGGAGTTCATCAAAGTTGTTAAAACGAAGGCAGAAGATGCCAAGATTTCAATGCGAAACATTCGCCGAACAGCCAAAGAGGCTATGGAGAAGTTAGAAAAAGACGGCGACATCGGTAAAGATGATTTAGCACGTGGTGAAAAAGAGCTTGAAAAAGTTACATCTGATCACGTTGCAAAAATAGATGAGATGCTCAAGCACAAGGAGGTTGAACTCCTCGAAGTTTAAGGAGTTTGTGCTCATGTCAGATCTTCATGCAATAAACGAGGCAATCAACAAAAAGGCTGGGCGAAAACTACTGCCCTCTATTGCCGTTGGTCTTTCTCTTATTGCATTGGTCTGGTTTGCATTGTCATATGAACGTGTTGTTTTCGCAGGAGTTGTAGCAGTTGCCGTCGTTTTAGGTGCACGCGAAATTACACGTGCATTTGCCGCTCGAGCAATAACTGTCTCATTTAATGGATTAGTTCTAGCTTCTATTGCATTGTCTTACGCCGCATGGAACGGTGGATCCGGCGGACTTGCAGTAGCAACTGCAATTGCATTGCCCTTACTTCTTATTCGCGCCTTACTTCAAGGACCAGAGGGTTTTGTCGCAAAAGCTACGGCCACTGTTTTCGCGCTGCTTTATTTACCATTTTTAGCGGGATTCTTAATCTTGCTCGCTCGACCAGATAATGGTTTTCAACAAGTAATGACATTTATGGTTCTTGTGGGTTGCAACGATACTTTTGGATACATTGTTGGAGTCCTTTTTGGTAAACATCCACTTGTACCGAAGATATCACCGAAGAAAACCTGGGAAGGTTTAATTGGGTCAATAATCTTCACAGTTGCCGGTGGGTCATTAGCTTTTTACTACATCTTGGATATGCAGTGGTGGTTAGGAATAATCGTTGGCTTAATGATTGTTTTTACGGCAACTTGCGGCGACTTGATTGAAAGTGCAATGAAGCGTGATCTAAGCCTTAAAGACATGGGGACATTGCTACCTGGTCATGGGGGAATGCTAGATCGTCTTGATTCAGTAGTTTTATCGGCTCCTGCAATGTGGCTGGCACTTGAGCTAGTCAGAGATTTTCTATGAGTAGCAAAGTTCCAGAGATAAACCTTGTATTTGATGAGCCAGTTCAGCGCAAAAAAGCACCAAAACATTTAGCTGACTTTGCACCAAGTGAGCGAAAAGCATTCGCAGAAGAGCTAGGTTTTCCTGGATATCGTGCCAGCCAGGTTGCCACACACTATTTTTCACATCTATCTAATAACCCACAGCAATGGAGCGACATTCCTGCAGAATCACGTCAAAGTATTTCCGATGCTTTAACCCCTCAACTAATAGAACTAGTTACATCACGAACAACCGATAGCGGAATGACTAGAAAAGATCTCTGGAAACTCCATGATGGTGTTTTAGTTGAGAGCGTTTTGATGCGCTATAGCGATCGTGTCACTGTCTGCATCTCATCTCAAGCAGGATGTGGAATGAACTGCCCATTTTGTGCAACAGGCCAGGCCGGTTTAACACGTAATTTATCGGCAGGAGAAATCACAGAGCAGATTGTTGCCGCCGCGCGAGCATGTGCAAATGGTGAACTTCCTGGCGGGCCAACTAGATTGTCCAATATTGTCTTTATGGGAATGGGTGAACCACTGGCAAATTACAACGCAGTGATACGAACTGTGCGAAATATTACCGATCCCAATCCTGATGGTTTAGGAATTAGCGCACGATCTGTCACAGTTTCAACCGTAGGTCTTGTAAATGGAATAGAAAAACTGACCGAAGAAGGAGTTTCAGTCACATTGGCTGTTTCATTACACACACCAGATGATGAACTTCGTGACACGTTGGTACCAATTAACAATCGATATAACATTCGTGAAGTTTTGGCTGCTGCCGATCTATACGAAAAGAAAACAGGTCGTCGTTATTCGATTGAATATGCTTTGATTCGAGACATCAATGACCAATCCTGGCGCGCCGATCTTTTGGGTCGTCTACTAAAAAATAGAAATGCCCACGTTAATTTGATTCCACTCAATCCCACACCAGGTTCAAAGTGGACAGCATCTCGCCGTGAAGATGAGGCCGAGTTTGTTCGCATTCTTGAAAGCTACGGTGTGCCTGTGACGGTCCGAGATACCAGAGGCCGTGAGATTGATGGTGCCTGTGGTCAATTAGCCGCTGCCGAAAAGGCAAGCCCTACCAGTTAATTTTAAATTGATCACTAGTGAGATAGGTCCCGAATTGCTAGGCTCGCCCCATGAAAAAGCTCAATAACTTCATTAATGGTAAATCTGTAGAGTCAAAATCTGGAGAGTCTACAACTCTGATTAATCCTGCAACAGGTGCAGCATTTGCTACCGCCCCTAAGTCAAATGCAGCAGATGTAGATGCAGCATTTAAAGCAGCCGATAATGCTTTTGCTCATTGGCGTGATTCCACACCCTCTACTCGACAACGTGCGCTGTTAAAAATTGCAGATGCTATAGAAGATCGCGCAGAAGAGATCATCGCAATTGAAGTTGAAAACACGGGCAAACCAATTTCTCTAACAACATCTGAAGAAGTTCCACCAATGGTTGATCAGATCCGCTTTTTTGCAGGCGCCGCAAGAAATCTAGAAGGTAAATCAGCTGGTGAGTACATGCCAGGTATGACTTCTATGATTCGACGCGAACCAGTTGGAGTTATTGGACAAGTCACTCCGTGGAACTATCCAATGATGATGGCTGTGTGGAAATGGGCGCCAGCAATTGCCGCCGGAAATACAGTTGTCTTAAAACCAAGTGATACAACACCTGCATCAACTGTATGGATGGCTAATTTGATGGCAGAGTTTTTACCAGCAGGAGTGTTTAATGTTATTTGCGGAGAGCGCGAAACAGGTGCAGCCCTTGTAAATCACAAACGCCCTGACATGGTTTCAATTACTGGCTCTGTTGGTGCTGGAATACAAGTTGCAGAATCTGCAGCAAAACAAGTAAAGCGCGTACATCTTGAATTAGGTGGAAAAGCTCCAGTAGTTGTATTTGCAGATGCAGATTTGGCAGCAGCAGCCGAGGCAATTGCTGTTGCGGGTTATTTCAACTCTGGTCAAGACTGCACTGCAGCAACTCGTGTGATTGTTCAAGAATCTGTCTATGACCAATTTGTTCAACTGCTCACCGAACAGGCCAAAGCAGTAGTGCTAGGGGCTCCATCTGATGCCGATGTTTTTCTTGGCCCTGTAAATAACGCCAATCAATTAGCAAGAGTCAGCGATCTTGTCTCAAGAACTCCATCACATGCAAAGATCATGGCAGGGGGAGCGGCCCTTGACCGAGCCGGCTATTTTTTCCCAGCAACAGTGATCGCAGATCTTCGCCAAGATGATGATCTAATCCAGAAAGAGATTTTTGGTCCCGTCATCACC
>Ga0208082_1000178_pt1 | contig 18888 bp, 17 predicted proteins | sample LakMenE09Jun09ns_FD_150683 | JGI IMG/M metagenome (GOLD analysis project Ga0208082, IMG submission 150683) | Freshwater microbial communities from Lake Mendota, WI - 09JUN2009 deep hole epilimnion ns (SPAdes) | ecosystem: Environmental > Aquatic > Freshwater > Lake > Epilimnion/Euphotic zone ... | reverse complement strand
AACTGTAAAATATACAACTGTAAAAAATAATATAATATATTATACTTTATAAAATGAATTATATTATTGAAGCTATACTAGTAGGAATTTATACGTGCATTGTTTATTTATTTTTTTCTCTATTTATTAAAAACTTTTATCTTTTGTTGTTAGTTGTAGGGTTCTTTAAACACGTCTTAGGGTCTATTCTTGGAATACATACTTGGTATTGTAATAATGGAGAAGCGTGTTTAAAAACTCTAAGTCAAGGAAAAATATATTCAGCAAGCACAAAAAACCTAATACGAGATTCTATTATTGAAGCAATCGTATTTTTAATTTTGGGTTTTATTTTTAGACATATAATAGGAAACATTTATTTATTTTTTGCTATTGGAATATTGTTACACACATTAGCTGAAAAATTTGGTATCCATAAACATTTTTGTGTTACTTACTGTTATAAATAGGAGACCAACTAACAAAATAAAAAAGAATATAATTATTTTCTACGACGTTTTGAGTGTTTTCGTTTTTTTGAACGTGTCTTATTTCTACGAATTTTACCTTTTCTGGTTTTTCTTTTAGAACCGCCTTTTTTAGTATACATATCAGATACATCAGTATAAGCATCAAAGTCTGAACCACGAGTAGATAATTCATTTTCTGGTACTACATTTGGAGCTGTCTTCCCTAAAAAACTGGAAATATGACTACCCGGTCCATAGTTTGCAGATGCAAATGTGTTGCGTGTTTGTACTAATTGTGGATTTATAGGATTAGCGAATGCGTCTAACGCTTTATCAGCGTACATCTCCCTAAGCACAGGATTTTCCATCGCATCACGATTAGCTTTTACGTCATTTGCAAAATACCAATCGTCTATCTTAAAGGCGAACTTAGTCGTGGGGTTATTAAAACTTTTTTTAAAATTAGAAGGATCTATAGGAACTCTTGATCGATAATCCCTTCCAAGTGTAATAATATTATTTCCAAATGTAATGTTATCTTCATTTTGAGTAAGTATGTAGAGTTCTCTCGTAAAAAATTGTTTATTTTTACTAATTATGCTGACTTCTGTGAAAACAGCAAATCTTGTTGCTGTTGTAATGCCAACGCCACTTATTCTGCCATCAGGACTTGGCAACGAGCTACCTCGGGCGTGTTCTACAAATTTGCCCTTAAATCTGGTATAGTATTTGTCTTTACTTTCTGGTTGTCCTGCTTCTTTACCGAGTACAAAATCGGTAATGTATTCTTTACCTTCGTATCTATGTTGAATTGAATAATAATTACCTGGAACCAAACTATCCAGGTCCACCATATTAAGTTTTCCTTGAACACTGCTTGAAGAACTTGATGAAGATTCTGCTAAATCCATTGGTTCCATTATATATATATATATATATATATATATATATATATATATATATATATATATATATAATTCTCTATATATATCTGAAAAATTATTGATACATAAACTGTGAGATATAATACAACCCAACTAACAAAATAACAACTTTAAAGACATTAAAGACATTAAAGACATTAAAGACATTAACATTATTTAAAAAATTATTCTTTTTTTTTGCTTGATTATGTAATAATTCATATTTATGTCCAAAATCTTTATTCATTATTTCTTTTATAACAGAATCAGGAAATGTTTTATGGACCTTACGCAAAAATAACGTATATTTATTCTCTTTAAGTAGGTCACAAATAATATTAATATTTTCTTCAGTGCTTTCTTTGAAGAAATGAGGACTTGTTGGACTAGCCATCCGAGTCCAATCAGATATTGAAGACGATTCATTAATCATTCTTAAAGGATTATTCAGTTCTCCAAAAGTTTGCAATATTATAGCAAATACACTTTCGTTTGCTAGACCACCCATATTTATTTGCTGATAAATATTGTTCTTTAATGTTAAAAATAAAATACATTTATGGACGTGGTCTCGACATAAAGTAAACCAAGGGTCATTTGCCAACCAATACTCTTTGTCTAATAATCTTAGATTTGCTCTACGATGAATTGTTATATTCCAATAAGCGGGCTTGCATTTTATTATTGAGGCTTGATAGTGTTCAAAAAATATTTTTCTGAATTTTTCTGGGCTAATTATTGGAACACAACTATCTGTTAGCAAACAAAACCATAAATTTTTAATATCGTGATTATAAGCATAACATAATATTGACATATATGCTGAAACTACGTTAAAATATGTGGTTTGCTGCACTAATTTTGGAGGTATTGTATACATTTTAATCCACGGCGATTTAATCATATTTATATCCTTGTAATGAAAATAAACATTTATTATATCTTGATTGGGTTTTATCCAGTCAATCCATAACTGTTCTTTATGTAAAATGTGTTCATAACTAATTAAAAAACATAACGCAACTTTCATTATTATATGTAGAAAGATATATACACTAAGTTTAACGCTTTAAATTAAAACTATTCAAATTAAAACCATTTACACAATCGAAGATTTAAAATGGTACCTATTACTGAAGGTTAAAAAATTAACTATTGTAAAACAAATATTATTATAAATGCAAACAAAATAATTATGTAAAATGGCATAGCACAAAAACTGTTCATTCTAGAATAATAACCTTGTGGTTCATCATGTGTAGGACATAATAAATAAATGAATAATAATATTATAAATGATTTACAAAAATCTCTCATTTTTTCTTTCAATTTCATTATAATAATATTGAATAATATTTTATTTTGTCCCGTTTTAAATGTTCAAGGGTATAAATTTAAATTGTTAACCAAATGAAACAAAGTATTAAATATATTTTTATTAATGTAATAAAAAGATAATCAATATATAATCAATATATAATCAATATATCATAAATATATAGTTTATATGGAAGCTCTACAATTCATTAATTGGTTTGATATGAGTTTTTGTAATACCCCAAAAAAACTAATAAAACAAAATAAACAAAATAAACAAAATAAATCAAATAAAACACATTTAGCTGAAAATGATAAAAAATTCAAGAGATATATGAAGGAAAAAAAAGAGTTAATAATTAAATATAATAACATCAAATATATGAACTTAATTCAATCTAAACAATTGCAATATTTTAATGATAAGTTTCTTTTTAAAAATATTCGTAATTCTTCTACGTCGAATTTTATATCTCTTAATTTATCTGCAATAAAAAACTATATAGATTACAACACAAATACATATAACCATTATGAGTATATTTTGGTTATGATTCAAAATAGAGTTAGTTATATTGATTATCAGATAAATATAATTAAATCTAATATATACACTTAAAACGATATATCTTCTAGGTCTTTTATACTCCAGTATTCGCTTCCACCATTTGGTAACGGTCTCCTAATAATAAACGGAACTTTCTTTTGCTTTAACTCCAACTCAGCAATTATATAACCATCAATTACATTTTCAGGAACCTTAACGAAAGCAGTTGCACCTGAGTTTATTTGTTTTGCTCTTTGTCCTAAAATTCTAGCTCTTTCGTATTTTGTTAAATATGGAATAGTTTTATGTAAATCATCGATAATTATTCCATCTTTATCTCTTACAACCTTAACCATTGACAATATCTCGTCATAATTTTGCAAAATGCTTTCTGGATGAAAATCTACTACATAATTTGTGTTAATTGATTGGTCAAATTTCTGTAAATACATTTCACTGTCCTCTTCTTCACCATCATCGTCTTCCATATAATCAGGTTTCTTATATACTTGTTTAGCTGGAATTTTTTTTGTTTTTTTTACCTTTTTTTCTACTTCTACGTCTTCCTCCACTTCAGCATCATCTTCCCCTTCTCCATCCCCACCTTCTTGCTCATCATCCTCTTCTTCATCTTCATCATCGTCTACATCTTCTATATCTTCGTCGTCTTCTAATTCTTCTTCCAATCCTTCTTCTACTCCTGCCACTTCTTCTAATTCTTCTTCTGTGTCAGATGTTGAATTAGTGTCAGTGTCGCTGTCAGTGTCTCCTCCAAATTTATTATCCTCGTCTTCACCCCCATATTGATTATCAAAGTAACTACTCATCTTATATTATTATAAGAATAGATAGTTTTATATTTATTATTTCAATTTTATTTATTTTATAAATCTATAAAAAAAATAAAGTAGCCACTAATAAAATATGATATACACGTTAAATCTTTATGCATGTTCCTCAGTTTTCCAAACTGTATTGCAAGTAGAACATAAATATACATATTTCATATTTGTATCATCGTACCGAATATAAATGATTTCACGCGATTTATCATCTTTATTTGTAAAACAATCTGCATTTGGACACAAAATATTAGTAACACGTGGAAGAGTTGGGTCTAATTTTGTATATTTATTGATAATATGACTAAACTCTTGTTCAGATTTTTTTAATTGAATTTTTGAAACTGTAACATCTTCCGAGAGATTTAAATTGGATTCGTTATTTCCGCAATTTCTACAATAATATACTAACTTATTAACATCATTAGGATCAATACTGATATAATACATATTTTGGCATTGACTACAGAAGTGCATCTTTATATAATATATTTATATTTATATTTATATATTTAATTTCAATTTTATTTAATTTTCATTATTTATAATGTTCTGCGTTTGAACAATGCAATTAGTATCTATTAATTTTTGTTTTAAACTAATATAATCCACTTTCGTAGTCATTCTATATATTAATACATCGTAAATATTATTATCATCATTTTTCTTTTTTCCCACGAAGTCTAAAAGCTTATCGTAATTCTTTATAAAATGTTCTTTCATAAAAGAATAAAACATTTGGAATGGATAAGGAATTTTATTTTTAGATAAAGTGATAATATCACAAATTGCAAAATTTATATTACTAAACTCAATGCTTTTTTGATAAGGAACAAATTCTCTGGACTTCTTTGTATGCCCTGGTTCATTTTCTAAAGGAGAATCATTTAACAAAGAACAAAGTGTAAGTAAAATACTGTTAATTGTTTGACAAGAAGACCATTTATCGCCTGACCAAGTATTAAGTATTGACACACATACTTTCCCACACTTATACAAATTAGGGTTAAACCTTGTTAAGCCGTCATTTGTCTTATAAATAACTGTTGGGGGAGAAAACGGGTAATCGTCTGGAAAATTAAATTCAAAAAAATAAAATCCTCCGAAATAAGGCGTATCCGCCGGTCCAACAATCATAGCATATCCTTTTAACATATCCGTTTCATCGTGAGAATAATAAATTCCATTATCAGTTAACGGGTGTTTGATAATTTGTTTTACATCCTTTAAAAGACGTTGAATTGTTTCCCTTTTTATAATTTTGTTAGTTTCAGCCATAATATATTATTTTATCTTTTGTTTTTAAGTAGGTTTATTATGGTCTTAAAATGCGTTAAAAACTGGAAAATTTCAAAGCTATTATTAAAAATTAAAAAAAATGAAATAGAAAAATATTTATATATTATATCAACAAATGAATACAATGATATCATCATCACATTATACCGATTTATCGGATTTTCTTGCAAAGCATAATGCTAAGAATTCTGAAAAGATTGGTGTTAATTCTACAGCTAAAACTATGACGCACACGCGAATAGGAAGTCCAGAACTAAATGTTTATGGTGGTAGTTTCAGCATTGATAAAGAAGAATTACCAACCTTTTATAGACTATATTACGAGCACGTCTTTGTAAAAGGCAGAAAAGAATATTTAACGGAAAAGCAATTGGAAGATACTGGACCAATATTAGTTGATTTTGATTTTCGTTACGATTTTAGCGTAACAACTCGTGTACATACAAAAGAACATATTCAGGATATTATAAGTCTCTATTTGGAAGAACTTAAGGAATTCTTTGTTTTTGAAGAAAATAAACCGTTTCCAATTTTTGTTATGGAGAAACCAAACGTAAATAGGGTTACAGAAAAACAAGAAACAAAAGATGGCATACATATGATTATTGGTCTCCAAATGGACCATACAATGCAAATCATGTTGCGTGAGAAAATTCTAAAACAAATTGGAGATATTTGGGAGCTCCCGTTAACGAATGATTGGTCATCAGTTTTAGACGAGGGAATAAGTAAAGGTTGTGTTAATTGGCAAATGTATGGTTCCCAGAAACCCGGTAATGAAGCATACAAACTAACATATTATTTGGTTGCTGAATTAGATTCTAGTGATAATTCGTGGATGACTAGTCCAAAATCAATAAAAGATATTGAATTATCAAAAGACTTATCATTATTGTCTGCACAATACGATAAACATATAAAATTCGATATTAATCCAAAGATTAAAGAGGAATACACAAAACGACTAGAAACAAAGACAAGCAAAATAAAAAAATCGGGTTCAAAAGGAAAGGTAAATCTAGTATTAGAAGAAGAAGATAGTAGCGATATACAATTGGGTGATATAACAAATATTGAAACTCTCAAAAAAGCGGTTGATAATATTATGACTTCTCTAAAAACCAATGAGCAACATATTAGAGAAATACACGAATATACTCAAATTCTTCCTGAAAAGTATTATCAACCTGGGTCACATTCATTAAATAGACAGGTTGCGTTTGCTTTAAAACATACAGATGAACGATTGTTTCTGTCTTGGGTAATGCTGAGGACCAAAGCATCTGACTTTGAGTTTGATTCAATTCCTGGTTTATATCAAATTTGGAAAAATCATTTTAATAAACGTCCTGATGGTGTAACAAAGCGTTCGATTATGTATTGGGCGAAACAAGACGCGTTTGCAGAATATGAAAAGGTAAAAAAAGGAACAATCGACCATTACATTGAAGAAACAATATTTGAAGCTGGTGACTGGGATTATGCTATGGTATTATTTCATATGTATAAAGATAAATATATTTGTTCAAGTATAACGAATAAAAAATGGTATGTATTTAATAAACATCGTTGGGAAAAAGATGAGGGACAGCGTCTTAGATTAGCTATTTCAAGAGAACTATTTCAGTTATATTCAGATAAGCAAAATCAATATCTTTCTGATGCTCATTTATATGAACCTAGTAGCGAGGAACACGAAAGAATACAAAGAAAGGTAAAAAAGATTGCGGAAATTTGTATTAAATTAAAGAAAACAAATGATAAAAATAATATTATGCGTGAGGCAATGGAAATCTTCTTTGACAAGGATTTCACTAAGAATATGGATTCGAACCCATATTTGATGTGTTTTACAAACGGAGTATTTGATTTTAAGTCAAAGGAATTTAGACAGGGCTATCCTCAAGATTATGTAACAAAAACTACTGGAATTCCTTATGTTAAGTATAACTATGAAGAAAATAAAGATATTTCTGACGAGATTATGGATTTTATGGAGAAATTATTTCCTCAAAAGGACTTATGTAAATATATGTGGGACCATTTGGCGTCTTGTTTGATTGGTATAAAGAAGGAACATGCATTCAATATTTATCGTGGGTCTGGTTCAAATGGTAAATCCATCTTGACTGATTTAATGACACAAGCATTAGGAGAATATAAGGGAACAGTTCCAATTACCTTGGTAACTTCTGCTCGTAATAATATTGGTGGTACTTCTTCAGAAGTAATGCAATTAAAGGGTGTAAGATATGCGGTTATGCAAGAACCATCAAAAGATGCTATAATTAATGAAGGTATTATGAAAGAATTAACTGGTGGTGACCCAATTCAAGCAAGAGCATTGTATTGTGATTCGGAGATATTTATTCCACAATTTAGTTTAGTTGTCTGCACAAATGCATTATTTGAAATTAGAAGCAATGATGACGGAACATGGAGAAGAATGAAACTAGTCGATTTCTTATCAAAATTTATTTCAGAAGGTGAAACGCATACAGATGATACAAAGCATGTATTTCTAAAGGATAAAGGATTAAAAGAGAAATTACCGAAATGGTCAACTGTATTTGTATCGATGCTTGTAAAGAGAGCTTGTGAGACTGACGGTGAAGTAAAGGATTGTTCAGAAGTAGTTGCTGCATCGAATAAATACAGACAAAGTCAAGACTGTATTACTGGTTTCATCGCTGATAAAATTATTAAAGATGCGACTGGTTCTCTGGGTAAACAAATCTTGAATAATGTGTTTAAAGAATGGTTCCAAATGAATTATGGTAACCGAAAAATGCCAAAATTAGCGGAAATTGAAGAAATAATGATAAAGAAATTCGGAAACAGAAATGTAAAGACAAATAAGTGGCTAGGAATAAAGATAAAAGAAGAAGAGGAACAAGGAGATGACTTAGACGATGTTGAGAATTAGAAAAACCGGATATTAATATATATTGAAAAACAACTTAAAGCGCTTTAAGTTGTTTTTTATAATATATAATTCAACCCATAGTTATTTAAAGGTCGTTATACACATTTTTTGGCAATCTATTATAAATACTCATATATAGACCTTGCACCCATCTTACTATATAATCTATGTAATAAGGATAGAAAATTAGTAGCACAAATAATACCACTTTTTTTATCATCGTTAACTGACTTGGCGAAACAAACAAAGCTATTGTAAATACTAATATTAATATATAATATATATACCACCAAAATCTATACCATAATTTCAGTTGAGTTAACGCCTCTGTTTCGTAATATGTTTTTCTGTCATTTGTTAGTATATCACCTCTACTGTTTCTCAATTGTAATTTTAATTCTTGATTATCGCTTGTATATTTTTTAAATAATTCACTTGTATATTCCGAATTTATTAAAGCTGTATTCAAATATTGGTTCATTGTATTAGCACTTGAAACCTCTTCATTAAAACTTTCTCCCAATAATTCGGATATTTTTTCTGCCTTTTGTTTTAATTCTTCCTCCAACATATTATCATAAAATGGTCTACCTTCTTTGTAAACATAATAATTCTTTTTTGTTTGTTCTAACTTTATTGGAGCTATTTGTATATTTGTTTCGGCATCTAAATATTTTTGTTTCAATTCATCGGTTATTTTCATTTTTTGACAATCTGGACCACATAGCAAAGCTTCTGCTGACTTATTTAATAAGTCATTTATTTTATCTTGATTTAATTGTTGGTTTTGTAACAAACTATTTTTATCATTTGGTTGTAAAGTTTGTTGTATACTTGAAAATAATTTATCCATCTTGTATAATCATTAGATATTTATATTTTTTAATTATCTAATGATTGTTTACTTTTTACTGTTTTTACCTTTTACCTTTATACCTTTATGACTCTGTTTCAGAAGAATATTCTTGAAAAGAATTGGTTGATGGAACCATTACAACCGGTTTAACTGTTATTATTTCTTGTAAAAAGAATGTTATATTATTTAAGGTTTCGAAAAAATCTGTTTTTTCTAAAATAGGTTCATTTGGGTCAAAAAATAAATAAGTAATAAATAAAAATTTTAACGATTCAAATAATTGTTTTTGCGATTTATTTAACAACCCATATTTTTCTGATAAAAATTTTAATATTGGAATATACGACATTACAAACCCCCAAATATCCACATTTTTAATAAAAACACTATCTAAATAAATTTTTAGTCCTCTTTTTGTATTGTCTTCAATAGCACTTCTTTCTGTAGCATTAAAGAATAAGTCTTCTGAGTTTATAGAAGCGAATGGGCTATTATTTGGAGAAGCATTTAAAGCACTATTAATTGTATTTGCAGAATTACCTGAAACACCAAGAGAAGAACTACTAGAAGCACCATTATTTATGGGTCCATTTTTTGTAAATTTAATTATAATTTGTTTAAGATAATTCTTTATTATTGGTATTGCATATCTATTTTCTATTTGAACTTTTTTATCTCTTGTTGTAAGAGTATTTGGCAAATTATTTTGATATAATACATAAAATATGTCCATTATATATCTATAATGACCTCCCGTATGCTCGTAATGTTTTACATAAGCATCCAAAAAATAATCTATATTATTATCAAATGCGCTAGGGGTAGTATAATCTAAATTAAATATAGTATACTCATTGTAAAACTTATCTGAAAAAAGAACAAGAGAAAAAGGCTCATTAAATGCGAATGGGCGTGATTTCCAAATTCTAGGAATTTCATCACTTGGAACATATTCTGTTACAAATCCCCAATCTATCAATCTAATCTTAAATGTATTATTTGTTGTATCAACTAGTAAATTTGAAGCTTTAATGTCGTTATGATATATATTCTTTGCATTCATAGGAATTATACCATTTTTTAATAATTGTAATAACGCTACTTGTATTTTATATATATTTTGATACGACGGGGCACTTTTAAAAAAATCGTCTAAATCTAGCCCACCGTTTGGCAGATTTAATATAGTTAAAGCACCTAAAACATCTGCTCTATTAACCGTCATTTTACTAGCCTTTCTCTTAGTTAATGCAGTACATTTCTCGTCAAAATCTCCCAAATCATTTTCTGTCAATGGAGATGGCTTACATAAAGTTGCTCCATCAACTAAAAAATAATCCCTATAATTCGGAATAGTGCTAAGTTTGTCCCTTAAATTATTTATTATATTCAACTCTTCTACCGCATATTTATCCATCATTAGTTTTGATATTTTTCCCTGTTCTCTTAAACCCGTTTCTTGGCATTGTAACGAAGGATCAAAAACACACCCATATCCACCTGAAGCAATAACCTTACCACCTTTTTTTTTATATATTTTATGTTTATTGGTTTTATTATTTCTCTTATTTCTTTTATTGTTTCTTTTGTGTGTTAATTGTTTTTTGTGACTTTTTCTAGTTTTTACCATTATATATTATATAAATATTTTTTAAAAACATAGTTTTTTAAAAAGAAGAATTCATTGGCATTATATTATTGTTATAATATGTTGGTTTTGCTTGTGTATTGGCATATTTTCCTAATCCCTCAAAACCTTCTGTTGTATCTGTTGTCCCTGTTGTATCTGTTGTCCCTGTTGTATCTGTTGTAGTCGGATGATCTTGTGCGTAAACCGCATTAGGAACGCATATATTCTTTGTATCATCGTATGTGCTACCATCATAACAACAAGCCGAACCCACACAAGTCACGGATGATGTGGCCCAAGGATTTGACGATGAACCGTCTGATGTATCTGTTGGAGCTGCACTCTTATCAAAATACCAGTTATATTCATCCCAATTCATATTATCTCTATTAGACATATCAATTAATTGCATACCGATTAATACAGCACCAATAATTATTATTATTCCTGTTAAAAACGTATACAAGTTTGGAGGTAATATACCACTATTCGCTAAAACAGCTAAAATAATTATTGGGATACAAATTATAACAATCGTTTTCATTAATTGTGAATGTGCATTATATCTCTTACCATAATATGTATTTATTTCTACTAAACGCAATTTATTGTATTTTTGGTCTTCTAACAAATTCATTCGTATCTTGGATTCATTTAATTCATTTTCTAATACATTAATTGCGGCTACTTCTTGTCCTAATGTGCTTCTGGATGCCGATACATTTTTCTGATAATACGAGTACATATCTTTCATACTCGCATACATATTAAGTCTCATCTGGGAAATCTCATTTATTTTATTTATTATTTGCTGTTTTTCATCTGAACTTAATGTGACATCATCTAAACTATCATATAATTGTTTTTCTTGAGTTTGTAGTTGGGATATGTTATTTAAGACTTGTTGATTTCTTTCTTGTAAATTATCAAAATTTTGTGAATTATCTGTCATTATATAAAATATAGATAGATAATTTATTTCATAATCATATTTTTGATTTAGATTTATCTTATTATTTTTTCATAGTATTTACAGTTATTGTTAGTAGGCCTACTGCTAAAATACTCCACATTATATAACTATAATTACCTTGAAGAACTATCAAATCACTATCTGATAACATTCCGTTAATATCATTCATATTTAATGAACCTTTAAAGTTTTGCATACCCTCTATATTATTGTTAGATTGTAATTCAAACTCTTTCCTTATTTTTATGTTTAGTGTTCTATACTTCTCTAGATCTTTCTTAAATTGTTTCTCATTCATATTCAGCTTTTCATATATTTTATTATCTTCGTTATATAAAGTTTCCATCTTTGAAGTTATATCTTGGCCTAATGTTACCAATTGTGATTTAATATTATCAAATTTTACCATATCTTCTTGAGAAACTATCGGCTGATTACATTGCGTATCCGTTGTCATTGCTGTTCCTTTTAAATAATTATCATATTGGATTGTGTCTACATTTACAATTTCATTACTACACGTTTTAGAACCTTTCAGTTGCGGGGTTCTTACTCCTAATATAGTAGTATTATTTGATTGTTTCTTACCTTTTGGATATGCCGAACGGTTCTTCAACCAACACGTTGATGTTGAACCTTGATACACATAAGCGGCACAATCGGCATTATTATTGCACGCCGTTTGACACCCGTTTTGGTCCGTTGTTGTGAGACTTGTCATATCATTTCCAGCCGAGTCAGTGTTTTGATATATTTGATAATCATTCGAAAACCCTAACATTGAATCCGGATATTCCTTTAAATTAGAATCCGCATCAACATAACCTATCTTTCCTAAACTCGAGACATTTCCTGCCGAACCCAATTTATATACCGCATTGACCCAAGTGCTTCCGTATGTCTTATCGTTTTGACCTTTTACACAACCTGATTTGCTCTCTGACGTATATAGCACTAAATTACCGTCTTGTTGCATCATTAATTTTGTTGACCCATTAGTTGAACCTATCCATTGATTTATAGATAATACTTCTCCTCCTATTATATAGTTGCGACCATATGAACCCTTTGAAGCCTCCCAATCACTATTTGCCTGTAACTGTTTTCCGTTTGTCATTGTAGACCAAACTGCCGGTTGAATAATATTGTCAGGTGTTCCTTGATAAATAGACATATTTCCGTCATCTTGTAACATTAACAAAAATTTACAGTTTGTTGCGTCCGATTGCACCTTTTGATATATAGACCTACTTTCATTACTATTTATTGACTGAAATTGCGACTTTAACCAACATTCATTGTTAGTATCTGTGTTCATAGAGAACCCATAACATTGACTATTTTCTGTGCACGCGCTTTGACAATTTTCAACTGTTGTATTAGTATAATGTGACAAATCGTTTCCTGGAGCATCTGTCTTCTCACTTATACTATATTGTATTCCACAATTAGACGGGTCTTTGTCGCTACTTTGCCATATATTGTCCGTTAATGAAAGTCGACCCCTTACACTTAAAGTCGCGTTTGTAGCGCTTGAACCAGTTGTATTTGTTGACCACATCGGAACAATTGTTGTTTGTTTTGAAGCGTCTCCATATATTTGGGTTCTAGATATATCATTTGAAACCAAACAAGCAGCAGTGCCATCTTGCATATAATCCTGCATACCGAAATATTGATATCCGTTATCTACTGCATATTGTTGACAATTATCGAATGATGTATAACCACCTATGGCATCAGGGTTCCAAATCATTGCTCTTTTATCGTTAGTCATTGTATAATCTGAATTACTATATAAGTTCCATTCAGCTACTTGAACACAATATCGATTGAAAGTTTGGTCGTCATTTCCTACCTTATCAACTAACAAAGCATAAGCACTATATGCTCCTGGACTAGACACATTATAAACCTTGGGACTTCCATTTGTAAACTGTTGATTAATTTGTCTATCTACTCTTATCCATTGATTATCCTTATAGCCAATAACATACCAACTATTTGGACTACGTGTTGTAATCGCGTCTAATCGAGGCGATAATGAGTATTGAGTTACTGTAATATTTTGCGCCGAATTAGTATTTATTCCTGGCATATTTATCTGTAAAAATTCACCACTCATTGTTCCTATGTCAGCAATTGGTAAACCATTGGAACCTTCATAAACACCTGTTGCTTCGTTGTAATTTGTAGCTGAACTTACTTCAGAATGCCATACTGTATTTGGGTTCTGGTCGAATGCTAACCAGGGGCCGGCCGTGTCATTATTCCCCATATACATACTCGAAGCAATAGACACAAATCCGTTTACATTATTGGATGAATTCATAACTGGAACTACATTAACATTCGTAGATGGAGGTTTATCATTATAACAACCAATATACTCAGAACTAACATTATTTATTAAACTAGAAGCATATACATTTTTACCTTCGTTTCCAACACTTTCTCCTATTTTTACTGGCATACCAATAATTAATGGAGGATTTGTAGGAAGCATTGTGCCTTGTTTTTGATAACTATCGTTCCAGGGTATAGGAACTGTTACAAATTGACCTTGAGGTGGAAACCCATTTTTACCAGATATTTGGGCATAAATATCCATATCTAGAATTTGTTTTGCTACACCTTGATTGGTAACATAATATAATGCACCGCCTTGTAATTGAATAACTTTATTTAAATAAGGATTGTTCGAACTAACACGGCTAATAGTGTCTAAACTAGAATCTCCTATTGATTTCTGAATAGACGTATATTGTTGGATTAAATCGGAATATCTTGACTGCATTTGTTTCAAGTCATCTAAATCTTTTTGATTTACTTGATTATTTAAATTAGAACCCTGTTCCTGTTTTCGGATAACAGATACATATCCTTGGTCCGCAGGCCTTAACATCATTTCCTGTTCTGAACTAACAAATCCTTCTTTTATAGTTCTTTTTCTTGGAGCAGTATTCGACATATTTTTAATTATTTTTGTCTGATAATTATTGAATTGCTTTCCTTGGTTCAAAGATATTTTGAATAAATCATTGCTCATCTTTAATATAAATAAATAGAAAAATATTTTATATATTTATATTTGTATTTGTATTAGTATTTGTATTAGTATTTGTATTAATATTTATTAACAGATTTTTAAGGACTAGGTAAATTACCAGTTTTCATTAATATTATCGCTAATAAAACCAAAAACCACATAGCAAATCCTGATGGAGAACTCAAACTATAAGTTAAAATAATTAGTAATATCAAGATTATTAACCAAATAGTAATAGCTAATGGAGGACTAGAAGAACCTACCATTCGTTTAATAGTTATAAGAAGAATTACACAAGTTATTAATACCCAAACACGCATAGACACTGTTTGTTGATTAACATACAAAGATTGGTTTTCATATTCTTCGTTTATGGAGTTATATTCCTGTAACTGTTTTTCCATTTCCATTTTTTGTTCTAAAAGATTTTGGTATGAAGCTTGTAACTCTTGTTGTTTTGTATTTTTACTCTGTGATTGTTCTTCAACTTCTGGATTAATATTTGTTAGTTCACTAGTAATTTGATTGTTTAAACTTAACAGCTTTTCATTTAATCCTTTCATTACAACTAGAGCTGCCTTCTGTTTTGGAATTAATGCATAGTCATCATCCTCACCAGTTGTTAGAGATGTATCTCCAGTTCTGGACCAACAATATTTTTTAACAGGATTAAATGTTGCTCCTGAACAATTATCTGAATTAGCACACATCGTTTCACACTCTTCTTGAGTTGATACAGTACCCTCGTTTATACCTGCGGTGCCCCACCATGTTCGTCCTTTTAATGCTATAAATTCTGTTATATTCGGATAAGTAGGATTTGGATTAGTATTATAATTAGTCGTGTCTCCATAACAACCTTGGCGATGTGAATCATCTGTCATAGTAGCCCATAAATAACTGTCGTTTACTAAACTATTTAATGTTTGTGATTTTGCCCAAGATTCGTCGGCATTAGGTGGCTGTGTTGTGCAGCCCTGGTCTGTCCATATTTTATCGTAACAAGCTTGAGATATGGCTGTGCTATCAGAATTATATGATTGACAAGGATTTGAACCAGCATTCTGTAAAGTAGAAACATAATTTTGCCCAGCTTCTTGGTATTGCTGAAGTGTTACCTCGTATTCTTTTTGCAGGGCTTCTACTTTTATTATTGCTGTTTGAATTTTCTCATTTTGTATTCCTTTATAGTCCATAATATATATAAATAAAGAAAACTTTAATTATGGAGGTATTGTTTAATTTTATATGGTTTTAAATTTACAAGGTTTTAAATTTACAAGGTTTTAAATTTACAAAAGTTATAACCTGCTAAAAATGAAATTAAACTAACAAATGGCAAGATAAAAAAATAATGTTCAACATCTTTCGGTAACGCAATAGTAGTATTTTTTTCACGTAAAAACTCTGGCTTTTTAAACTGCTTTTCTATAGATTTGTTAGTTACATCTCTTAGAAACTTAGACAAATAAGGGTTAACCATTGGACGTCTATTTAAACAAAACATACTTTATATTATTAAAAATAAAATATATTATATACGAATTCATTCGTTAATATCTGATTAAATTATTTTTTTACTGAAATAGAAGCTGGTGTAAACATTTTTGCCAATACACCACTAACTATAAGTATTCCAATAATTATTTCCCAATTGTAATAATATTGAATATTGTAAGCCTCTTTTGAATCATCTATTAAAATATCGGACCCATCTTGTGTATTTTGTAAATTTTTTAGTAATGCCAATAATTCACCATTTAACTTCTTTTCGTCTGCTAATTTTAATGATATTGCTGACATTTTATTGTCTAAAATCTCAATATTTTTATCGATATTGTTAGTTACTAAAAATAAATCCTTGCTCATTGTTTGAAGCTGACTTTTACTGTTTACATAATAATTTTGAAATTCATTTACTTCTGGATTTTTATTATAGTAAACATAATATTTTTTAAAATCATCCAGAGCAGAAAAAAATTGCGTTTTTATACTATTTATTTTTTCATCGAATTGTTGTGCTTGTCCTATCAATTCTGTAGTCATTTATATAATATATAATATCCTTTTATTTTATTTTATTTTTCGTTTTATACTTCTTCTAATCTAACCTAACTACAAATCCTATAATATGGAGCTGAAATTGCTGTTTTACTAGGTCTAATTATTTCACATAATTCTCCAGGCCTAATACCAATTGCTTGGGCTACTGGGTCAAATCTAGAAATATCCGGAAATTGATAATCGTTTATGATATTGTATCTCTTCTTAATCTTTATCTTTTCTTCTTCTAACAATACACGATGATACGGGACTAAAACGTGTTCTAAAATATTGAATTGCATCCTTTTAAGCGGCTGAAGAACTATAAATATCTTTTCAGATTCCCAAATATGCTTTACGATATTTGTCATTGTATCATTTATTTCATCTTTCACAACAACCAATAAAGTATCATTCTTTGTTAAAACTTCTTCAACTGTAAACAAATCATCTATCATTTCTTGTAAATTATTTGGTCTTAATGCTTTTGCTAAATAATATTTTATATATATCTTTTTATTCTTATTTTCAGATGTATTATCTGAAACATTATTTATACCTTCTTTAATGTCTTTTTTTTCTAAAATCATATCTAATTGATTATTCGTTTTCATTGTATTTACTTCATTTACACTAAAACCTTTGTATTCAGAAATATCGTAACCTTGTTTTTCCATTAAATCTAAAATAACACTTCTTGATTTATAAACCTGAGAAATTAAACTACTATTGTTTTGGCTTGCCATTATTATATTATAATATAATCATATTGATTTTATTTTGTTTCAATTTTAATTTATATTTTTAATTTTTAATTTAAAAGGTTATCTTTTTCACATTGGAATCAGAACTACTGCTGCTTTTTGAATTATTATCTGATGACGATGTATCGTCTGATTTAGAACTAGAACTAGAACTAGATTTTTCCGATTTTACAGATATCATTGGAAATTTACCAGCTAATTGGTCTTGCATTGAAACCGGCTTTTTTAGTGTAATTAACGGGTTCCGGTCTTCAACTTTTTTAGCTAAATTATTAAACTCTTTTGACATAGAACTATATCCTCCGTGTAATGCTTGTGCTTGCTTTTCCATAGGCAACCTTGTAAAATATGGCACTAAAGGTGAACTATCTGTATGAGTTTCATATCCTGTATTCATCGCTATTCCACCTGATTGTTTAGCACTTTTTAACATTATTTGTTTCATTACTACTCCTCTTTGGTCTTGTGGCATTTGTAATATCTTCGCTTGACTTTCTCCTCCTAACATATTAAACGCAGCGTTCATATTTGGGTCACTTGGAAACACATTTATTGAACCTCCATATGGTGAACTAGGGGCATATCCAGGAGAATCAGGATTATATATATAAGGATTATTTGATGGTGAATAGTTTGGAGAATTAGGGTCATATGGTGTATATGCTGGATAATCAGGAGAACCCTCAGGAGAAACATAAGCAGGTATAGGTTGAACAAGTGGTAATTGTTGTTCTTTTTGCTGTGACGGTATCTGTAATTGGTTGGCATTTCTTAACATTGTTTGTTTCATGATAATTCGTCGTAATTCTGGTTCCATTTTTAACATTCTTTCTTGTTTTTCAGGGTCTAACTTACTAAACGCCTCATTCATTTTTGGGTCTTGAAATAAATTAATTGGAGGAGGTTCAATCGTAGCTTCGTAAGCCCTTTGCGCTGCAATTTCCTCTTCCGTCAACTGTTTTAGTGTTGAATTATCAGCAGGTATAGGGTTAACTAGTGGGGCAAAATCTGCATGGTTATAATTCGGATTGTATGCTGAATTACCCGGTTGGTATTCTGATGCATTAGGTTGGAAATCATAGTTCACAGCTTCTGCTCCCTGTTTTAAAATACGATTTAATTCCTCATTTTTCCTATCATATATTCTCTTATCGATATCAGTGCCTTTCAATTTTGTCTCCATATCCTTCTTATAATTGTCTATAATTTCTTTAATATCTCTTTCAACTTCTTCATTAGGCCCGTGATCAATATGTAACAATTTATCGAT
>Ga0208082_1000172_pt1 | contig 19202 bp, 20 predicted proteins | sample LakMenE09Jun09ns_FD_150683 | JGI IMG/M metagenome (GOLD analysis project Ga0208082, IMG submission 150683) | Freshwater microbial communities from Lake Mendota, WI - 09JUN2009 deep hole epilimnion ns (SPAdes) | ecosystem: Environmental > Aquatic > Freshwater > Lake > Epilimnion/Euphotic zone ... | reverse complement strand
TAAAATATACTTAAAAAATTTTATATATTGTAATTATAATAATGCCTAAAATTTATAAAAATAAATTGTCTACTAGTGCTATTTTTTATAGAACCGGTATCCCTAATTCGGATAAATCGTTTGCATATCTTGCCACCCAAAATTTTTCAGCTGTTAAACAAATTTACCGATACTATAAACAGAACCCAGAAAGGGGACAGTTTAAATTATTTTAATTTTTACAAATTTTTAAATAAATAATACTTATATTTTAGTGTAATTATTATTTTAACATCTACGACGATGTGTTTTCCTTTTTCTTCTTTGTGTTTTCCTTTTTCTTCTTTGTGTTTTATTTTTATGTTTATTGGTTCTTTTACTTTTTCTATTATTTTTTCTTTTAATTGAACCACCTCTGGTTCCAGTGTTTCGTCGTGTTGAACGGCTTGAACTAGAACTAGAGCTTGGTGGGATTACAGTATTAACTTCTTTTCGTTTTTTAGAGATTGATGGAAGTTCACCATTATTTATATAATCTTCAATTTGTTCTGGAGTTAATTCAGATTTTGTTATTGGATATAGAATTTCGTCATATATAGATTGAGCCATTGGACCATAAAACACACCATATTTTGCGTTCCATTCCTCAAATCCTTTACGATTTAAAATTGTTTTGTAAGCATCTTTTCTAACTTTTGTAGCAGACATAGCAGAACCGGTATCTGTAACTTCAGGTTCTATAGCTTCTACAGATGCTGTTACTGTAGCATTAGGTGCTAATCTAGATGCAGTGTTTTCGGCTGATTTTAAAGCAAATGATAGTTTAGTAGCATCATCATCTTTTCCTCCAGCAATGTGTTTAATTTCTATATCTTCTAAATCAGAACTATCCCCTAATTGAGTTGATACATAATTCGATACATCTTTTGCTGGATTTGTCATTTCTTGAATAATATAATCAGTTCCTTCAACTCCTGGTAATTTACTTTCAATAAGTTGTTTTTTTGTTTCAAATGATATAGGATTATCCATAGTTCTTTTATCTCCATTTTTTTGTGTTGGACCACTTCCCAATAAAATTAATGGAACAGAATTAGCTTTATTTGCCAAGTCAACCAATTCTCGTAAAGCCGCAATATGGCCATTATGTGGTGGATTTAAACGGCCTATAAAATAAAATAATTTTTTTGATTGTCCATTTGCTTCAGTTACACTAATTTCTTCTACATCGTATTCTTCCTCTTGGCTATTATTAATTTCATTAGCTCTTCCATTAATAAATTCTTCAGGTTGAGACGACATCTATATATTAAAACAACATAAATATTTGTTAGTATAATATATTATATTTGTATGTCAACTGAAAAAGAAATATTACTTACAATTGAATCATTAATTGAGGGGCTTTTAAATAATATTTATAGCGCTAAATCAAATATAACTTACGTAAAAAGAGCTATTAATGTGTTAGATAATAACTACTTTATAGAAGATAAAGATGAGGTCTATTCACAATTAGAAAATATATTTGATAGTATTGCGGTTTCCGACTTAACCAGTGCATTGACTGATTATAAAAATATTGTTGAACATAAGCTAAACAATATTTGCAAACACGAATGGATTGATGACCATATAGATATTGGTCCGGAGAGTTCTCAGTCTATTACGTATTGCAGATTATGTGAAATATCTAAGAAATATTAGTTATATGTGTAAAATTTTAATACTCAGAATATGGCACGTTATTTCCACCACGCTCTCGTAAGTAATTGTATTGGTCTACTGTTATGCACGCGCATCCAGTGCTAGATGACATATAACTGGGGCAACATTCTGGTTTAAAAGGAGTTGTTTCCCAAAAAAACAGTTGTCCTTCCGGTAAAGGAACTGGTTGTTTTGGTCTATCCCAAATCGCTTTAACTCCGGCATCTGGTTTTGTTCCCGGGCTGTAAGTTAAAGTAGGTCTAGCCCAAGTAGAAGGATTCATAATATAGTCAGGGGTTTTGGCACCAGCAAATTGAGGAGTAGACGCTATATTATTAGAACTAACAAATCCTTCAACGGTAGAAGTGGTAGTAGTAGTTCCATTAGTTCCATTAGTTCCGTCACTAGTAGTTGTGTCATCAGTAGTAGGATTATTAGAATTATAAACGCCAACAGCAGCAGCTTTTCTGCCAGGAGTGCCAGTAAGACCCTCTTTCATCATTGCCATTCCTTCCATCATACTAACCCTGCTACAGCTACATAATAAATGACCAAATAAAATCCAAAACATAACAACAATAAGGATTAAAATTTCCAATCTAAATTTATATGAACCAATAGAGATTTCCATATTATACATATTCTTTAGATAATATTTTTATTTAATTCCAGGATAGCGTCGATATTGTAGTTATAATCAAAATGAAGAACAGACCCAATTTCAAATTCTCCATTAGAAACTAACAAGTTGTATATTTTTTCATTTCCTAAATTATTGTTATTTAATTCTACAATTCCGTATACAATTCCTCCGGTCGACAAAATGTCTCCTATATTAATATCTTTAATAGACTTTTCTTCTTTCAATAACTTTATTTTAGTGTCTGGTTGATATCCTTGGTCCACCATTTTTGATATATTTTCTGTTGCATTAATAGAATTATAATTTAATAAAAATTCTAAAGAGCTGTCATAAACTTCGTCCCAGTCTGTGAGTATTATATTATTCAAATGTATAGTCTTTGTGCTCGTATTTAAACAATACAAATATGGTTCATTATATTTCTCTATTTTTCGTGCGTCTGGATGGTTTTTAACGTGTATCCATTTATCTTTATATTTTATAACGTGACTTTCGCTAATAATAATATCGTTTAAGTTATACATATCAAGGTCTTCTGATGTTATTTTTATTTTAGCTGTAACAACGTTTCCGTCAACCAGAACATCTAATGGTTTCAAATCCTCAATACATTTGTAAGTTCCGTCAAACATTTCAAACTTAGTTTTCTTATCAAAACATCTGAGTTTAGGTATAGCAGAGGATTTAATCTGAAGAACTTCAGACATAAAATAAATAATAATAGATAATGGAATAGCTATTGCTAAAAATACAGCTGTCATAGAAGCTGCCGCTGGCCACGTAAACGGTAAAACCCATAAACCAACAACTATAATAACAAGAGCAACTAAAACTTTAATAATTAATTCTAAAATAGCACCCATCAACGCTTGTAATGTATAATATGTTCCCAACATTGTGTATAATCCTCCTGTCATAACCCCTTGTATTTTTTGGAATGCATCCATCAAAGCTATGAACATTTTCTGAATTGGTATCATTACATTTAAAATTCTGCTTAAAACGTCTTGAGCAAACTCTTTTATCCCGTTCCTAAGTTTATTGAGAACCTCTCTTGTTTGTTGAATAGAATTGGACATAGAAGAGAATACGGTAGTTAATGATTTAATAATAAATTGGAATGGTTCTAATGCATATCCACTTATGTTAGTTAAAATATTTTGAACACAATATTGAAAATTATCGCTAGTATATTGAAATGCAGTAGTTCCATCTGGATGAGTTATAAGACCTGCAAAAGGTATATTTTGTGGTTTGCATCTTTGATTTACCCAATCGTCAGCAATTGATTGTTTTGTTTGCATAACTTTACAATAAGAAAAAACCAAAAACACAAATAATGTAATAAAAATAAATCCTATAACAGAATTACCATATAAATCAAAATATGATAAGGTGTCGTATGTATTATTTATAAATTGAGATGTTGTTTTCATATTTAATTGAATATTTTTATTATTATCCATATACTATCAATGGATAATAATAAACAATTATTTCTTAATTTACATATAGTTATTTGAATAGTTATTTGAATAGTTATTTGAATATTTATTTGACTTCGATAAAGGGTGGCATTGCTAGTTCATCGTCTTCCCAATCCCAGAATAATTCATTATCAATTGGTATACGTCTATTAGTTGTGATTAAACACGAGAAATAATCAATGATGAAGTCTTTTTGTATTGTGGCATTTTTGTAGTCTTTGACCTGTATCCATTTGTTAGTTTCTTTATCAAATATAAAGTGTTCTCCAGTTACAAATATATCTTGAGTTTCACTTTTTCCGTTTTTGCTTTTGCCGTTTTCACTTTTTCCTTTAATTCTATATAAAGGTTCTTTCTTAGTATTGTCGACTTTTAAAACAGCAAATACTTTTCCACCGTCAGACAATTCTGACCCTAAAGGTATATTTTGCATTGTATATTGGTTTCCATTAGCTAGAGTTATTTTAGTGTTTGGATGAAAGCATGAACCAATAGCTTTTACTAGTTGCCCAGGTGGGCCAGACCATGCACTATTCATTGTTTTAATTGAACCGTCTAAAACATACATAATAGTAACAACAATACCGATCATTTTACCGACCATATCTTTAATGCTAATTATGATCTTTTGAAATTCAACAATCATATTCAAAAACACGCCAAAAACATTTTGCACAATGTCAGAAACAAAACTTCTAATAGAGCTAAACATACCACGAATCTTATTGATTGATTCTGAAAATCCACCACCAACAGATGTTAAAGATGTTACCATATAATTTAATGGTTGAAGTAGGTAACCCATCATATTCATTTGAGTGTTTTGGACACAATAGGTGAAATCTTCGGAAATATTTTCAGAAAAAACCCAATAAGGTGGATTACATCTATATTTTGGCCAATTTTCTTTTATTTCTAGTGCTGATTTAAAATACATCATAACTGCTATTTGGGCTACAAAACCTAAATTAACATATATTAGATTTAAATAATTATTCATTGTTGGCATAGTCTATAATATTATTATATATATTTATTTTCTTAGTTTAAGCGTTACATAATTAATGGTTACGTCTTTTTGTTTTTCTGTTTTTTCTGCTTTTGCTTTTCCTGCATTTTCTCCCTCTACTTCTGCATTTTCTTGATTTTTTACCTCCACTTAAACATCCCCATACTGGCCATGAACCGCCTCTTTTAGAAGAACCACCTGTTTTTCCTGAGTAAAGTGCTTGTTGTTGAGCGGCAATTCCTGCAGTTTGTTCAGGAGTTTTAGCATTATCAAAAGCAGCTTGACTAGATTGCATTTGGGCCAGTTGAGTTAAATCCGTATAGTTTGATTGAGTTGCTTGAGGATTTACAGCTCCTGCAGAAACAGGAGGAACTTGAACTACTGGAGTAGCACCTCCTCTCATAAATTTACTCATATATTTACTCATACAATTACGTCTGGACCCTCTTATTTTTCTTCCACCAATTAAAGCCATTTGACTAGCTGTTTGTTGTTGTTGCATTTTAACTCCAGCATCCATTGGTCCTTTTGAACCAGGAGGCATAGTAGTTAATACTTGTTCTGGCATAGCATTTGATTGAATAATTTGTTGGTTACTCATTATAACATATAGCAATATATTTTTATAACTGACAAAAATAATATAAGTTATAAGTTATAGCTTAAAAAAAGTATTCTAAATTAACAATATAATGGACGATAATCAAAGACTTCATTTACAAAAAATGATAGCTGCCAACAATGTAGACGATAACACTGACTTGATTAGACAGCTTAAACATAGTCAAATTTTACGCGAAGATGTTAACAATCTAATTATGTTAAAAGTAAAACACCAAAATGACCCTGACTCCCTTCATTTAGAAGGTATGAGTGAATGTAATTTTTTATTTACCTATTACACCGATATCTATAATAAGATACGAAAGGATGAAATTGATTTAAAGATATTATTCCAAGCATTGGATGTGTTAAAAGATATTGAGGATGGCAAATTAGGTCAACACGATGGAGCATATAAGTTTGGCCTACTTTTAAAACAGATATATGTAGACAGTGCATTAAAAAAGGCTGAAAAATTGAATGCAGACACTGGTGAAAAAGAGAAAGAATTCAAGGGTCCACAAGTTAACGTGTCTTGGGGTCAATTTAAAAAGATGCAAGGAAGAAAAGATTAAAATAATGGTTGTATTTTTATATCATTAATATAATCAATAAATTTTGTTGTATTATCGTTGACTTCAATTATAAGTTTATATGGAGTTTGTTCTACAATAGATAATGATAATTGTATAATTTTTTCAAACAAATCATTATTAACTGTTAGTTTCAGTTTGTTAAAGTATTCAGTTGCTGTATTGGTTTGTTTTTGTATACGATGGTCGATAAATTTACTAACGAGTGTTTCTAGCAAAATATCATTATTAAGGTATGCTTCAAGTAGACATATTTTATCGTGTTCTCTATAAATAATGACTGTAGTAGTGATTGTAGTATTATGATTTTCCATTTTAATATGTTTGCTTAAATATATTAAAATAATGAATGGTAATAATTTTATTTTCAATTTTATAAAATTTGGAATGAATTATTTGTTAATAATGGTTTCCTTAACAATATTTTTAATAATTTTATTATAATTTTTGTTAGTTTCTTCTTGAGTTGAACCAGACATAGCTTCACTAACAATTTTTAGATATTTATCGTTTTGTTTGGAGTCATAATCATTGTATTCTGGATTTTCTTTTGTCCATTCACTAATCTGTTTCATATTTTTGTGAGCAACGTGTTTAATTGCATTTGTTAATAAGGTTTTATCTTCATCGTCTTTATTCCATTGATTATTGTCTTTAATGTAAAGTGTTTCTCTTTTTGAATCAGAACAGTGAACTGGTCTATTATTAAAATCTAAATCTTTCAATCCATTAATGAAAATTTTAGAAATGCCATCAGCAAAGCCTAGTCGTCCAGTTTCTTCGAGGTCTTTGGTTCCGACATTAAGCTGTTTAACAAAATCCATAATATTTAATGCATCTTTGCATGTTTCATTCAAGTATAAGCTAAGATTAAAACTGTTATTGTTGTTATTATTGTTATTGTTGTTGTTACCGACGTTTTTAGATAATTCAATCATTTGTTTATTTTGCTCTATAATGAGTTGTTTGAATTCTGAATTCTCTTTCATTAAGTATTGGATAAGCTCTTTGGCTTCAGATTCTTTAATTTTAGTTTCCGTTTCAGGGGTTATATTGGTTTCTTTTTTATTTTCACAAAATGTTAGGCATTTTTTCTTATGTTTCCATAAGCCATTTCTAGATTCATATATTTTTTGACATATATCACATGAATAGACTGATTTATGGTTTAAACTGATAATTTGCTCGTTTTTTTTGGATTTTGAGCAATCCGTCACCTTTATGTGTTTAGATGCCAATAGGTGTCGCTCCCAGTTATATTTTTTACAGCAAGTATAGTCACATTTTTTACAATAAAATTCTGTTTGCTCATCTTGCTCGTTTTTTGTCACCAAAAAGTCACCAAATGTTTCCATACTGTTTCTAAAGAAAATATTTTTAAGTAATTTTCGAAAAAAGTATCGTCACAAATTTATAATTACTTTTTCTGTGATTGTGAGCATTATGGTCTAAAAGTCCCAAAAAATGAGTATATTTCAAGACTTTTCTCAGCTTTTCGTTTTTGGACATTTTTAAAATGTCCATTTTCCAAAACCCCCCGGACTTTTGTTTCTACTTTCTCACTTTTATATATATTATCCTATTTTTAACTTAAAGAGAAAAAGGAGAAAACAATCCATCGCGTCTTTAAGTCCTTTTTTAATATATATTATTAATTAATTACAGTATCGTGCCAAATTTCGTTAAATGATTTAAAACTATTATCTTTTTTACAAAAATATTCTAGATGTTCATATTGATTGCTGCATTTGTGACCAAAATATGGAACACGTTTTATGTAATTATCAATTATAAATGGCGATAATGTTTTATATTCATCTTTATCACTATAATTTCCGTTTTCATAACATTTATAAAATTTATTTTTTGTTTTAATGTATATACAATATTCATCAAAAGTTAAATATATTGTTCCACTTGTTCCTCCACATTGACGCCCATTTTCATCTCTTTCATACCACGTATGTTTCTCATTTACAACTTTATGCCGTATAATAGTGTTCGAATTAAAGACATTTTTAATACCAGGAGATGTAGGTCTTTTATAATTAATTTGTATTAGTTTATTATTTATGTAAAATGTAAAACGGTTTTTTATTTTGTCAAATGTAAAATCTATTATGGTACCTTTATGCTTAACTATTGAAGTTTTTGACATAAATATTTGTCCTCCTCCATCACAAATCCAACTTGCAGTGCAATATTTATAAGAAATTTCATACAGAACATCGTCTATTTCAACAAGACAACTTTCTTCATTATCTCCCTCTTCTATCCTTTTTTCAGATACTTGAGATTTTTTTCTACCTTTTTTTTTATTTGAATTAACTACTATAACTGTTTCTTGTTCTGTTGTATCATTAATATCTTCTATTTCATCAACATGCAAAGATATATTTTCTTCATTTTCATTAAGTATTTCCTCTACTTTTTCTTCATTGTTAGTTTCATTTTTGTCAAATTCTGCAGGTTTAACACTAATCTTTGTATTATCATTTTTTTCACTATTATCCTTAAAATCGCTTATTAATTCAGTTAATCCAGAAACAATTAAACACCATTTATTATATTTATTTTTTTGTTCCAGAATCTTATTTTCATATTCTATTTTTAATTTGTTAGTTTGTTCTTCATAATATTTTTGTATATTTTTGATAACTATGTCATTTTCAGATATATATGTATTATATTCTGTTAATTTTTTTTTATAGGTTGAAATTTCATCATTATCCAATATAATATTGTTATCTTTTTGTAAGTCTTCATTTTTTATTTTATTTGGAAATCTAAATGGATTTACTTTTATCTTTGTATTTTCAAAATCATTGTTTTTATTTAATGTTATAACATCGCCGAATTTATTTATATCTTGAACAATTAATTGTTTTTTTAATGTTTCTATTTCTTTTTTCTTGTTTTGAAATGCTCCCCATCCATTATGTGTTTCAGTAGAATTCATATATAAAATATATTAATGTATTTAAATAATTTATTAGAAATTATTTAACTGCTCTTTCACTAATAGTAATATGAAAAAATAATAAAGATAATTTAATAATTTATATTAATAGTTACAAAAATGCCAAATTCACTTGTTATTGTTGAATCTCCCGCAAAATGCAAAAAAATAGAATCATATTTGGGTCCAGGTTATAAAGTAATTGCTTCTTTTGGACATTTACGCACCATTTCCGGTCTCGATGCAATTGACATTAAAAATGAGTTTAAAACAACTTATTCCGTTATTCAAGAAGACCTTAAACTCAAACAAATCGAGAAAATTCGTTCTGAAATGGCCAAATCATCAGAAGTTATTATTGCTACCGATGATGACCGTGAGGGAGAAGCTATTGGATGGCATATATGCGACTTATTTGGCCTTTCTATAACTAACACCAAACGTATTATTTTTCACGAAATTACTGAAACAGCGATTCAATCGGCAATTGCGCATCCAAAAAGAATAAATATGAATATTGTTAATGCACAACAGTCAAGACAGATTTTAGATTTGTTAGTTGGTTTCACTATTTCTCCTATTTTATGGAATTGTGTATCTAAAACCCACGACACCAGTTTATCTGCTGGAAGATGTCAAAGTCCTGCTCTAAGATTAGTCTATGAAAATTATTTGGATATTAAATCATCACCTGGTAAAATAGTATATAACACAACTGGTATATTTACAAACCTAAACTTAACATTTGAACTTAACAAACAATTTACAACTACTGACGAAATTAGGGACTTTTTAGAAAAGTGTAAATGTTGGGGTTTTTTATGTAGTACTACATCCCCTAAAAAAGTAATTAAAAAGGCGCCGGAACCTCTTACTACATCTAGCTTACAACAATTAGCATCTAATGAGCTACATATGTCGCCTAAAGACACTATGAAACACGCACAACAACTATATGAAGCTGGATATATCACATATATGCGCACGGATTCCAAAAAATACAGCAATGAATTTATTGATAGTGTTAAAACATATATTTTAAATGCTCACGGAGAAAAATATATTAGTCAAAATATTGACAGTCTTATTGTTGGAAATAAAACCGAAGATGAACCTAGTAAAAAAACGATTGCACAACAAAAGAGTATTCCGGCGCCACAAGAAGCGCACGAAGCTATAAGACCAGTTAACGTAAATATTAAAGCAGTTAATATTCAAGAAACTACTACAGATTTGCTAGCAAAATCAATTAAACTTTATGAACTCATTTGGAAAAGAACTTTGGAATCTTGTATGCCATCAGCACAATATAACTCTGTTAGTGCAAAAATAACTGCACCTGAAGATAGAGAATTTGTTTACAAAACGGAACAGCCTATTTTTCTTGGTTGGCAAATTATTGATGGAACAGAACTAGTTGCAAACGATAAAAATTATCAATATATAACTACTTTAAAACAGAATGTTAGTATGTCTCCTAAAAAAATAGACGCAAAGTTTACTATGAATGAATTAAAGTCACATTATACAGAAGCCAGATTAGTTCAATTGCTCGAAGAAAAGGGAATAGGCAGACCGTCTACTTTTGCATCTCTTATCGATAAAATTCAAGAAAGAAAATATGTTGAAAAACAGAATATTACTGGTAAGGAAATTGAGTGTATTGATTTTTCATTGAATAATAACTTAATTACTGAAATAACAGCAAAAAGAGAATTTGGAAATGAAAAGAATAAATTAGTTATTCAGCCCCTAGGAATTATAGTAATTGAATTCTTATTGAGTAAATTCGATGCATTCTTTAATTATGAGTATACTAAACTAATGGAAGATAGTCTTGACCGTATTGCTAATGGTAAAACAAAATGGAACTCGTTATGTGATGATTGTTTTAATGAACTAACAAATATAACCAAGGATTTACAAGACCTTAAAAAATTCAGTATAGAAATTGATAATGAACACACTCTAATTATTGGGAAACACGGTCCTGTTGTAAAGTGTATTAATTCAAAAGACCCTAAAAAGATAACATTTTTAGCTGTAAAGAAAAATCTGGATTTAGAAGATATAAAACAAAAGCCACATTTAACATTGGAAGACGTAATAGATAATACAACTACAACTACAAATAAAGATGCAATTGGAAAATATAAGGGACAAGATTTATTTATTAAAAAGGGAAAGTATGGCGTTTATGCTCAATGGGGAAAAGAAACAAAATCACTAAAAGAAGATTTAGCGTCTACTCCAATTGAAGAAATAGAATATATAGATGTAATTCGATATTTAGATAAGGATACAATTTTAGACCCGACTAAGCCAGTAGGGCTAGTAAGAGAGTTAAATAAACATATAAGCATAAGAACTGGGAAATATGGAGATTACATTTTTTATAAGAAACCACGTGCAACAAAACCGGAATTTTTAAAGTTAAACGGTTTTGATAGTGATTATAAAAAATGTGATAAAATATTGATTCTAAACTGGATAAAACAAAAATATAATGTTGAATAATTTATAATTTAAACAAATTTACTACCATAACTCTGGTTCTGTCCTAAATCAAACGCATTTCTAATGCTATAAGAACGTTCTTGTTGTGGTTTCAAAATATTGAATTCAAGCATAAAACTAAATTGGAATTGTCCGAATTCGCATATCTGCCCATTGTGATATCTAAACTTAAACTTTAATTTAGATATTCTTTCTGCCGGAGGGTTCCAATACTTATATGGTCCCATATCATTGTCAAACCATTGTGAAATCGGAGTTGTAGGAATGGCTATTTTAGCAAAGGCAGAATTTACAACCCCATTGGTTTGATTATTATGAATAGTATATTCGGATAAATTCCAAGGAGATGTTTCGTCTAAACAATTCATTCCTTCTATTTCCATATAAATGTATGGAGGTCCCATAAAACTGATCTTATATGGTGCTTCTAAAAAATAAACTGTTGCTTGTGGTGCACCAGGTAACAACCAATAACCATTATCACCACTACCTTCAGATGTATCTCCATAATAAAATCTAGGAACTTTTTGACGAGGTAATGCAGTGTCTAAAAATTCAGGCGTATATTTTTGAATACTGGCTTCATCAACACTATAAGCAGGAGCCTCACATCTACTAAATCCTAAATAAGCTGGTAACCCCCAATTAGCATATTCTGGTAACTCTCTTCTTCTGAGACAAGCTTGAGATACATAATCTTTTTCATAAATATAAACAGAATCGTTTGTTAGTGTAAATCTATCAGCACTATTTCCAAACCATAATTTTTGATTAACACTATTATAAACTATGTGAAATCTATCGTATTCTTTAAAAGTGGCAGCTGCTATAGGATATAGGGCTTTATTTTGAGGAATTTCAAAAAACAGAAATATTTTATTTGTCACGATTTCATTAAATTTATTTGTTAGTTCTATAGCCATTTGAGTAGGATTATAAAATCCAGGTTCAATAACAACAAAAAATTGTGTAATTAGGTCTTTTTCAGAATTAGAAATAGAATACAATGCGGCAAATATCCCTTCTAATAAAGGGTCGCTAACTCCTAATGCTCCAGGGTTATACAAATCATTAAATTTAAAACTCATCGTAATATTGTATGTAGGTACAGAAAATACATTATAATTTGCAGGGAATGACCAAGAATATAAACGGGCAGATGCAACATTTAAATACTCCTGAGGTAAAGTAATTTCAAATTCAGATGAACTAAGATATTTAGCATAATCTCTGTCTTCTGAATGAATAGAAAGATATTTTTTTTCGTAAAAATATTGGTTAGAATTAGGGATAAGAGGGTGTGTAGTAAAAGTATTTTTAGAACTCATATAAATTATTAGTATATTTTTTTTTAAATAAATATTTCACTAATGTATATTAATGTCTGGCGCAAATTATGGTGGAAGACAACCAAACAATTCTGCTTATATTAAAAATTTCAATTATGGAACACCGTCTAATTTATGGACGGTAATACCATATAATAACACCAATGGAACAATAGAAGCTGTTATAACGCCTACAACTAGTAGATATGAGAGTGTATATATACCAGGAAACCTTTATGTGGATGGAAATATAATAAGTCCTTCAGATGTAAATTTAAAAGGTAATATAGAAACAATAGATACTAACAAAATAGACAAAATAATGAATTTAAATCCATCTCAATTTACATTTAATGATGATCCGTTAAAAAATAGGCATTATGGTTTTATAGCTCAGGATTTTGAAAATGATTTTCCTGAATTAGTATCAATAAAGCCGGATAAAAATCTAGCAAACATAAAGGCAATAAATTATTTGGAAATAATACCTTTGTTAGTTAATAAGATACAAATAATGCAAAAAGAGATAGATGAATTAAAGGCGACTGTAACAAATAACCAAATACATGAAAAACTGAAAAAAATATAAAAATAGAAAATGCAATTAGTAGATAATTATATATCTATATATTAATTATAATGTTCAATAAAGAGGAATATAAAAAGGTAATTAATGTGCCGTTATCAGTAATTGTAGCTTCATTAATCACTATAATAATAACAACTGGTATGACAGATACAAATGCATTGTCTGCACTAATAGGTGGTTATAGTGGATTATTATTAGGAATATTATTTATTTTAATATTGAATTATCCGCCATCAAATTGGATGGATATGTTCCCATTTTTAACGGTGATTGTAATTGTATCTATACTAATAGCTTACTTAAGCAAATATTTTGAACAAATAGCAAGTGGAGAAGTATCCAGTTACTATAGTTCTTTTTCCATATTATGTAACATATTTTTAGTATTACAATTAAGTATATTATTATCTGCTATGTTTAGCAAAAGTGACCCAACAGGTAAGTTATTTTCAGATAAAACATTTGCTTTGTTGTCACTATTTGGTGTTGTAAATATGGTAATAGTAATTACTATAGGTATAGTGTTGCATTTTTATTCGACGCAAGGTTAAAAAAGTAAAAAAGTAAAAAAGTAAAAAAGTAAAACAATTATATGTGATAAAAAATTACATATAATTAACTGGAATTAAATATTAATAAACTTATATGTTAGTCCGAACTCGGTTTCAGTCTCCCATATTCCTGCAATTTTTAACAAAAAATTAGTATTGATTTTATCATATGTTTCAGAAAAAACCTTAATATTCCCATTTTTCAGTTGTTCATAAATTTTGTATTGTGGTATTTTTCCATTGATAATGATTTTTTTAAGAAGACCTTCTTCAATATATTTCAACTTGTCTATTACATCTTTATGATGATTGGTCTCAAATGTGCACTTAAATTTGTTGTAGTATTTATCTATAGATAAAGGACATATATTTATGTTAATATAAATACCGTTTAGTATGAATAATGGTGTGGAATATAAAATTCGTATAAAATTACCATCATTCATAATATTATTTTTTATGGGATCACAAAAATAAACATAGTCTTCATTATATTGGTCAATATTTTTAACGATATTCATTATCATTGCTAATATTATAGATATGTTTTTAATATTAATTAACAATAAATAATAATAAATAACAATAAATAACAATAAATAACAACAATAAATAATTAGTAAATATTTTCACTAGTTTATGAAATAAAGAAAAAATGATAAGTCATAATAATGAAATTTCTTGAATCACATTTTGAAGAATATACAAATGCTGTTGAAAAAATGAATTTACATCCGAAATTAGAGAAGAGTTTCTCTATGTTTCCAAGTTCATTGGATAAATTAGGTAACTTAATATTTTATGGTCCTAGTGGTGTAGGGAAATACAGTCAAATGTTACATTCAATAAAAAAATACAGTCAGTCGGATTTAAAATATGAAAAAAAATTAACTGTAACATATGATAAGAAACCATATTTTTTTAAGATAAGTGATATACATTATGAGATAGACATGTCCCTATTGGGTTGCAATTCAAAATTATTATGGCACGATATTTATCAACAAATTGTTGACATTTTATCGGCAAAAACAGAAAAATCAGGTATAATTGTTTGTAAAGATTTTCATAACATTCATAGTGAGTTATTAGAAAACTTTTATAGTTATATGCAGGAAAATAACTCGAGTGCAATAAATATTAAATATATAATATTAACGGAAGAAGTGAGTTTTATTCCAGATACAATATTAAATTGTTGTGAGATAATACATATTGCTCGTCCAACTAAGGTATCTTATACAAAATGTTCAAAAGAAAAGTTGCCAACAGATTTAAAGGTTGAGAATATAGTGAATATAAAATATTTACAAGTAAATGTGAATGAATTAATGTATCCGCATAAGTTCATATGTGATAAGATAATGAAGGAAATGATAGAAATAGATGATATGAAGTTTTTAAAATTCCGTGATTTATTATATGATATATTCATTTATAATTTGGATATAACAGATTGTATTTGGTATATACTAACAAATTTAATAGAACAGAAGAAAATAAAAAGGAGTGATATATCGAATATATTGTTAAAAACATACGTGTTTTTTAAATATTATAATAATAATTATCGTCCCATTTATCACTTAGAGAGTTTTTTGTTTTATTTAACTAGTATTATACATGCATATAAATAATGATAAAATGAATATACAAATAGCATTAGAAGAATTGGAGATATCTTTGGATGAGATTGAACTAACAAAATTGGACCAGGAGTATATAAAAAAGAAATATCACAAGCTAGCATTAAGATGGCATCCAGATAAAAATAATGAAGATAATGCAAAGGAAAAATTCCAAAGAATAAATGAAGCATATGATTATTTATCTAATGAGTTGCGTTTAATCAATGGACAAGAAAATTCAAATACTTCTGAGCCATTTGTTAGTTCATCTACTTCAGAAGACCCAAAAATATATATGAATATCTTAAGCACATTTGTTTCGTCATTATTTAGTGAAGCAAAAAAAGGAACATACAACGATATATTTATGAGCATAATAAAAGAGATAGTAACAGGATATAATGCATTGACTTTAACATATTTGAGAAAAATATTTGAAGGTGTGGATAAAATAAAAGCAATTGAACTGTATCAGTTTCTGTATAAATACAAGGATATATTGTATATTAGTAATGATACTTTGGAATTTGTTAGTTTGATAGCGAAAGAAAAGTCCCAAAAGGGTAAAGAGAATGATAGGGTGTTTATATTGAAGCCTTTAATGAAGGATTTGCTGGAGAACAATATATATAAATTATATGTAGATGAAGAGTTGTATTTAGTGCCATTATGGCATAATGAGTTATATTTTGATGCAAAGGATGGTTCAGAAATAATTGTTTTGTGTCAGCCTAAATTATCGGATGAACTAACAATAGATGAAAATAATAATATTTATTGTGAAAAACAGATAAAGCTAGATGCAGAATTGTTGTATTTAATAAAAAAGGCAAAATTTGTTAGTATAGAGATAGGGGGAAAGTGGTTTTCAATACCATTGAGTAAGTTATACTTAAAAGAGGAGCAGTTATATAAGTTCAAAGGTCAAGGCATATCAAGGATTTCAGAAAAGGATATTTATAATGTTAGTTGCAGGTCAGATATAATTGTTAAAATAATACTAGTTTAGATGACGGGATAAAAAAAATATTATATAAAAAAGAACTATTAAACTGAACCATAACTGCAGCATAATATAAGTATTTTAATATCGTAATCAATACGAAATTAAAAAAGAGTTTAACAAGCACACAATAATTTTTATTTGTTTTATTTATGGGGGGATTAGTTTATTTTTATAATTTATTTTCTAATAATATATATTAAGGAAATTCTACAACAATTTAAGCATCAGTCTTCTTACGAACAATCTTCTTCTTAGGCTTCACTTCTTCAACAGTTTCTTGAGCTGTTTCTTGCACAGGCTCTGGCTCTTCAACAGCAGCAACAGGAGCAGGAGCAGCCGGTGGATTACGGCGAACAGGAACTGCAGGAATTTCACGCTCATCATCTGAATCTTCAACAATAGTTGTTGATGCTCCATCAGGGTCAACCTCGTCTTCTACAGGAGGTAATGCCTTCATCATCTTAACATCAGATGCCTTAGGCTTCAAGAAGCAAGTGCCTTCCATAGACTGCTTAGGCTTCTGAACAATTGCCTGCTTCAAATTCCAAGTGATAGAAATCTTACCATTTACAAACCATAAACCACCACATTGTAGTAAACAGATAACGTGGGTCTTAGGCTTCAAGAATTCAAGAGGAGTTAGATGAGTATTGGTCTTTCCATTAATGTATAAAGGCACACCATCTTCATCATAAATCTCAGGCTTCCAAACTCCAGACCATTGTGGTATCTTAACAGTTAGAGTAGGAGGCTTAGTTTCATCCATTTCGACTGAACCCTTAGCCTTCTTAGGATGACGCAACATCACATTAAACTTCTCATCAATAACCTCAGCACTCTTGATTTCCTTTCCAAACCATTCCTTAGAATTAGCCATTGCATCAGCCTTAATCTTCTGTTCCAAGTTTCTCATTGACCTTAAGAAAGCCTCAGCATCAGCATTGCTGTATTCAGCACTAGGGAATTGCAATGCCATAGTCCACTTACCAGTAGGCTTTCCAGTTCCTTGCTCTTGACCTTCCTGAGCACCCCAAGTTAGCATAAGAGGAGTAGATAACGTAAGAGATTCCTTAAAATGCTTGTTATATAAATTCACTACCTTTCCACCCGAAGCGTGAGCTTTAGGAGCGGAATAAGAGAACACATTAATATCAATATTAGTACCGTCAACGATAGAGTCTGCCATTCTGTATGTATACAATATATACCAGTGTTATCTTTAAATCAATTTTTTTTTTAAATATAAATTGATTTCAAAAGCTTAATAAATGCGTGTAAATTATGAACATAACTGGTAATGTATTTATATATTAAATTAAAATAATACAAAAGAATTCTTATATATGTAATATATATACAATATGAACCATTCTACTAATACAGAAATAAACGATAAGACTAAAAAAGATAACAATGTAAATGAATACTTTGCAGATATATGCGACATAATTTCTAAAAAAATACAAATATCAAAAAAACTGGAAAAAATAGACAATGAATATCTATGTATTCCTAATTTTAATGAAGCAGAATTATTATTAAGATATAATTACAATATCCAACAATTAAAATTAATCGCAAAAACATATAAATTAAAAATAACTGGAAATAAACCACAATTAGTTGCAAGAATTTACACCTTTTTAATTTTATCGTATTCAGTTATTAAGATACAAAAATTAATTAGAGGACGTCTCCAAAGAAAATACATTAATAGCCATGGTCCTGCTTTTAAAAATAAATCATTGTGCACCAATACAATTGACTTTTTATCGATGGATGAACTAACAAATATACCTATGGAACAATTTTTCAGTTTTAAAGACGAAGATGGATTCATATATGGTTTTGATATTGTGTCTCTTCATAATTTAATATATAAATGTAACGGTGCTGTAAAAAATCCATTTAATACAAAAGCCATTAGCTCAAAAGTAATTGAAGAATTCAGGTCATTGTTAAGAATTAGCAGAGTTTTAAAAATTAATATTTGCACTGATATGTCAGACCTAGCAAATGATGTATCCGATAAAAAAATGGTTGAATTAAGAACTGTAACATTATTTCAAAATATTGACGCATTAGGTAATTACTCGAATCCACAATGGTTTCTAAATTTAAACAGACATCAGTTAATTAAATTTACAAGAGAGTTACTTGATATATGGAGTTATAGGGCACCATTAACTAATGAAACCAAAAGAGCTATATGTCCTCCTTTTGGAAATCCATTTTCAAGAATACCAAATTATAATATATTGCAAACATTAGAAAATCTAGACGATGTTCGTAAGCTCATTTTAGATATAATTGATAAATTGGTAAATACAGGAATAGATAAAGATAATAAATGTTTGGGTGCGTTTTATGTTTTGGGTGCCATCACTTTAGTAAATACCGATGCAGCTACAACATTGCCTTGGTTATATCAAGCTGTATGCTATATGTAAGTAGGTAGGTTTTTTTAATAAATTTTTAAAATTAATTTTTATAGTTAAAATACTTTAGACCATATACAATAACAAATAATATATTTAAGGCTCAAAACTATTTAAAAGGATATCATAGTAATATAGTATAATAGAATGCCAAGACAAAGCAAA
>Ga0208082_1000168_pt1 | contig 19423 bp, 18 predicted proteins | sample LakMenE09Jun09ns_FD_150683 | JGI IMG/M metagenome (GOLD analysis project Ga0208082, IMG submission 150683) | Freshwater microbial communities from Lake Mendota, WI - 09JUN2009 deep hole epilimnion ns (SPAdes) | ecosystem: Environmental > Aquatic > Freshwater > Lake > Epilimnion/Euphotic zone ... | reverse complement strand
CGTACTCCAAATATCGTCTGGGGAAGCACTAACTCAAAGCCATCAGCTGTTCCATTAGAACTCGGAGATGGTGGCCAACTAGTTGGATGGCCAATAGTTGTTTTCACAGTTGGTTTATTACTCACAATCATTCTCATGGTGAAGAAGATCAAAGGATCGATCCTCATCGGAATTATTACTTCAACAATCCTTGCAGTTATTGTTGAAAGTCAGTTCAAAGTTGGCAACAGTTTCATTAGCCCAACTGAATCAAACTCACGTGGTTGGGGCTTGAATACACCAACGCTTCCAAAGGGCGCTGATGGTTCACTTAACTTCACTGATACTCCACGCTTTGACACACTAGGTCTTGGTTTCGAAGATATTTTCGGAGCCTTTTCTAACCCAAAGACAGGCTTCTTAGCCGCTCTTCTTCTTGTCTTTACTCTCTTGCTAGCTGACTTCTTCGACACAATGGGAACGATGACTGCAATTGGTAACCAAGCAGGATTAACTGATTCAAAGGGCAACGTTGAGGGTGCGAATAAGATTCTTATCGTTGACTCAATTGCTGCGGCAACAGGTGGAGCAGCTGGTATTTCATCAAATACAAGCTACATCGAATCGGCTACAGGTGTTGGAGAAGGCGCTCGTACAGGCTTAGCATCCATCGTTACAGGAATTCTCTTCTTGCTAACAACATTCCTAGCGCCATTAGTTGCAATCATTCCTTACGAAGCTGCAACTCCTGCCTTGATCATCGTTGGTTTCTTGATGATGTCACAGGTTAAGAACATTGAATGGGAAGACATGGGAATTGGTCTTCCAGCGTTCCTTACAATCATCTTGATGCCATTTACCTACAACATCTCTGTTGGTATTGGTGCGGGTTTTGTATCGCACGTAATCATCCGAGTAGTACAAGGACGCAGCAAAGAAGTACACCCACTTCTATTCCTTGTAAGCGGACTCTTCATGGTCTACTTCTTATCTTCTCCAATTAATTCCTGGATTGGATAAATAGACTAAAAACAATAGCGCGGGGCTAAAAAAGCTCCGCGCTATTGTTTTGTCCAATTAATGGTTCTTTTATTCTCGGAAGACAGAATTTCATTTACTGCTGAAAATGGTTTACTTCCAAAAAATCCCTTGTAAGCCGATAGCGGGCTCGGATGAACACTGATTATTCTCTTCTTTTCAGGAAAATACTTTGCCAACTCTTGTGCCTGATTTCCCCAAAATATTCCAACTGCGCCTAATTTTCCCAACACTTGTGCAACTTCTTCTGTGAATTGATACCACAACGGTTCCACTTTTTTGCTCTTCAAATCTAGAGTTAAACCGCGATTTAGTAACATAACTCCTTGATCACTTAAGAAACTTAGATCACCATTTATTGGGGCGGACCCAACATCGCTAATCATCTCTGTGTAAATATTTCTTAAAGACGCCGGGATTTTTTTCATATCTTTACTGACGCTAAAGGCCAAACCCATTGCGTGCTCTACATTCGGATATGGGTCTTGTCCAAATATAACTACGGATACTTTTTTGGGATCGCAATTAAAAGCTTTGAATATCACCTCTTTGCCAGGCACACACGTGGAAAAATCAATTATATTTTCGAGCTTTTCCAGTAAATCCATTGAAGAAGGAAGTACATCTCTCCAACGGGGATCTAGGTAATGATTAAGCGCGGGCAAAGAATCGTGAGCTCTCATGCGTAACTTGTATCGGTAACCCGAAAACGGCGCTAACGTGTTCGGTCGTGATTACAGATTCAACGGGGCCGCTCACCGCTATTTTCCCTTCCTTGAGCAAGATAGCGTGAGTTGTTCCTATTGGAATTTCTTCAATGTGATGCGTGACTAAAACACTAGCTGGTGCGCTCGGATCAGTAGAGAATTGAGCGAAACGGTGAAGCAAATCTTCACGCCCGCCAACATCTAAACCAGCCGCAGGTTCGTCAAGTAAGAGTAATTCTGGATCTGCCATCAGAGCCCGTGCAATTAGGACTCGCTTTTTTTCACCTGAACTTAAGGTGGAATAACGTCGCTCCCCTAGTTCTCGCACACCGAAAGTTGTTAATAGCGCAACCGCTCTTGATTCATCCCACAAATCATACGTTTCATTCCAACGTCCAATAATTGCGTAGGCAGCCGTGAGAACAACGTCTCGCACCAACTCATCTGTTTCAACCATCGCTTCAAGTGATGGCGATGCCAGTCCAATACGTGTTCGTAACTCTGCTAAATCTACGCGCCCTACTTGCTGATCTAAAAGAGAAGCGCTTCCTTTGCTCGGAAAGATTCGAGCCGCTAACACTCCAAGCAGAGTTGATTTGCCGGCTCCATTAGGACCAAGTACAACCCACCGTTCTCCTGTAGCTATACGAAAAGAAATAGGGCCCAGTATCTGTTTGCCGTCTCGAATAACACTAACTCCATCTAGAGTCAGAACTGATTGCGAGGTCATAGAGCAAAAAGATAGTGCCTAGGTAGCTCTTTCAGGCACTCTCAAGAGTGATTTCGCATATGTAATTGGCGATAATCTATCTCCATGGATAAGAAATCTGAGAACGACGAACGCTTTACAGGGTTGATCCTCTTATCTGGAATTGACTCCCCCGGCATCTTCAGCGCTCTCTTTGGCGCGCTAGAACCGTTTTCAATTAACGTCTTGGACATCGAGCAGGTTATTAACCGAACCCGATTAATTCTAACTGTATTGATCGAGCTTGATCCAGCCCATGCACAAGCTGTCGAAGAAGATCTAAACCAATGTGCTGAAAAACTCAATGTTGATATTGCAATTTCCTTTGGTTCTGAAACTATTGAATCTCTTGTCCAGAAAGACAATCTTGTACACATCAGTGCCTCAGCTCAGAAATTAACCCCTGGAGCGATCGCGAACCTTGCCTTGCGCATCGCAGAAACGGGTGGCAATGTTGAAAGAATCCACCGAAGCGCCTCTTCCCCGTCAACCACCATCGAATTCTTTGTTTCAGGCGCTACATCAGAATCATTACGAAACGCAACTAACTCATCCGCTATTAATTCTGACCTTAAATTAGTGATTCAAGAAAATATTTAAATTCCGAGAACTAAGTGTTAAAGCCTACAAGCGTGAATATCGGTAACAAGAATGCCGCGTGCTCCTAAATCCCATAACTCATCCATCACGCGATTAGTTTCTTTTCTCAAAACCATGGCTCTTACTGCCACCCATTTTTCGTTCTGAAGAGGTGAAATAGTAGGAGACTCTAAACCTGGAGTTATCGCACAGGCCGCTTCAGCTTTATCTCGTGGGACATCGTAATCAAGCAGAACATACAATCGAGCTGTGATCACTCCTTGTAAACGTCGTAATAAAATTTGAAGAGCAGGGTTGTTCTTCTCTGAATCTCGCGTGATCAGAATAGCTTCACTAACCAGAATTGGTTCTGCGAAAATCTCTAGACCTGCTTGGCGCAGAGTGTTTCCGGTGCTGACAACATCGGCAATAAGGTCAGCAACGCCTAAACGAACACTGCTTTCAACGGCGCCATCAAGACGTACAACGGTTGATTTAATGCCAAGCGAATTCAAATGCGCATTAACCAATCCTGGATACGCGCTCGCAACTCTTTTTCCTTCAATATCACTAATTTTCCAATTTTTACCTGAAGGTGCTGCAAAGCGGAAGGTAGAACCACCGTAACCTAGAGATAAAATTTCAACTGCATCTGCTTCTGAATCGATAAGTAGATCACGTCCTGTAATCCCAGCTTCCAGTTCTCCCGATCCAACATATAGAGCTATATCCCTGGGACGTAAATAATAAAACTCGACTTGATTTTCAATATCGACAAGCACCAAATCTCGACTATCCGTGCGTTGTTTGTAACCAGCTTCTTTTAACACGGCAATTGAATCCTCAGCTAGAGAACCCTTATTAGGGATTGCAATACGTAACATTTTCTCTCCTAAAGATTCTTGTATATGTCTTGAAGGGTTAATCCGCGGGCTAGCATCAAAGTTTGAAGATGATAAATCAATTGACTAATTTCAATAGCCAAAGCTTCGTTGTCTTCATGTTCGGCAGCCATCCATACTTCGCCTGCTTCTTCAATTATCTTCTTTCCAATGCTATGAAGACCGGCATCTAGCGCTTTTACTGTTCCAGAACCTTCAGGTCGAGTTAAAGCGATGTTCTCTAATTCACTCCACAAAGATTCAAAGGATTTCATACCTCTAGTTTACTAGATGGACACCTTTTCATATCTGCTAATTTGGTTGTACGTGCTCGGCAAGGGCGCGCAAAGTATTGATCATTGCAGCAGGATTATCTGACTTATAAACAGCGCTTCCAGCAACAAAGGTGTCAGCCCCAGCGGCTCGAGCAATTTCAATCGTTTCCTTTGAAATGCCCCCATCTACCTGCAACCAAATGGGTCTTTCTCCAATCAAAGCTCGAGTTTTAGAAACTTTTTCCATCATTTCCTGCATAAATGATTGTCCACCGAATCCTGGCTCAACAGTCATGATTAGAAACATATCCACTTCATCCAAATGATCTATATACGTTTCAATCTGACTCGCCGGCTTCAAAGCCAAGCTCGCTCTTGCTCCATTTGATTTAATGTCTTTTATGGTTTTCCTAATATCTGCAGTTGATTCAACATGCACGGTCACGCTCGTGCATCCAGCCTCCGCGTAGCGTGGTCCTTGAACGTCACTATCAATAACCATCAGATGGGCATCGACGGGTATGGATGAACCCGAAATAATATTTTGAGCTTCAGCCCAAGAAAAAGATGTATTTGGTGCGAATTTTCCGTCCAAAATATCTAAATGAAGAAAATCTGAAACCTTAGCTACGCGATCAATTTCGGAAAGTATCTTTGAATGATCGGCATTTAAAATACTCGGATGAATTCTGACAGAGCTTTTCATGGACGAATACTATTTCTTCTTACGCATAACGCTTAGAAACATGGCGTCCGTGCTGTGTCGGTGTGTCCACAAAGTCATGCTCCCTCTATCTACGCCTGTGGAACGCAGATCGGGATGCAAATATGGCGAAACATCCACAACTTCAAGGTCCGGATGACGTCGGAGTGTTTCAGATACTGCAATACGTGTTTCAGAAAGATGAGGACTGCACGTTGCATATCCAAAAATTCCACCGGGGGCCAAAACATTCACGGCCGCGTCAATTATCTCTGATTGCAATATAACCAATGCTTTCAAATCCGCTACCGTTCTGCGCCATCTAACTTCTGGACGACGACGCAACGCACCCAAACCTGTACATGGCACATCTGCCAGAATGGCGCCAAAGGTTTTACCGAGTGAATCAATCTCCCGAGCATCAACGGTTGTCACCGGAGCCCCTTGGACCACTTGGCTAACTAATTTAGCTCTCACTTCTGAAATTTCATTTGCAGCAAAATCAATTGCATCTCTCTTAGCTACTGCTGATAAAAGAGCGGCTTTTCCACCAGGGCCTGCACACAAGTCCAACCAAGATTGTTGATCTTGGGAAATTTTAGAAAACACATCTGCAACGAGTTGCGAACCTTCGTCCTGAACACCTGCTTTTCTTGAAATAATCAGGTCTAACGATGCTGGTGAACCATCGAATACTGCTCCGTAGGGTGAGAAATGAGTTGCTGTCGCGCCAATATCTAACAAATCTTGCTGCGAACTTAACCCAGGCCAAGAAACCAGTGTTGGACGGGGTGCAATGTTATTAGCGATTAAAAGTTGTTCAACTTCTTCAATATTACCCAGTTGATCCATATACGCACTAATAATCCATTGAGGATGAGAGTGAAGTATTTCCAATCTTTCGAAATCATCTTTTACGCTCGAGATTTCCGATACGTAATCATCCAAAGATTTTTGACTAATTTTGCGTAGAATTGCATTTAAGAATGAAGCCTTAGATTCTCCCAATACCTTTCGACCAAGTTCGACTGTTGCAGATACAGCTGCGTGCGTGGGTACTCGCATTTCAAATAACTGGTGCGCTCCTAAGCGAGCAACATCTACGAGCGCGGGGTCAACTTCATTCCAAGGTCTATCACTAGCTTGCGAAAGTATCCAATCATGTCTTCCCTGCATACGAAGAGTTCCGTAAACCAACTCTGTGGCGAATCCCTTGTCGCGATCTTCTAACGATGATTGTGCAAGAGCTTTTGGTAACAATAAATTCGAATAACCACCGTTGCGATTAACTTCATGAAGTACGTCATAAGCCAGCAAACGAGGTGCATCTGGACGAGGTGCGCTGAACTTCTTACCCGGTGGATTACTCAAAAAAATCTCCTGGAGCAATACGTGCTCCATTTAACCAATCTGCCGATAACATCTCTTTTTTTCCGGCAGGAACCAATTTAGAAATCTCAATAGGCTCATCTGCAGTGCCCACATACATCTTCTTGTCAATAACATGAATAAACCCTGGTGCCAATTTTTCTTGCATTGAACCTGAACCAAATTCAACAATCTTTATCACCGAACCTTTATGAGTAGTCCATGCCCCAGGATTAGGAGTAAAAGCTCTCACTAAATTTGATAGCGAAACGGATGAATTACTCCAATTGATTCGCGCTTCTTCTTTGGATATTTTCGGTGCCAAACTAATTCCAGAGGTTTCCTGCACTATTGGCTGAACTCCATTTTTAACATCGTTTAACACTTGGAAAAATGACTCTGCGCCAACATATGAAAGATCTCTGAGAACCTCTGCACTATTTGCGTTTGCATTAATCTCGTACTTCTTCCGGATGTATATAGGTCCCGTATCTAAATTTTCATCAATTCTAAAAATAGAAATTCCCGTCACGCTTTCACCATTGAGTAAAGCTCTTTGTACGGGAGCCGCTCCACGATAAGCCGGTAACAAGGAGAAATGAAGATTAAGGCATCCATAAGTGGGGATAGAAAGAACTTCGGCGCTTAAAATTTTCCCATAAGCAATAGCAATAACTACATCTGCATTCTCGAAAGCCGTAGCGATTTCAGCTGAAGTGATCGGCTTTTCAATAGGAATGTGATTCTTATCAGCCCATTGGGCTATAGGCGATTGGGCAAGAATTTTTCCTCTACCAACTCTGGAGTCTGGAGTTGTTACAACTCGAATCAACTCATGTTCAGATTCTTTGAGCCATTCGAGAGTTGGGATTGCTACCTCTGCTGTAGCAGCCACAACAACGCGCACTATAAACCTTTTCCGAATGTCTTATGTGGGGAAATTTTTACTATCGGAGCATTTCCTTTAGCAAAAGATTCGGAGAACCAATCAGATTCTCTTATGTCCTTCATTGCTATTTTGCGTGTTTGCTCATCCAACCGATCAATGAAAACTATTCCATCTAAATGATCAGTTTCGTGTTGAATCGCACGAGCTAATAACTCTGAACCTTCCACCGTTATCGGCTCCCCATGCATATTCCAACCCTTGGCTACAACACGCATCGCTCGTTTCGTTGGATAGGAAAGAGAAGGAAACGATAGGCAACCTTCTTCTCCGTCTTGCTCTTCATCGCTTAAATCCAAGGATGGGTTAATTAGATGTCCTAATTCTTCATCAACATCCCAAACGAATACTCGAAGAGGAACTCCTATTTGAGGCGCCGCTAATCCCGCTCCCGGAGCGGCAATCATCGTGTCAGTCAGATCCTCAACAAGTTTGCGGAGCTCTTTATCAAAGTCAACTACAGGAGAAGCAGGCGAAACCAAGACTGGGTCACCAAATAAACGGATCTGCTGTAAAGACATGGTGGAAGTCTACCAATGGGACTAACCCAAAAGAACGTAAGGATCTAAAGCTACGCTGATAAAACTCTTCTTAGATATTGCTCTTTTACGACTAAGTTCCAGGACGAAATGCGCCAAATCTTCTCTATTTTCTCTGGGTACATTGATAAGCAATCTGGACTCATTTTTGGATTCATTCTCTGTGAGATAAACCTTCGAAGAAATAGGCAACCGACCATCCTTAATGCTTTTCAATATTCCATTTCTCAGCATTACGGCATCAGTTATCGGAACTCTTAGAAGAGCCGACGAAGCGTACGGTGGGAGCAATGCATCACTGTTTTCACGCAGGATTTTCTTAACCAGAACGCTCGGATTCCAACGGGTGATTGATGAAATCAATGGGTGGGATGAATCCAAAACCACAAGAATATTTCCGTTCTTTTTTACCCTTGCCGCAGAATCAAAAAATGATTCGTACACCATCTCTTCGTAAGTTGACGATCCGCTCGCAAGAAATCTTTGACCTTCCAAAATAACAATTGATGAATATCCATCCATCGCCACAGGAATTGCCCCAGGAGTAGCTATAACTATTTTAGTTTTGGGCGAAATCTCTTCCAGGATATTTGGAGAATTTGATAGTTGAATTGGCAAATTCGGAAAAGCTCTTCCAATTTCTTCATGAAATCTATCTATCCCCCGTGCTGCTGCATACCTATTGGTGCCTGAACACCATTTGCACTTCCAATTCTTATTTTCAGTTGAACAGAGAGAGCAAGTTGGATCAGCAGTCATGCTGCTCATTAATAATCTTCCACCGCATTCACATAAAGCAATATTCTTACATTTGGCGCATAGCAGCGCATTTGCATAACCTTTTCGCGGTGCAAGAAAAAGTACGGTTCCCTGACTTAAAGATTTGCGTATTTCGGAGACAATTCGATCTGGAAGGAGTTCACCTTTTGCTTGGGGATATGCCAAGGTTTTTAAAGTGTGTTTATGACCTACGAATTTAACTCTCCTTTGTTCAATCTGATAAGCCATTTCCGCCGATGGAACATACCCTGTGAAATAGAGATTGGTTGATTCGATATCTGACCGCAAGAAAACACTATCTCGTACATTCCAATAAGGATGTTTCTGTTCATAGAATTGTTCTGATTTTTCAAATCCAACAATGATTGAATCCAAACCATTAATTGGAGCAAATAGAGCACTCCGTGTACCTAATACAAGAACTTGTTCGGAATTCGCGATTTGAAGATAACTTGCATAACGCTCTGAACGAGTGAGAGAAGAATCAAGTCGAAAAACTGGACGGGTTATCGACAGTTTTTTTAAGTGGGCAATCATGCGTGAAACGTCTTTAACATCAGGCAATAAGAGCAAGACTGAACCCTGTTTCAGTCGTCCAATAGCTAATTCCGCAAGTTCGGAATAAGCCGAAATATGTGGACTGTGCATGAAATACGCGTATTCCAATTTCTTAGAATTACGGGAATTTTTCTGGGTTGCATCAAATTCATAAGGTTGAATGTTTTTTTCGACCGCAGTGACACGTGAAGGAATGCCAGATTTAATAAGTGAATATGGATCCCCGGCCCAGAATTTCGCCATAGCCGCATAGAAGGCAATCATGGTTTTGTTGGCGACGGGATATTTACCCAACAATGATTCAATTACTTTTAAATTGCCTAAAGATTCCTGAGAAGTACTTAATTCAACAACTATTGCTTCGCAGCTTCGAGAATTGAATGGAACTTTTAGCCGTGACCCAACAGCAACATCAGTCAAAAGATCATTGGGTATCCGATATGTGTACAACCCATCTAGATGAGATAAACCCGAATCAACCCAAACATGGGCCACATTGGGAGAGTCAGCCCTGCGATCTAAACGATAAGTTTCTCGTTTTAATCGAAGCGGTTTGACGCTTTGCATATATGTGACTGGTATTTATTTAATGGCAGCGCGTAAAGCATCTACGCGACTAGTGGACTCCCACGTAAATTCTTTTAATTCACGACCGAAGTGGCCATAAGCGCTGGTCTTTGAATAAATTGGACGAAGCAAATCAAGATCCCTAATGATTGCTGCTGGACGTAAATCAAAAACTTGAAGAACTGCATCTTGAATTTTGCCGACTGGAACTGTTTCGGTTCCGAAAGTTTCAACAAAGAGTCCAACTGGCTGAGCTTTTCCGATTGCATAAGCAACCTGAACTTCACAGCGTTTTGCAAAACCAGCAGCTACCACATTCTTTGCAACCCAACGCATCGCATATGCAGCAGAGCGATCAACCTTTGAAGGATCTTTACCGCTAAATGCTCCGCCTCCATGACGTGCCATGCCACCATATGTATCAACAATAATCTTTCTACCTGTTAAGCCTGCATCGCCCATAGGACCACCGATTACGAATCGTCCTGTTGGATTGATAAGAATTCGTAAATCATTCTTAGGAAGATCAATTTTTGAAAGAATTGGGTTAATTACTTGCTCGATGATTTCTGGAGTGAGTTGCTTTTCTACCGAAACTTCTTCGCTGTGTTGAGATGAAATTACGACAGTATTGAGCGCTACTGCTTTATCACCTTCGTATTCGATTGTTACTTGCGTTTTTCCATCAGGGCGTAGATACGGCAACGCGCCAGACTTGCGAACCTTAGAGAGTTGAGCGGCTAATTCGTGTGCAAGCCATATTGGTAGTGGCATTAACTCTTTTGTATCATCGCAGGCGTAACCGAACATTAAACCTTGATCGCCAGCACCTTGTAAATCCAAAGGATCAACCGAGGATGCCACTCTGTTTTCATAAGCATCATCTACGCCCTGGGCAATATCTTGTGATTGCTGACCAATGGATACAGAAACTCCGCATGAATTTCCATCAAAACCCTTAACTGATGAGTCGTATCCAATATTTAAAACTGTTTCGCGAACAATTCCGGTTACATCTGCGTACGCATCTGTCGTTACTTCACCAGCAACATGAACTTGTCCTGTTGTGATGAGTGTTTCAACAGCGACTCTTGATTTCTTATCCTGTCCAATTAATGAGTCGAGAATTGCATCAGAAATTTGATCAGCAATCTTGTCCGGGTGACCTTCTGTCACGGATTCAGATGTAAAGAGTCGTTTAGCCATTGGCATAACTTAACCTAGAAACGACCTTATCTAGAATATTTCTGGCCACTTTTGCCTTAGAAGTTTGCTCAATATAGGTGCTCTGACCATCATCGCTTATCAAGAATCCAGCACTTTGATCGGATGCAAAGACTGCTCCATTTGAGACATCATTGACGTATATAAGATTCAATTTCTTTGATTTCAATTTAGCTAGTCCCAAATTCTCAAGATCTGATGTCTCGGCTGCAAAGCCAACAATTATCTGCGAATCTTTTGCATCAGCACTGAGATCCTTGAGGATGTCTAGGTTTGAAACTAAGTCGATGCTCTGTAAATCAGCCTTCTTTATCTTCTCCTGTGCTACTGATGTAGGTCTAGCATCGGAGACTGCGGCAGCCATAATCAAAACATCACAATCGTGCATATTATTTTTTAAAGCGCCGTGCATTTGGGCGGCAGTCTCAACCCTCAGCATCTGGATTCCTGCTACATCAGCAATGTTTGAATTAGCCAGAACCATAGTTACGTGAGCTCCACGATTTCGAGCTTCTATTGCCAGAGCTTCACCTTGTTTGCCAGAACTGCGATTACCAATATAACGAACTGGATCAATAGCTTCTCTCGTGCCCCCAGCGGAGATGAGAATTCGTTTTCCTAATAAATCTTGAGTGGAGCCAATATGTTCTAGGAAAGCGGCGATGATTTGTTGGCTTTCAGGAAATCTACCGACACCGGAATCTTCTCCAGTTAAACGTCCCGTAGCTGGTTGCATAACTGCGAAGCCTCGGGATTTCAGAATCTCAACATTTGCCTGAGTGGTGGGGTTTAGCCACATTTGAGGATGCATAGCAGGAACTAGAAATTTTGGTTTAGAACTAGCTGATACAACATTTGTTAACAAATCATCTGCTCGACCTTGAACCAATCGAGCTAAGAGATCAGCAGTTGTTGGAGCAATAATTATTGCTTCGGCTTGATCTGCTAATGAAACATGCTTAACTTTTTCAACATCCTGCCAAACTTCTGTACTCACGCTTCTTCCAGAGAGCGCTTCCCACGTTGCAGCTCCAACGAAATTTAAGCTCGAAGGTGTTGGAACAACCGTTATTGAAAAATCCAGATCCTGAAGCCGACGCAACAGCTCGCACGCTTTATAGGCAGCTATTCCGCCACCAACTCCGAGAACAATTTCTCGTTTGGTACCGCTCATGAACCAGGATTAAGCGGTTGGTTCGAGGTTTTCGATTGTAAGAAGACCTTCATTGATTTCGCGCAGAGCAATAGAGAGAGGCTTCTCGTGCACATGAGTTTCAACAAGTGGCCCAACGTATTCAAGAAGGCCTTCGCCTAATTGAGAATAGTAAGCATTGATCTGACGAGCACGCTTAGCTGCATAGAGGACAAGGCTGTACTTCGAACCGCTCTTATCTAGCAATTCATCAATAGGTGGATTTGTGATTCCGTCCATTGTTTAACTCCCTATAACGTGCATCAGTGCGAGATTGGCCCTATCGGGCAGAGGCTAAGGATAACAGTTTCTTTACTACGTTCTCGACCTGGTCATTAACTAGGCGATGATCGAAAAATGAGGCTGCTGCAAGCTCTTCTTGGGCAAGGGCCAGTCTTTCGGCCCTTCTCTGCTCTGAATCAGTTGCTCGTTTCTCTAGTCTGGAAACAAGTTCTTCCCATGATGGTGGTTCTAGGAAAACCAGAATGGCTTCGGGTGCATGAGCTTTTACTTGCTTAGCTCCCTCTATTTCGATTTCTAATAAAACATTTGCACCAGTAGACAGAACCTTCTCAACAGGTTCGCGGGGCGTTCCATACCTGGCACCTGCGAAATGTGCCCATTCTAGGAAATGATCTCGAGAAATCTCTTCATCGAACTCTCGATCTGTGAGGAAGAAATAATCAACACCATTTTTTTCATTTGTGCGTGGCTTGCGAGTTGTCGAAGAGACACTCACCCAAAAACTTTGGTGCTTACGGACATACGCGGCAATCGTACTTTTGCCAACTCCACCTGGGCCAGAAAGAACAACTAGTTTTCCACGTTTGTTTCCAGGGACAAATTCTGCAGTTAAAGCAGATATTTGATGTTTACCTAATCCTTGAATCCTTCTTGTTGGAGCAATACTTAAACGGTCCATAATGGCACTCGCGCGAATTTTTCCAACACCACTGAGGGCTGCCAACAAATCAGCTACTCGCATTTTCCCAACAATTGGATCATCTTGAGCTAATTTGAAAACATCTGAGAGTGATAACTCCCCCGATTTAACTCTGTTTTTGACTAATGATCGCACTTGTCGAGAGTGTTTCGCCTTTTCGAGCGCCGCACTTCTTTCTTCAGCACTTAGTTGAGGCGGCAATCCCATGTGCTTAATCTAGTGGAAGAATTAGAAATTAAGAATTAAGGATTTCAGATGCAATCTCACGTGCGCGCTTGCCTATCTCCACACCGGTAGGTTCCCAAGCGCTGGTGATTGGTCTGCCAATAACAACATAATTTGCACCAGCAGCAATTGCATCTGAAGGGGTCATTGTCCGTGTCTGATCATCCTTACCAACCATCGACAGAGGTCGAACGCCTGGGGTAATGATTATGGGTTCCTCTCCTATAGCGCGTCGAATAGTGGTTGTTTCTAAAGGAGAACAAACTACTGCTTTTGCACCAGCTGTTACCGCTAACTGAGCTAAACGGGTAGCGATGATTAAGGCGTCATCACTAAAACCTACTGATCTGACATCTGATTCCGACATTGAAGTTAAAACGGTGACTGCAGTGATGTTGGTTTGAGGTGCTGCTTGCACGGCGGCCTCAATCATTGCGCTTCCACCACTGGCATGAACTGTGAGAAAAAAGGGATTCAAAGTTGAAGCACTCTGTGCTGCGTGAGCCACGGTATTGGGAATGTCATGCAATTTCAGATCTAGGAATATTTTGGCATCAGAATTCTCGGTTACTGCTCGAACACCCTCACGCCCGAAGTTAAGAAAAAATTCAAGACCTAATTTGAAAACACTTACATGTTCTGATGTATGAGAAATCCAGGATTTTGCTAATTCTAAATCAGAAGTGTCTACAGCCAGAATAATTGGCGCTTTGGTGCTCATATTTATTTCTCGATATCTTCGGATGGGCGGTGTGCATAACCAACAGCCTGAGCAACCGAGGTGAATCCCCGTGCTTTTAATAAATCTTTCAATTCATTCTGAATTGTGATTATCGCTGCGGGATCGCCAAAAGATGCTGTTCCAACTGATACTCCTTTAGCACCCGCAAGGATTAGTTCTAGAGCATCTCTACCACTTGCAACTCCACCCATTCCAAGAATCGGTACAGCAGGCAAGGCTTCGTGTACTTGATAAATTGCTCGAACAGCTATGGGTCGAATTGCTGGTCCTGATAACCCACCAGTTTTGCCACCCAAATGCGGTCGCATTGTGTCTAAGTTAATTACCATAGAAAGTACCGTGTTAATTAGTGCTAACCCATCTGCACCAGCGTCGACAACGCCCTTTGCAATTGATACTAAATCGGTAACATCAGGAGATAATTTTGCAATGATTGGTAACTCTCCCCCTAGAGTTTTTCGGACTCCATCTATAACACGACGTGAAGCATCAGGATCACAAGCAAAAACTAGCCCACGGTTTTCAACATTGGGACATGAGATATTTACTTCCAGTGCACTTATTCCTGGAGCAGATCGAACCTTACGTGCCAAAGTTGCGTACTCTTCAACAGTTTCACCAGCTATCGAAACAATTACTCGAGCCTTTTGACTTACCAACCAAGGTAAATCGTGTGCTAAAAATTGATCTATCCCGGGGCCTTGTAAACCAATCGAATTAATCATTCCACTTGGTGTTTCAGCCATACGTGGAGTTGCACGCCCATGACGAGGTTTACTCATTACAGATTTAGTAACAACTGCTCCAATTTCACGTAAATCGATAAATTGCGCCAATTCCTTGCCGGAACTAGCGCAACCACTTGCTGTAAAAAGCGGAGAAGGAAACCACGCATTTCCTAGAGTTGTAGATAAATCAATCATGGATGAACCTCTGGAACTTTACCGACTAAATCCCAAAGCACATGCGAACCATCCATCACAGGTCCATCGATGCAAGAACGCTTCATAGATACATTTCCGTCAGTATCGGTAACCGGCAGAACGCATGTCATGCAGATTCCGACACCACAAGCCATGGATTCTTCAACAGCGCATTGATGCACCACATCACTTCCTGCAACTATTTCTGAAATAGCTCGAAGCATAGGCATTGGTCCACATGAATAAATAACATCAACTAAACCATCGGCTATTAATCCGGGAATTGGTTCTGTTACGCGACCGCGCTCTCCCATGGATCCATCTTCTGTATAAATACGAAGTACATTTACCGACCGTTTGCCTTCCATTGGGGCATAGATCTTTCCACCTGTGCTCGCTCCCAAATACATATCTACGCGGCATCCACGATTCTTTAAGACTTCTGCTAAACCGAAGAGTGGCGCAGAACCATAACCGCCACCTACCAATAAAGCACGAACAGGTTGTGTTGGGATTCCAAATGCGGTGCCAAGCGGAGCAATCAAATCTATTTCTGCACCTTCAATTTGTGAACATAACCACTTACTGCCTTGACCAAATGGAGCAACGATTAACTCCATTGATCCGCCATAAGGACCAGTTAATGAAACTCGAGAAATTGCGAACGCCCTTCTCAGGATCATTTTTGCATTCTCGCCACCGACTTTCATGGCAACGAAATTTCCCGGTTTACAGTTATTCACCATTTCACCAACGTTTAAAAGAATCTGATGGTACTGACCTACCCTTTTATTCGACACAACTGTTGCAATGATTCTGCCTGCATTTTTATTGATTGTTGACATGACTAAGCCAGCCAACTTTGAATAGATCGAATTGATAACTCTTCACGTTGCAACGATTTAATTCCCTCTACTGCGGCCTTGAAGCCAGCAGTAGTAGTTATGCATGGGACTGATCTCTGAACTGCGGCAGTGCGGATAAGCCAACCATCTTGTCGGGTTCCACGTCCCACTGGTGTGTTGATAATCAAATCGATACTTCCTGCATTGATTAATTCAACGATGGTTTTTTCACCAAGTGGACCGGTCCCTTCTGAATGTTTACGAACGCGTGTACATGGAATCTGCTTTGCAGATAACGCGTCCGCCGTTCCACCAGTTGCCAAGATTTGAAATCCAATACGAGATAAATCATGCGCTGCTTGAATACCTTGTGCCTTGTCTTTATCGGCCAAACTAACAAAGACGGTTCCATTCTTAGGCAACGCTCCAAAAGCGCTTATTTGCGATTTTGCATAACTCTGTCCGAAAGAGTTAGATATTCCCATAACTTCACCAGTTGATCGCATTTCTGGTCCAAGCACTGCATCTACTCCGCGACCATCAGTTCTTCGGAATCTATTCCACGGCAATACGGCTTCTTTAACCGAAATTCCCTTTGCAATTCCGTCACCCTTATTTGGTAATAATCCTTCTTCGCGTAAAGCGGCAATTGAATGGCCAACTGCCAATCGGGCCGCCGCTTTTGCTAGAGCAACACCCGTTGCCTTACTTACAAAGGGCACAGTACGAGATGCACGTGGATTGGCTTCAAGGACAAAGAGCTGAGAATCGCTCATGGCAAATTGAATATTTATAAGTCCCACAACTCCAACCGCTTTGGCAATTTTTGTTGTCGCCTCTTTTATTGTTTCAATTTGATCTCGGCTCAAAGACATTGCTGGCAGCACACAAGCGCTATCGCCAGAATGAATTCCTGCTTCCTCAATATGCTCCATTACTCCACCTAGGAAAAGTTCTTGGCCATCGAATAAAGCATCAACATCGATTTCGATTGCACTATCTAAAAATCTATCGACAAGAACAGGATGATCTGGAGTTATATCGGTAGCGCGAGAAATAAACCCTGCAAGTGATTCATCATCGTAAACAATTTCCATTCCTCGACCACCTAAAACAAAAGAGGGTCTAACTAAAACCGGATAACCAATTCGCTGAGCAATCGTGAGCGCTTCTTGCTCTGAAGATGCCATGCCATATTCAGGTGCTAGCAGATTCACCTGCTTAAGAATGTCTCCGAAAGCTCCACGTTCTTCAGCTAAATTAATGGCTTCCGGACTAGTACCCAAAATTGTGACGCCCGCGTCTTTTAATCCTGCTGCTAAACCAAGCGGAGTTTGTCCACCTAATTGCGTAATAACTCCCAAGACTGGACCAGCAAGAGTTTCAGCATGAATAACTTCGAGAACATCTTCAAGAGTTAACGGTTCGAAATATAAGCGATCACTAGTGTCATAATCGGTTGACACTGTTTCGGGATTGCAGTTAATCATAATTGTTTCAAAGTCGCTCTCTTGCAGAGCGAAACTCGCATGAACGCAGGAGTAGTCAAACTCTATGCCTTGACCAATTCGATTCGGACCACTGCCAAGGATAATTACGGCGGGTTTAGTGCGTGGTTTTACCTCTGTTTCTTCTTCATAACTTGAATAGTGATACGGAGTGAACGCTTCGAATTCAGCAGCACATGTATCAACTGTTTTATAGACCGGGTGAATTCCCAGATGATTTCGAGTTCTGCGCACGTCTTCTTCTGTAATCGATCTTAGTTGTGCAATCTGTGAATCTGAAAAACCTAAACTTTTAGCACTTCTAATGACATCAGCATTTAACTCACCTGGCTGGGCGATCAACTGAGCACGTTCATTAATGATAGAGATCTGCTCTAAATACCATCGGTCAATTCTTGATGCCTCATAAACAGAATCAATAGTTGCTCCAGCCCACATGGCCAATTGAACTTGTTGTAAGCGATACTCAGTTGGAGTGCGCATTTTTTGTAACAATTCATCTATAGAAAAATCGTTTTTCTTTGATGGAAAAGTAAATATTGCTTCTTTTCTCTCAAGAGAACGAAGAGCTTTCATCAGAGCTTCAGGAAAACTCCGGCCGATAGCCATGGCTTCACCAACACTCTTCATCGTTGTGGTTAATCGAGGATCTGCATCAGCGAATTTTTCGAAAGCAAATCGTGGGGCCTTAACCACTACATAATCCAGAGTAGGCTCAAAGGAAGCTGGAGTTACCTGAGTAATATCATTTCTAATCTCATCTAATGTATAACCAATTGCAAGCTTGGTCGCTATCTTTGCAATAGGAAACCCCGTTGCCTTTGAAGCAAGTGCACTTGAACGAGAAACGCGAGGGTTCATTTCAATAACAATGATTCTTCCATTATCTGGATTCACAGCAAATTGAATGTTGCAGCCGCCTGTATCAACGCCTACTTCGCGAATAATCGCAATCGAAAGATCCCGAAGTTTTTGATATTCAACATCGGTTAGGGTCATAGACGGCGCAACAGTAATTGAATCTCCAGTATGAACGCCCATTGGATCGAGATTTTCGATGCTGCAAACAATCACAACGTTATCGGTCTTATCGCGCATCACTTCTAATTCGTATTCTTTCCAACCAATTATTGACTCTTCAAGCAGAACTTCTGATGTTGGACTGTGACGTAAACCAGCGCCCGCAATTTGCTTCAACTCATCTTCGGAAAACGCAATTCCTGATCCCAGGCCGCCCATCGTAAATGAAGGTCGAACTACGACTGGATAATTAAGCTTTTTTGCGGCTTCTAGAGACTCTTCCATAGTGTGACAAATAATTGATCGAGCGCTTTCGCCGCCAATCTTTTCAACTATTGCACGGAATAATTCACGGTTTTCGCCACGTTTGATCGCATCAACGTCAGCGCCGATCAACTTAACTCCGTATTTAGCTAATGTTCCTAGCTCGTATAAACCAATGGCTGCGTTCAAAGCCGTCTGTCCACCTAAAGTTGCCAGTACTGCATCTGGTTTTTCCTTGATGATGATCTGTTCAATAAATTCAGGTGTGATTGGTTCGATATACGTTGCATCCGCAAATTCCGGATCTGTCATGATTGTTGCTGGATTCGAATTCACAAGAATCACACGAATACCTTCGGCACGCAATACGCGACAAGCTTGTGTTCCAGAATAATCGAATTCGCAAGCTTGTCCGATGACTATAGGTCCGCTTCCAATTACCAAAACACTTTTAATTGAAGTATCTCTAGCCATTATTTAATCCTCTGGGCTACTGGATATTTCAGCATTAGATCAATGAATCGATCAAAGAGATAATCCGCATCGTGTGGACCTGCGGCAGCTTCAGGGTGATACTGAACGCTAAATGCGGCACGCTCTAACAATTGCAAACCTTCTACAACTCCGTCATTTAAACAGACATGGGTAACTTCTCCGGTGCCAAAGACAGTTGAAAAAATTCCATCAGTGGGAGCCTTCAAGGCAAAACCATGATTGTGGGCAGTTATCTCTACCTTGTTGGTGTTTTTATCTATAACAGGTTGATTAATACCACGATGACCAAACTGCAATTTATAAGTTTCAAAACCCAGTGCACGACCTAAAATCTGATGACCAAAGCAGATGCCAAAGATGGGAATTTCTGCCAA